>ERZ773031.1-NODE-1-length-307340-cov-8.999505_pt1 | contig 307340 bp, 252 predicted proteins | sample MGYA00511666_ERZ773031 | MGnify/ENA primary metagenome ERZ773031 (study PRJEB29015, sample SAMEA2738135) | human oral metagenome | biome: human oral; feature: human-associated habitat; material: saliva | place: China | collected 2250 ...
TCACTACTTTATCTCTTTTCAGTACTATTGAATATGAAATCAATCTGACATAAAAGTCAGATTTTTTTTGTTTTTTTTATGGAGAATGAATATAATTAGATTGACTTTATCTTTTCATATCTTTCTATGAAAGAATCAATCTTCCTTAACAGAAAACAGCTTGTGGTTATTCGTTGGTATTTACTGATTTATCGTTTATTATTTCAGTATTGAGTTTTTGTTTTTTGAGGTATTATTTCTGTTCTTTTATTGTTGCTTTCTTTTTCTGTTCAAGCCTTTTCTATTGAAGAATCTATTAATTTTGGAGATATCATGAGAATAAAAGAACAAAATTTGAATAATAAAGATGAGTATGAGAGTTTTATGAGGCAACAGTCAGGAGTTAATCTTATTGCATTTTGAGGTATGGTGAAACCCGAGAATTCTTGATTTGTAAGTCAGGATAATCTTTTATCTGTAGGAGGAAAATTTATTTTACCGAGAATTGCTGGGGGAGAAACAAAAAAAATTACAAATTTTGGACAGATTTTTTCAGGAGATCTCTATCAGAATTCAGATTTTTCATCTTTTTTTCAGGAAATATTGGTGGAACCATTATCTTTATCTTTGTTGAAAAATAAGGGATTTGATAGATTCTTGTTTACTGGAGATGTTGTATCTTATTTTTCACTAAATTGTTTAGATACTAGAAGTTCTAGTAGTTTTGTTTGTCAGTTGGCTTTAACAAGATTTTTAGAAAACTTTTTTGTGATGGATGTTCAACAAAACTTAAATTCTTCACTAGGTTATCAAGAAAAGGATCCATATTATGAATCTGAGCTTCAGTATTTTGAAAGTGTAGTAGGAACATCTTTAAGAAATCCATTACTTAATACTTTGATTCAAATCTATCCTAAGGTAAGATATTCTCATGAAAAGAAAAAACTTTTTTGTGATGGTGTTATCAATTATATGCTTTATTGAGGGATAGGTAATGCTACCTTAACTGATATGATGGCTTCATGTGATGCAGAAACATTTAAGCATTATTCTTTCATGAAGGATTTTAGTGAAATTAATAATGGTTTTTTGTGAGGGACATCTGATGGTAAATTTTATAATGATTTGAGATTAAATCAATATAAGCTCTTTTCGCTTCAGCAGTTGTTGTATAAACAAATAAAATGAGCTGCACAGGTAGAGACAATTTTGACCTCATATTTGGACTTTTGGACAAGTCTTTTATTAAAGGAAGGGGAGAGAGATACACAGCTTTTAGATTCTTTTTCTAAACAGTTTTCTCATTGGTATCATCAAAATTTATTGCTCCCTTATTTAAGAGATGATCATGCAAAGGTCTCTATTGAACAAAAAAATCAGCTATTAACGAAACTTTTGCAGATAGAGAATGGAGATAAGAATGGTCTTTTCAAAGGAATTGCAAAGAAAGATGATTCTGTTGCTCAAAATGTTCAAGAACTTATAGAGCAAAAGGTTGATATTGAGCAATTATTTAGAGCAAATGTTCCTGTTCAGTTTATTTTGACCTCCTCTGTTATGAGTGGAGATGTATTGACGGTTAGATGAGAAGATCAGGTTACAAATTTAAGAATTGAGGCAGAGCTGGCTTTTAATGGTGCAAGTTTGTATGTGACTAAAATTAGTATTCCAAAAGATAAAAGTCTGACAGAATATGTAAATACACTTTTGAGCACGGATAAATATTCTTTTCTTAAGATGCTTTCATTGGTAAAAGATAATCAAGAAATTGCTCAGGCTAACCAAAAGTTTGAGATTAACTTGTGTGCAATGCTTCAAAAAGAATTTGGAGAGTCTGTTAAAAAATGTTGAAAAACTGAGGTTTTGATGATTAAATCTATTGATACAGCCTCTGGAGTGAATTATCGTTTCCTTTTGAAAGATAATGTTCTTAAAGGTATTGAGATTTCAGATCAAACATTGCAACAGCAGATTTTGTCTGAATTGGATCGAAAAGCTGTAAATAGAGATACTACATTTTGATTTATTCAGAAAATTTGGAATTATGAGTTAAAATCTAATGATTCTTGATTTGGTGCGAAAGAGCAGATTCTTGTTAATGATGTATTTGTAAAATACTTCAAACAAAAACCGAAGAAGGTTAACGTTGTTTGAGGTGTGATCAAGATATATTTCTCTATTAAGGAGATCGATTTTATTGGACAGTATGATCTTGCTACAAATCGTTTGAGTCAGATTTCTTTAGATTTTGGAGATGTAAGGAAGCCTATCATTGTTCAGAGGTTGGTGTTTGATTTGAATGAGAAGTCTGTAGATCAAATCAATGCTTTCTTACTTGATCCTATAGGGTATTTGAGAAAAATAAATTCAAGAATGGTTGATGTGTATTTCAAGGATGGAAAGTTAACTGCTCCTGTTAGAAATATAGATCAAAAATCTGAATAATAGTAAAAGCTAGGTTTTATCCCTAGCTTTTTTATTTTTTCTTATTTTCTAGTGTGGTAAGCGTTGAATTGATATTAGTTAAACTTGTTTGAAATGATGAGAGGAAGCTTTGTTGGAGAGATAAAAACTCCGAAAGGTGAATAAATAAATGTGATTGGTTATTCCTTATGAGAATGCTATCTGGATTATTGCTTTGGTCTGAGTTATCTTTTGTTTTTTTGTTTTCTCATTTTATAGGTTTTTGTATATTGGAAATAGGGTGATTGAGTATTAGGTAGCTATTTTTCTCTGCAGGTCAGTTAATGCTATCAAAAATTGCTTGATTTTCAGTTTTTTTATCTGCATCTGAGGTAATGGGAGGGGGGCTTTTTGTTCCTAGATTTGTAGTGAATGCTGCTGTTTTACTCAAGTTTTGAGGTGAGAATTCACTATCAAGGAATTCAGATTTTTTTTGTCTTGTGCTTAGTCTTCCTCAGAGATTTAGGTTGCTTATAGGATTTAGGATTTCTGAGATGACCTCAGCAATACTATAGATGGTTTTTGTATTAGTATTAACATTAATAGCTTTTGCAGGAATAGTACAAAATCTGATCCTGAGAGCATTTGCTTGAAGAATTGGAAAGTCTGCTTTTTCTTCAAGAGCTGGGGAGCTTCGTTCTCCACATAGGCACTGGAGTTTACATACTTGTCTTTCATCGAAATCAAGTTCATATTTTCCTTTTGCGTTTTTTGATTCACATTTATTTGTGCATTTTTCTAAATCTTTCTGAAGTTCTTTTTGTTCATCTGGGGTTAGACTATCGGGATTAGAGCTTTTATTGTTTTGATTAGAGGTTGGGAGAAGAAGGGTGTTAATTTTGTTGAGGGCATTTTGAGCTGTTGTGTAATTTTGTAGATTTGGAGAGTTTTTTTGTAGATCAGAATTTGATGAGATAACTGAATCTAAGTCAGTTTTTTTTACTGTTTTTGTAAATTGAGAAATTCCAGGAGGAAGACATTGGTTTGCAAATAGAGTTTCATTGCTTTGATTTTTTGCTAAAGTAGGGGTAGATGAATTGATTTGTGTATTGATTTCTTCATCTTCTGTCGTTGATGGTTCTTTTTGATCGTCTTTCATTACGTTAGAATTTTCATCTCCTAGGTTAGGATTTTTTCATGGATTATTTTCTTTATGAGGTTGAGATGGGGTTGAACTGTTTGGTTGATTGGGAATATTAATATTATTTTGAGAAGATCATATTTGTGAACTAGAGTTTCCTATAGATGAAGAAGTTGTAAAGTCAGGACTTTGATAAAAGATTGTTGTTGGAGCATCTTTAAGTCATTGAGATCCATTGAAAAATATTTTTCCAACTTGATTAATATCAGCTAGAATATCATAATCTGAGTCTTGCTTTTCCCCGTTTTGATATTTATTATTTCAAAAATTGCTGAGCTGGAGGTATTGATATTGTTGAGCTTCGTTTTTTGCTGGTGTGTATGCATCCATTACAATTTTGTTACATATGGAAATAGGGGTTAGGTTTAGCTCTCTGGGGGTACGACACTTTGCAATTTTTAGACATCCATTTGCTCTAATTGCAGTTCGATTGATGGAGTCAGATTTTCCCCCTTTTTTTAGGTTTGAATTTTTGAGTGTTTGAAGGTCTCGGTACTGTTTAAATTCGTTATCATTGAGATAGATATAAGAGGCGATTTCTTCTTGGCTAAGATCACAATTTTGTTCTCTTTTGATCGTATTTTGAGCGATTTTGAGAGTAGCTGTTATGGAATGTTCTATTTTGGTTTCGTTTTGTTTGAGGTTTTTTTGAAAAAGGTCTGTTGTGATTTTAGATGATGTTTTGTATTGATTTTTTTGTTGCTGAATTGCACGAGCTTGAATTTCACTGAGCTTTGATTCAATGGATTTTAAAGATGCTCAAAAACCATTTGCTGAGGTAAAATTATTGAGGAAAACAATCCCAGCAAGAAGTGGTAAAAAAAGAAGAAAGAAGTCAGATTTTTTATTCGTTTTAATTTGGAATTTGGACATCTTGAACTTTGTAAAAGAATGTATAAAATGGCGTTACAAGCTTGGATAAATAATTATTTCTTAGCCAGAGTAAATCTTCTTGATATGCAAGTAATCCAATGTGATAAGGATAGGTTGATTGAATGTCAGAAAGCTGTTTGAGGGTTTGATTGGTGGCTGAGAGGATAGTGAGAGGTTGTGAGTTAAGAAGATCGATCTCAGCAAGAGTATTTGTGTTGGGATTGGAGATAAGAGAGAGATTATAACGATAATAACTACTAAAAAGCATATATCGTAGTAGTTCATTATAGGTTTGATTGATAAAAGGATTGAGTCCTTCTGATTTCTCTAAGGAAGAAAAAATATTACAAAACAATGCATCAAAAGCTTTTGGATTCTTTTCATTTTTGATACAGAGGGTTTGATCTTTGTGTTTTTTTTCAGAATCTTTTAGGAGTTTTTTTGTGTCAATAATTTTTAGTTTATCAAAAGCTTTTGAAAAAGCTTTAAAACTTTTTGCAATTTGATTGCAGGTTTTTGGGTAGGAATGGAGCCTTCCTCAGCAGAATTTTGTTTGATCATTGTTGTGTTGACCGATATTTAGGAGTTTTTCGGCAAGAAGGCTGATTTGATCGTCTAGTGTTTTTGTATCAGTAAAATTATTGTTGATAATTCCATAGAGATTTCCTTGTTTGAGGGTTGTGAGATCACTGATGACATCTGAAATAATTTCATTAGAAAGAAAGCTTAGATTACATGATTCTTGGTATTTTTTATTAGGATCTATACATTCAGATGAGTATTTAAGCTTTCTGAGAGATGTTTCATCTCTGAGGTAGTTTGTTGATTCTTTTAGGGAAATTGTTGGATGAAAGGTCGGAAGTTCGGTATTGGATTGTGAACAAAGTAGAGACAAAAAGAGGCTATTTGAAGCATGATATCGATCTGTGGTATCAGAAAAGGCTGTGTTGAGTGATGGTGAGAGTGACTGTTTACAGAAGTTATCTACGATTTCTTGCTTTGTTCGTGGTTTTTGTGTACGAGTAGGGGCAGTATAGTTTAGCAAAGCTCAGCTTCGTAGACTGATGATTTGATCTGGTGTTGGAGAAAATGCAGAAACATTTGCTCTAAATAATAGGCAAAAAAAGGAGACAAAAATCAGAGTTTTAGTCCATTTTCGGTTATATAACACTTTTATAGCTATTTTTACCGGTTTTTGCATTTTATTTTGATTAAGGGATATAACAGGTTGAAGATGGATGGTTACTACACTGATAAGAGCAGATGTTTTTGAGAGATTTTCTTGTTCAAGAATTTTTATCTCAAATGAGTGCGGCAATTTCTTGGATTTGGAAGCTAAGATGCGCAAACTGATTGGTGCTTAGTGTCGTGTTTGCAAGTGTTGTTTCATGTTTGATGTTACTTTCAGCTGATAATAGAAGTTTGAAATCTTTGTATAATTCTTCGTGAAGTGAAATATTATGTTCATTTTTGGTTTGTAGTTCTGTTGCTTGAAGAAGAAGCCATGATAGAGTTTCCAATTCTGATTCCTTTTCTTTTTGTTCTCTCTTTGTTTGTTGAAATGTTTCTTTGAAATTTTTGATTGATTTAGAAATGAGTGATCAAATATTGTTAGCTTCTTCTTGTGTTTGTTTTTTAGCTTCTTGTCGTTGATTTTTTGTCCTTTGTGTGATGGAAATTGGCGAAAGTGAAGAGAGCTCTTCGTCAGTAAGTTTTGTCGTATCTAATCCATAGACAGATCTCAAAAGGGCTAATTCATCTGCGGTCAGACTTTTTTGTTTATTTGATCTGAAATGTTTGAAGCCTTTAAGAGATTCGTTGAGTCTATTGATTGCAGAAGTGATGGTATGCTGAGCAGAAGCTCCAGTTCTTTTTGTATTTGAAGTGAGTGTTTTTAGGTTTGCAAGGAGCGCATTTGCACTAGAACCACATTTTGGTATAGCAAGGTTTATTCCATTAAATCTTGCACATTTATAGTCCGTTTTCAGTGTTTTTATCCATTTTTCATCAAATCTGATGTTTCCTGTACTGTTTGTGAGTTTATAGGTTGATGAAGAAGAAAGAAATGTTTTTATACTAATATTTAGGCTTTGTAGCTCAAGCAAGGTGTCTAGATATGAGATTGAAGATGGGAGATTATAATTCTTATCTAAGAGTCCTAAACTTTGATAACGGCTAATAAGAGACTGAAGTTTTTCTGAGTTCTCGATAGTTTTTCAGATTTTTCATTTTTGCCCAAGAATGTATATCGTCTCAGATATATCTCGATCAATGTTTTGGAGCTTTGCTCGGTCTCTAACGAGCGGTCTTTCTTGAAATAAAATTAAAAATGACATCAATCCGTCTGTTTGAGTATTGAGCGCAGAGAGAAGGAATAGGGCAGAAGTTGTTGCATTTCAAATAAGCATATTTGTGATGGCAGTTTCTAGCTCTTTCGCAAGGTCTGTGATGAGGGGGAGATTGGTGTTTGCAGTGGGAGAGGAAAGTTTCAATACTTTGTTGGTGAAAAGCCCACCTTCTCCATCGTTGATTTGTGCAGTAGTAGTTTTGAAAGGATCAGCAGACATAAGATCAATGGCTTTTTGTTGAAATTCTAGGTATAAATTGAGTGAACTAGGTGTTTGGAGGCATATAGGAGTGTTTGGTCAGCATTTTGGAGAAGATGGTGTTGTTGAGGAAATATTGTCTGAGGCAAATAAAAAACTGTTTCCAAACCGAGAAAGAAGGAAAATAGAGGAGAAAAGTCAGATTTTTATTCTGTTTTTGAACATTTTGGATGGGGAAGCTAAAAAAGACAGTTTTTAGGCTTGCAAAAAGTGTTCTTTTCTTTATATACTAATATGAATTGTTTTATCAAGTAATTAGAGACAAAATGGATATTTCAACGTATGAAAATGGTATGAAAAAAGCTTTAGCGTATTTGGAGAATGAATTTGCAGCATTGCAGATGGGAAGAGCTACTACAGGGCTTGTTGATAACCTTAATGTAGAGACTGATTATGGAACGATGAAAGTTAATGCATTGGCTCATGTGACGGTTATGGATAACACTACACTTAAGATTGAACCATGGGATAAGTCAGGAGCTAAGGCAATTGAAAAAGCTATTTACGATTCAGCTCTTGGTGTGGGGGTAGATAATCAAGGTTCTCATATTCTGATCAAGATCCCAGCATTGACTCAGGAGAGAAGAGATCAAATCGCAAAACAAGTAAAGTCTATGGGGGAAGATGCAAAAACTCAGATGAGAGGTGTGAGACAAGAAGCAATGTCTGAAACAAAGAAAGCTTTCACTGCAAAGGAGATCTCTGAAGATACTCACAAAGCAAATGAAAAAAATATTGAAGAATTGACAAAGACTCGATCAGCTAAGGTTGATGTACTTGTAAAGGCTAAAGCTGAAGAAGTAATGAAAGTATAATCTTTATTTGAAAAAAAGCAAAAAAATGAAAAAATATCTTCAAAAAAGATATATGAAATCTGCAGTGTTGATTGTTCTTGGAGTAATTTTTCTGCTTGATGTGTTTTGAGTGTTAAAATCTAATGTGGCTTTTAGTTTTCTTTATAAACTTTGGCCTTTGTTTTTGATTATTCTGGGGGTGATGATGCTTTTTTCTGATGAAGAAGACACTGTTGAGAAAAAATGAAAAAAAACTGAATCTAGAGAAGATTTAAACTAGAAAAGTTTATCTTTTGTATTATAATCAGAATTTTTTATCTTATTTACTGTGAAAGTATGTCTGTATTGAATGTAATTTGGGCGGAATTTCTCTATCGTCCAATCTTTAATCTTTTGGTTGTGTTTCTTGCGATTTTTGGAGGAAATATGGGGATTGCGATTATCCTTTTGACTTTGCTTGTAAGGCTACTCTTGCTTAGAAATAGTATGGCAGGAGCTAATATGTCAAAAGGAATGTCAAGTATCCAACCAAAAATGGAAGAAATTCAGGAGAAATATAAAGATGACCCTAAGAAACTTTCTGAGGAAACAATGAAGCTTTTGAAAAAGGAAGGAGCTGGTCCAATGAAATGATGTGTTGCTATGCTTATTCAGTTGCCAGTATTTGTTGGTCTTTACTATGTAGTGAGAAAGTTTGCAGAAGGAGCTATTCCTCATGAGTGGCTTTATAGCTTCTTTTGGAGCTTTGGGAAAGGATTTTCTTCTGGGGAAGGAATCGATGCTTATTTCTTAGGTATGAATTTGTTTGAGAATCATAATGTTGTATTGACGGCTATTGTTGCAGTACTTAACTTTACTCAATTTCAACTTACAAGTTTGACTCAAAAGGCAAACAAGCCTGCTGCTATGCCAGGGGGTCTTCAGATGCCAGATATGGGAAATATGATGATGATAATGAATATTATGATGACGCTTATGATGGTAAGTATTGTGTATAGTTTTGCAGCTGGTGTAGGACTTTATCTAGCGGTAACTTCTCTATTTAGTGTTGTGCAATATGTAATTCAATATAGAGTACTTATCAAGGCGAAGTGGAATATGCTCTTCAACAAAAATAAGCCAGAAGTAATCAATAACTAGTATTTTATATTCGTTTGGAAACAAGATCAAAAATCTGAATCTAGACGATGTAGAATATTGAGGTCAGAATTTTATTTTTGTTTCTTATGTGTAAAAATGGCAAGTAGAACAAATAAACAGGGAATCGCAAAAAAGAAAGCTCAGCAAGCTAAGCAAGCGAGTAGAGTGAGAGGTGCGAGAAGATTTGATTATCCAAAGAGAAAGCTTGAACTCGAAGAAGCAAAGGAGCTTTGAATTGTTGGAGTGTATACTAATCCTAAAGGAGCAACGTATAATCGATTTCTTAGAGGAAGAAAGGTTTGTTGGGAGACTAGGCTTAGAACAGACCCTGATGGATATAGATATATCAGAACACCTGCTGGAGCTTCAGAAATTGTTTTAGCTCCATCTTCTGGGTGGATTAGAACTAAGATGAAAAAAATGGTGAGAAGAAGATAGTCGAAAAAGACTATCTTTTTTTAATTTTTTTTATGAGAAAAACACCTCTAGGATGAGGTGTTTTATTTTGAGTTATAGCATTTCTAGCGCGATAATTTGACTATTTCCAAAGATTGATTCTTGGATAAGTTGGCTAATTTGTGTAGAGGCTTGTCCAGCTTTTATCATTTGTCCAAGAATGAGGTATTGTGCTATTACGATCTTCTCATCGTCACTAAGGTTAGAAAGTCAAGCTCCTCCTGTTATTGTTGGGATTTGTGTATAGAGCTTTTGAGCATCAATTTTTTTATTGAGAATGTTTGCTAGGTCATCCAGCCCCTCTGCTTTATCAAGTCTTTTTATAAAGATCTGATTGATGTGTTCCAAGAGGGAGGTATCCTGTTGGGTGATGAAGAATTTAGCAACAGCAAGTTTTGCTCTGAGGAGAATGAGATCATCATCTGAAAGAGATCAGAATTCAGATTTTAATTCTTCGTTTGTTAGGCTGAATGCATATTTTGCACCGATATTATTGGTAAAGAAGAGTTTGAGATAGCCGTCTTGGGCAAATCTAGCAAGCATAGTCAACGCTCCGTGAGTTTGAACCTTGGATTCTGTGCTATCTAACTTGGCAAAGAATCTATGAAAAAGACTTTCATTTCCTGCTCCAACTCTTCAAACTGTTCCAATATTTGGATCAATAACGAGATATTTGATATGATTGTTTTTGAGTCTATGATAGGTCTTACAGCTATTGTAGTCAGACATTTGTTCTCGGAGTTGAGAGAGGAGTCCATCTAGGGTAATGTTTTTTTGATTGTGGAGGAAGTATTGGATATAGGTTCCTGCAATTAAAACTCCATCTTCATCTTTTCTGTTTTTTAATTCTTCAATAAGTGGTGAATATTGTCCAAACTGGAGATCAAAAACATTTTTGGCTCCAAAGCTATAAGTTGTCGTGGTCTTGGTGAGATCTGAGAATGAAGATCAGATTTTTTGTTCTCTTCATGTTGAAGATTTGTATCGTCCAAATGGTCAAGTTCCTGCTTGAGATCCAATTCTAAGGAAGTTTAATATAAGCTGCGATGTTAACAAGAATACCATAAATCCAAGAATCCAAGAGCCAAGTTCTTTTGTTGTTTTATTATTTGTAGGATTATCGTTAATATCTTGAAAAAATACAGCAACAGCAAGTAAAAGCCAAATCATCAATCCAAGTCCATACCATACGATTCCTGCAGCAATTGACCATCGAATAATTCGTCCACATCCGACAGCGCTGATGAAGAAAATCAGCTTTTTATTGAGTTGAGTGAGGGAGGTGAGAAGTGCTCAAATAAGTGCTATAAGTGAAAAGATTCGTACTAAACCGATATCGGTGTAATAACTACTTAAGTTTTGTAAAGACCAGTTGAAAACAGCATTGATTGGAACTAGATACCTATATGGAATGTCAAATCAACTATCGCTAGTGAGGATGCTGTGTTCTTTATAGTAGGTTGAAAGATCTGAAAACACGCTATCTAAAGTTGTTGTTCAAGAAAGGTTAAATCCTGATTCAATCAGGTTTTTTACCGTTCCTTCACGGTTTTCAAAGATCTTTTTGAGAGCTTCAAGGTTTGCTAGTGATGGAGTTGAGAGTTTTTCTCTGTTTTGACAAAGAAGAACTCAGTCTTTATCAATTCCATAGCAGTGATTATTTCCCCAAAAGAAAAGTTTTAATACGAGTCCAGCAACTCCACTTCTTTTAAATGTTTTTGTGTTAAATCCCACATATCTTCCAAAGTCTTCTCTCAGAGTACTTCCTGGAGCTTTTTGAAGGTTTGCAGAGAGATCTTTTTCATCAAATGATGTTTGTTTACATTGAGCGAGGTTGAGGTTATTTGATTGTTCGTTGAGTATTTGACTATCGATTGTATTTTGGCTATTTAGAGATTCACTAGTCCCAAGCGTTGCAAGTAATTGTGGTTTTGAGTCAGTTTTTTGTTTTTTTGAATTTTCTCATGGATTTTCATTTTGATATCCAAGGAGCAAGGTTTTTGGAAAAGTTGACCAGTTTTGATCATTATTTATGATTTTTTGATATGCGAGTCGAGGTGCCTTAAATATTACGATTGTTGAGAGAAATATTATTCCCCATGCGATAATATTTTTAAACCAGATATTAAAGTGAGGTTTTTTCTTCAGCAGTCCTCTAATGAATCCAACGGCTAGAATAATGCCTCCAATAGCCAGGATTATTACTCATAGTGTTGGATTGATAAATGTTGATGCATAGAGCGGTTGAACAATTCCCATAGCTCCGATTGCCATGATTCCAACTCCTATGGCAGAGGTAGTATTGAGCCAAAGTCCAATCATTAATAGTGCAAAAATGACGAGATCAATGAATGCTGTTGGCTTTGCCATGATAGAGAATCCAAAGAATATAGCAGAAATCATTAGATAAACTGAAATTTTCTTTGTTTTGTCTGCTTCTTCCTGCTTATCTTTCTGGTAAAGAAGATTGAGAAAGCTGAATCCAGAGAAAAGTGCTAAAATCGTCAGAGATAGTACTCCCATATCGGTTTTATTATCTACAAAAAGAAGGAAGGCCCCCATTCCACTGGTAAGCCAAGCAAGGAGCAGCCCCCAGGCAATAAAGAATGCATTTTGAGAAAAATCAGATTTCTTATCTTCTTGTTGAGGAGCAAAGAATTTTAAAGCTTCTATAATAAGATAGATCCCGAATATTAATACGATAATTCCACTCCAAAAGTTCATATTGATTGCGAAGGTGTCAGTGGCAAGTGATGTGATTGAAGTAATTGGTTTCCAAAAAGAGAAGGCAGATGCAATAAGTCCATGCCAGAGATAAGGCATTGCATTTGCTGTTCCCCTGTTGCCTCGTAGGATTCCTCCGTTGTCTGCAATGACTTTTGGGGTGTAGAGATATTCGTGATTAGCATCTCGTGCTGTTGGATATGGGATGATGGTATGGCTAAATCCAAAGTAGAAATAAGCTAGGGATCATGCTAATAAAATCATCCAAATCCAAGTGTTTTTTTTGCGGATTTGGGTATGAAGCGTTGCAAGAAACTGATTTACATTCTCCAGATGGATGTTTAGATGAGATTTTTCTTTTCGAGCAAGAATTAAGCATGCAATTAAGATGATCCACAAGATTGGCCAATAAAAAATTCAAAATCCCATCAAAATTTGCATTACTACAAGAAATGCCACTAACCCAGCTCAAAAGCTTAAAAGAGTTTCTCTGAGTCCGATGTGAGAGAAGAGTTTTGAAATACGAGTAATTCGTGATCCTAGGCTAAACATTGCAAAGAGGATAAGTATACCAACCCCCAAGAGCAGCGCTGTATTCCACAAGAGTAAGATTGGAGCAAAAAAATTAATGAGTGTCTCAGAAATTAACTCATGTAAAATGGAAAATACCCCTAAACTTATAGCAAGTCCCCATAGCATTTGTCAGAATTGAGGTTTTTGGGTAGTATAGAGATAGTACAAAGGCAGTGTTGCAGATGCAAGTGCGGATAAGATTAATCAAAAATTTTTCCAGCTAAACATGTCGCCGTAGTAGCTATGATTTCCAAAGTAGGATAATCCTCCTTCAAAAAGTACTATTGTAAATACTGCTAAAAGTCCTCAAAGGATCCACTTGTTTAATGATTTCATTGTTTTTGAAAAAATAAAAAACCTGACCTTATCTATAAGGTTTTTGTTTGTATTTTCAAGTTTTCCTTCCTTTGTTTAAATATTTTAATTTAGAAGGATATGGAGTAATTGAATCGCTTTTTCTTGAGGAAGAAAATAGGGAGAGGTGGCTATCGTGATAACTTTTGCATTGAGGATTAGGTTTTTTGTTTTTTTTATGGTTTCATCAAATTGTTCAATACTCATTTCTTCTGCTCGAAAATCCAGGTCTATATCTAGGATATAGTTTTTATGAATGTTTTGATAGTTTAGGAGCTTATATTCACTTCTAATTTGATCCATGTGGCTGATAAGATTTGCTTTGAGCGCAGGCTCAATAAAGTTGCCTACATTACATTTTGTTTGTGCAAAGTTGAAAACATCATCCAGATTTGTTTCTGGTAAAGTGTTTGTGTTTTGATTTAGATCGCTATGCTGATCAATGTGGATTAGTGCGATTTTGTCTTGCTTTCATTTTGTGATGTCTCAATTTCGAAGTTCTTTGTATCGAAAATAAAGAGCATGATTGTGGTTGTCAAAAATATATATTGGGTTTGAGGAACTATTGAGTTTGATGAAATGTTCAAGTCCAAGATATTCTTTTACTTTTCAGGATTCATCACATTCGGAAAATGCGGTTTTGGATCAGATTTTTAGATCTTTTGTCGTCCCTAAAATAAGCTTTGGAACTCGAAGTTGAGCATTAGGTCAGCGAAGCTCGTAAGTAAAAGCGTTATTCCCTATGTTCTCTTTGAGGAAAAAACCTTGGTAATGTTCCATTTTATGGACAGAAAAGTAAATAAAATAATCATAAAAATATGCTTGTAAAATGCAATCAAATCCTTAGAGTTGAATTTGTTTTATATCTTAGAGAAAATGATGATGAAAACCTGAATTTCTTCTTGGTTCACAGCTAAGAGAACAATATCTTTGATGATTGTTGGTGTTGTTTTTTCTGCTGGAATAGTTACTGCATTTAGTTTTTTTTCCTCTAGTCCTGCTAATAAGATTTTGGCTGGAGAGACTGTTCCGTTTGATAAGACTCATCATATGAATATTGAGAGGTTTGATAGGGAATTGGCGGTTAATCAGATGAATGAAGCTCAAATGAAAATTATGTGGAAAAGATTCCCATATTTTAAACCTATGATAGAACAAAAATTGAGGGCAGCTGGAGTTCCTACAGATATTTTTTATTTAGCATTGGCAGAGTCAGCTCTAAGGGAGACTGCTGTTAGTAATGCTGGTGCTGCTGGTATTTGGCAATTTATGCCTGCTACAGCTAGTGGTTATAATTTGAGAGTAGATAGTTTTATTGATGAGAGATTGGATGCCGAGAAGGCAACTGATGCTGCAATTAGATATCTTAAGAAGGCTTATGAAAAATTTGGATCTCGAACTTTGGCAATGGCTGCATATAATAGAGGGTCTAATGGAATCTCTAATGATATGGCATATCAGTATCAAAATAATTATTATGATCTGTATTTGAATAATGAGACCTACAGATATGTATTTAGAATTTTGGCAATGAAGGAGATTTATGAAAACTTAAGTAGTTATTTTGATCTTTCAAAGTGGGGGAGCCAATATTCCCTTCCAGATACTAAGATTGTCACTTTAAATAAGGTAGACAACTTAGCAGTTTGGGCTGCAGGACAGGGTTATACTTATCATGAAGTTAGGGTGCTCAATCCACGAATTAGAGGAAACAAACTGCCAGATGGAACATGGAATGTGAAGGTATATAAAAGATAATTAGCATTAAATACAAAGAAAAGGGGAAAGAAGTCTGACTTCTTTCTTTTTTTTATTGTTGTCAAGGGTTGTCGACTTTAGATGGTTTTTTCTTGAAATGAAGAGTAATTTTGATATCTTTAGTGATACTATTTTACCCTTAATGAAATTTATGAAATTACAGCAACTTTTGCAGGATCCTGGATATAAAAAGAAGTTTGTTTTAGAGAAGCTTTTGGCTCATTTCTTGAATAAAACAAGAGAAGAACTTTGGATCGATTCTGAGTTTGAAATAGACTCTGAGACTTTGACAACGATTCAAAAGGCTTATCGTGAATACGTAGAGGATGAAAAACCATTGGAATACATTTTGGGGTATGTAGAATTTTTTGGGGTGAAGTTCTGGGTAAATGAGCATACGCTTATTCCTAGACCGGAGACTGAGTATATGATCTCTGCTCTTACTGAGTATTTACAAGAAAGTCAGCTTTCTGATTTTGTTTTGCTTGATATTGGAACAGGAAGTTGAGTCCTAGGGTGTAGTGTGCTTTTGCAAAATCAGGACAAGATTTCACAGGTGTTTATGAGTGATATCTCTGCTGATGCACTTTATGTAGCCAAGAGAAATTATGACGATTTAATTGATGCTAGAAAGCATGAGATGAGGATGATTCAGTCTGATTTATGTGCATTTCTTGAAAGTTATCCTGATGTGATAGAGGGAAGAAATATTGTGATGACGGCAAATTTGCCTTATATCCCTGATCAGACTTTTGATGATAATTCTCCAGCAAATGTACAAAAATGGGAACCAAGATTTGCTTTTGTATGAGGAGATGATGGACTGGATCTGTATAGAAAAATGTTTGCTCAGCTCAAGGAAACTGTTGTCGGAAAGTCAGACTTAACAATGTTTTTGGAAATGATGACATGGCAGGTTGATATTTTGAGAAAAGAATTTTGAGAAGAAATGGAATTTGAAGAGGTTAAAACTTTCCACTTTAATATCAGAATCGTAAAAGCAAAGTTTAGAAGATAGATTTCAAAATATTTCTAATAAGACTTTATATTTTAAAGATTTTCCGATGAACCGATTAAATAAAATCAAACAAATGAATTGGGTACATAAGATTAGGCAGAATACCTTTGTTTCTTATCTTTTGTTGTCATTTGGTGTTTTGTTTGCACTCAAGTGGGGAGCGATTTTGTACGCATATGGTTATTTGCTTGATCAAATGCAATGGCGATGGATTGGATATTTTGTCTTGGAAGTTGTTCAAGGGGATGGGTTTTTGATAGGGATATTGTTGGCTATGGCTTATTATGCTCAAACTTTGCAGAAAAAAACAGCTAAAGTCTGAATTCAAACTTTGGTTGTTCTCTGACTTTTGTTGGTTTTTTCTGATGTGGTAGCAATGTTTGTATATCAGCAGAGATTTTCGTTTGTTCAGATGAGTTGAATGATCGCAAATGCGGATAGTATTATTTGGCTTTATCTTTTGGGGTTTGTCTTGTGAGTTGGGATATTTATGTCGATTATTTGGCTCATTGGAAGGTGGATTAAGTTTTCTTTGACTAAAATGGCGGTTTGGATTTTGGTAGGAGGGGCTGTTGTGCTCAAATTGGTTCCATTGCCGATTTTACAGGTTTCAGGTGGGGAATTGCCAGTAGAAAATGTGTTTGCTCAATGGTTTAAGGAATATTATCAACTTAATCTTGCAGAACAAAAAGATAAAAAAAGTGATGTAAAGTCAGATTTTTTAGCTCTTTCTACAGGGGAAAAAACTGAGCTTTGAGAGAAAAAACAGGCATGGTATCGTTATGCAAAAGTAAATCCTGAGTCGGTTTTTGAGCAATTTCCTCAAAAGGAGTTGATTGATGCAAGAGATGATCAGGGAGATCCTTATTTTCTTCAGGTACTGGAGATTGCTTTGACTGTAAAGCCAGAATTGGTTTTTGAGCATATTGATGCGTTTAAGGATTGGAAAGATAATAATGGAAAGCCTATTCTTAAACAACTCTTAGAGTTTGCTATTGCACAAAAGCCTCAACTGGCTTATGACTACCTTTCTCGTTATGAGGAGATTGTAGAATCAAATGAGAAGATTGCAAAATCTTTACTTGAAAAGGCAACTCAGCTTTATGAAAATAAGATGAACTTCCAGGATCTTTTTACCAGGATAAAGGGAAGAAATAATAAAAAAAATCTGATTTTAGTCTTCTATGAATCTGCATCAGCAGTGGATTCTAAGAGAACTGGAGGTTTGCATGACAAATTTCCTCAGACGGATAAGATCGCTCGTGAGGGACGTATGTTTACCAATATGTTTGCAAATGGTGTAACTTCTGAGATGGGACACATTTCAACTTTGATGGGGGTGGAGCCACAATTTCTAGGAACCTCTCTTAAGACAGGATATGAGAGATTTACTGGGGTTGTTGATGGTTTAGGGCAGTTTTTTAAAAAACAAGGTTATACTACTCATTTTGTAAGTACTGCGAGTTTAGACTTTCTTAATCAGAGATACTTTCTTAAAAAGGTTTGATTTGATAATTTGTGGGAAAAGGACTTTGGAGATTGGAAGACCTATACCTTCAATGCTTTCCCGGATGAGGCACTTTATGATAAGACGATGGATGTTGTAAGAAGTCAGACTTGAAGCTATTTTATAGGGCTTCAGACCATTTCTTCTCATACTCCCTATTCTAGTCCTTATGGGAATACTGCAGATGATGCATTTCGTTATATGGATGAGAGTTTCGCGAAGTTTTATATTCAACTCAAAAAGGAGAGGTTCTTTGATAATGGAATGCTCGTGGTAGTAGGAGATCATCGTAAAATGACTCCTATGGAACCTGAAGAATATAAGAAACGAGGTGCTAGTGCTGATGCTAGAATTATGGCATTTGTTATTGGTAGTGGGATTGAGGCTGGAGAAATTGATCCAAATCTTTATCAGCAGACTGATATTTTTTATTCGCTTTTGAAGGAATTTGGGACTGGTGATGTCAAAGTTTTGGAGCAGAGCAATGATATTTTTACAAAAGAGATTAAGAGAAATTGGGCAATAAGAAATTTTAGTGTTCAACCAAAGTCTACTGTTCTTAATGCGAGTTGAGCTAGTGCAAGTTTGGATATCCCTGCAAAAATGATGTCAACGGGAAAGGAATCTTTTGATGAAAAAGGAATAGCAAACTATATGTATTTAGGACTTAAATATCAAAAAGATCAGAGTCCTGAAGAATCATGATCTTCCATTTTAAGTTGAGATCAGACTCTAGCAAAATTGATTGCTCATAGAGGTGATCATACGGAAACTACTGAAAACTCTATGGCTGCATTTATTGCAGCTGCTAGGGTATGAGCAAAGGCACTTGAGTTAGATGTTTCTCTGACAAAGGATAATAAGGTGGTGGTTATCCATTGACCATATCCTTATAATACTGATTGTAAACAGAGAAATAAGGAAATATGTGAAATGACTTATGAAGAGTTGAGAAAGTGTAAGCTAACAAATGGAGAAGATATTTTTCTCTTTCAAGATAGATTACCAAAGATAAAAACTCTGACTTCGCTCTTCTTTATCGATCTTAAGACTTCGAATAATGCAAAGTGTAGTCAGGATAAGGTGAAATATCTCGATCAGGTGAAGCAAATTGTAGAAGAAAATCAGCTTTCAGAAAATGCTATTTTCTCTAGTGGAGATCCTGAGTTATGAGAAAAAATTGGACAAACGGGGGGGATTCTATCTGCTCTAGATATTGATGATAAGGCTGCTTTGCATATGGTTTCATGAGGAAATTATATTTATGTAATGACTCCTTATAGACTCTTTACTCAGCAGTTTATGCAAGAGTTAAAAGGGGTAAAAAATCGTTATGGGCAATCTATTATTCCTATTGCTTATACCGTAAATGATGTCTTTACTTATCGTAGACTCAAACAGCTTGGAATTGAATATATGATGACAGATACCTTCAAAACTTTGGCTGAGGAGAGTAAAAAATAATTTTACTTATTATGTTAATGATGAAAAAAATACTACTATTGCTTATCGCTGTGTTTTCATTAGTTTGATGGAGTCAGGCTAGTGAAAGCTATGTTTATTTTTATGGGAATAGCTGTGCGCATTGTCTTAAGGTAGAAAAGTATTTTGAAGAGAATAATATTGAAAAGAGCTACAAGATTAGTAAGCATGAAGTTTTTGAAAATGCTGAAAATCGTCAACTTCTCTCATCTTATCTCAAAAAATTGAATCTTTCTCGAAGTCAGGTTTGAACCCCTTTTATGGTGATTGAGAGTGGAGGTCAGCTTAACTCTCTTATGGGGGATGTTGATATCATTGCCTATTTCTCGGCATTGCAAAAATGAGAAAAGTTAGATATAGATTCTTATTTGACTGGGGCGACAGCTCAGACTGCGATTGATTTGGATAAGGAAGCCGTGCAAAATCCTGTAAAATTCTTGTGAATTATGGTGCCGATGGCTGCTGCTGATAGTATTAATCCTTGTGCCTTTGCCGTGATGTTGTTGTTACTCTCAACAATCTTTAGCAAATCTAAAAGTAAAAAAAAGACGATAGCAGCTGGACTCCTCTTCTCATTAGCGATTTTCCTTTCTTATTTGTTGATTGGAATGGGATTTTATAAGGTGCTTGGATATGCAGAGGTTACGACAGCGTTTAAGCGAGTTGTAGGGATCGTTGGATTGCTTATTGCAGGAGCGAATATTAAGGATTATTTTCGGTATGGTGAGTGATTTTTGATGGAGGTGCCTATGGCTTGGAGACCAAAGATGATGAAAATTATACAGTCAGCTGTTTCTCCTATGGGTGCATTTGTGATTGGGGTTTTGGTAAGTTTATTTTTGTTGCCATGCTCATCAGGTCCTTATTTTGTAGTACTAGGCTTACTTAAGTCAGAAAACGTTTCTATTGCAGGATTGGGGATTTGATATTTGGTTTTGTACAACTTGATTTTTATTTTGCCAATGTTGATTATTACCTTGCTTGTGGGAACTGGTCAGTCTAGTGTAGAAAAGATTGCAAAAATGAAGAATAAAAATACCAAGTTAATGCACTTAATTATGGGGGTAATGATGCTTCTTTTGTCAATATATGTGATTGGAAGTATGTATTTTGATTGGTTAAATTTTAATATCTAATTTAGAGAAGGAAGTCTGATTTCCTTCTTTTTTTTATTTTCTTTAAAAAGGTTTATAAAAATTTGCATTATCTTTGATTTGTAAGTATAATGATATCGTCATCAGGTAAAAATAGATCTGATCCTGAGACAATGCAAAGCGGTCTTTACTCCTGTTATGAAATATTAGATTTTACCCGAGTGGTTGTGTCTCGTCGGTGGCGTTGGTGGAACAAAATTGACACTTGAATAGTATTCAGGTTGAGGCAAGCTTTTTTGGCTTTGGGATTCGTGATTTAAGTGAATCTTTGTTTGAAGTCAGATTTTAGATTTTTTTATCCTCAAAAAGATTCTAGATTTGATAAGAAGTTTCTCTGATACCAAACTAAAAAAGAAAAAAGTCTGATCCCTTTCTTTGTTCATTTCGGCTCTATGAGCAATGTTTTTTTATTGAGGAATGATGAAATATCTCCTAGGGAGAGATAGGTGTGCTACAAAAATTGCTGATGCTATATAAACAGTGGATGTTGTTTGCAGACTATCTTTGAGAACTGAATGAATACGATATCTAATAGATGAGCTACTAGGAATGCCTAGAGCATTAGATGATGCAAGTTCTGCATTCTCGGCTTGAGGTCGGATTTGGAATCTCCGTTTCTTTGCACATAAAAAACTCACGATTAAGTGAGTTTTTTTGTAATTGAGGATTTTTTAATCCAATTTTATAATATAATAGAGCTGATCTACATTTGAGTAGGTACAATTTTCATCGTTATCAACTTTTGCATGGCGTGGTGCGTTTCATTTGGTAATGGTTTTGCAAAATACTAAGTTATCTATCTCCCATCAGGAATGGGGAGATTGATACTTGGTATATGTTGGATGATTCCACCTTCCTCCCATGAGTCACATAGCCCCTTCCCTTACCCAAACAAAATTTGCATTTTCAGGAGTTTCTACTTTGGCTACAAGAACTGCAGCATTACCAAATACTCCTCCCTTAAAAAATTGTTGATAGACATAAGCTCCAGGAGGAATGACATGTTGATGAAATTTAGCCCATTTTCTTTTTCCTTCATGTACATTCATAAGTCTTTTATCTTTTATGGGTAATAAATCATCATAAAAAAAGATTTGTGAGTTGCTTGGATCTTTGGGAAAATCTGATAAATATTCTTTGATCCCTTCTAGGCGATCGATAGATCCAAAAGATACAAAATCCTCTCTTGGTAAAAATCCTCCTTGCTGTACAAAGCGCTTATCTTCTTCATTTATGACTCTGAGGGGATAGCTACCATGCACCCCCTTATACATCTCAATTGCTGCTGCTACATTTCTGAGGTCTGTTTGTCTTTTGAGGTCTCTCGTCCTTGCCATATAGCTAGTAAGCCTTGGTAAGATTGCAGCACTGAGAATTCCGATGATGATCACCACGATTAACATCTCTACAAGCGTAAAAGCCCTGTTTAGAACTGGTTTATTCTCTCTCTCTCTCTCTCTCTCTCTCATACATTTTAATTATTTTATAAAAGTAAAACTGATTATATTTATTATTGTTCAGAATTGGCAACCTTTTCATATCCGAGTTGTCCACAGGCACCCTTTGCTTCTCTTCCCATGCTGTCGCGTACTGTTACGGTAATCCCTCAATTCTCTAATATTTCTTTGAATTTTTGTATGCTTTTTTTCTCACTCTCTTCTAGGTCAATTGCAGGGTTTTCATTATATGGGATCAGATTGAGGTGAGCTAGCCTTCCTTTGAGCAGTTTAACGAGTTGGTGTGCAAGTTCTGGTTTGTCGGTCATATTTTTGATCATAATGTATTCATAGAAGATGCGATTGTCAGTTGCTTTTACATATTCATCTATGGCGGTCATAAGCTCATCTAGAGGGAATGCTTTTCCAATCGGCATAATCTGGTTTCTGAGCTCTTGATTTGGTGCATGAAGGGAAATTGCGAGCTTAACATCAACCTTGTCTTCGATGAGCTTTTTGATCCCTGGTATGATACCGCAAGTGGAAATTGTGATATGTCTTCTTCATAGTGAAAGTCTGTCTTGTTGGAGCATGATTTCAAGTGATTTTCTCATGTTTTCGTAATTGAGGAGAGGTTCTCCCATTCCCATAAATACAACATTTCTTACTGATCGATTGCTTCCATCTTCTTTTTTTCCAAATCTTTTTTTGATATAGGAGTTTGCAAAAAGAATTTGTGAAATGATTTCTTCTCGAGTAAGGTCTTTTTTGAAACCTAATTTTCCTGTTACACAAAAGATACACTTCATAGCACATCCTACTTGAGAGGAGATACATAGTGTGATACGATTGAGTTTTGGTTGGTTGTTTTTGACGTATTTTTCATTTTGCCAATGATACATTAAGATCGCTTCTATGATATTTCCATCTCTGGTTTTGAAGGCGAATTTAGTGGTATCAGGAGCTTCTACCATTTCGATCAGTTCGATAGCAAGGAGATCAAAGTCTTTTTGAAGTTCTGCTTTGAGGTCTTTGGATAATGTTGTCATGGAGTCCCAATCAGTATTTTGATTTTTGTAGAGTTCATGAAAAATCTGTTTCAGTTTGAATGGCTGAAGTTTGCGTTCTGATGCTCGTTCTTTGAGTTTTCCTTCGTTGAAAAGTGTTGGTTTATGTTGAGTTAGCATACTCAGTATAAAAAATTCTAAAATTCTGATTTTACTATAGTGAAATCCTTAAAGATAGCAAGGAGATTACTTTTAGAGTGAGAAATATGCTTGTTTTCTGGCAAAGGATTTGTACACTGGATTCAGGTTTTTTGATTTTTTATTAGAAAAAGGGAAAATGCAGAGATTAGATAAGTATTTGGCAAATTTGGGGCTTGTTAGTAGGAGAGAATGTAATACTGTTTGCAAAGAATGAGTGATTCGTGTCAATGGAGAAGTTGTAAAAAAGCCTGACTTTAGACTTTTGTGAGGAGAGAAAATTCAGCTAAGAGATGTGGAAGTTGAATTTTTTGAGGAAGTTTATGCAATTTTGTACAAGACGGCTGGGTATATTTCCTCAGATGAAGATGAGTTTGGCTATCCAAGCTATAAAAATCAAATGTTAGACTGTCCCTATGTGGAGCTTTTGCATGTAGCTTGAAGGTTGGATGTTGATACGGAAGGGTTGCTATTACTTTCGAGTGATGGGCAGTTTATTCATCAAGTTATTAGCCCTAAACGAGAGAAAGAAAAAGAGTATGAAGTCTGGCTAGACTCTGTGATCTCAGATGAGGATTGCAATAAGCTTGAAGAATGAGTTATTTTGGATGATGGATATCTTACTAAGCCTGCGAAAGTTCAAAAAATCGAAGATAAAAAAATTCTCTTGACGATAACAGAGTGAAAGTATCATCAAGTTAAAAGAATGCTGGAGGCTGTAGGTAATAAAGTTGTTTATCTCAAGAGGCTTAGAATTGGAGAGTGGAATTTAGATGGATTAAAGCCTGGGGACTGGAAGATGATCAAGAAGTAAAAAAAAGGAGACACTATCTCCTTTTTGATTTTTTAAAAGATTATCCAACAATTTCATCGATTTTTTTTGCAAGAGCCTTTCTAAGATTGTCTTCTAGCTGTCGATAGCTAATTGATTTTCCAAAGATGAAGTTTCCAGAGGTTATTCCTAGGTCTTTTAACGGGATTGTAATGTTTTTATATTCGTTAGATCACTCTTGATCTAATTCAAGGATAAGATTATTTCCTTCGATTTTTGAATCTTTATCAAATGAGATTGTTTTATCAGTAAATTTCTCAAAAAATGAGGAATATTTAATGTCGTTCTTTTTAGCTACATTACTTCATGGAATGTTTGGATTGTCTCTGAAAAGTCTACCTGCTTCATATGTTTTTTCTTTGAAGAAATTTTCAGCTTTTTTGAGTTCAGCTTTATTTTTGTTATCTTTTTCGATTTTTGCTTTTCGTGCTGCTATTTCATTTTTTAATTCATCTTTCAATTCGATTAGATTTCATCTATTATCGCAGTATTTAGAGATATCTATTTCTATTGTATTGTCTTGGTAGCTAAGTTTTGCGGTAAGGTTTTCCCATTCCGGATCCAAATCTACTTGCTGAAAAATCTCTTCTGCCTTATTTTGGATTGTTGAATGATATTTTTCGTCGAATTTTTTACTACTTAGTTTTTGCTGTTTTTGTAACTTTTGAATTATATCTGTGGTATTATGCCTACTTCCATCATTTTCATTTATTGCTCTTCAGTTGTCATAAAACCTATATCATCAAAAAATATAAATTTTTTTCTTTGTTTTATCCCGTTTATCTGGTGTTGGGATTTCCTCGATAGTTTTTGGTCTGATTATAATATGCTCTACTCATCACATTTCTAGAGTTTCTTTATTGTTCTCTTGTTCTTTATTGGTTTCTTGTTCTTTATTGGTTTCTGTTATGGGAGTATCTGTGGTGTTAGCTTTTTTAACATCTTCTGTTAACATTTTATTTATTGTATCTTTGCCTGCATATCCATCTTCGGTTAGTCCATTATTTTTTTGAAAGGCTTTTATTGCAGCTCCGGTATTTTTTCCATATATACCATCAACTTTTCCTACCTTGTATCCTAATTCTTTCAATTTAAGTTGTGTTGTAGCGATCCAGAGATTGCTAACGTTTTCCTTTTTTCGCTCTTTATCTTTAAAGTTTGATAAAATTTTATCATTATCACTTGCTATTTCTAGGTTGAGGTCGTTGAGTTCTTTTGTTATTGATGATTTGATATCTTTTCTCATTTCTCCTCAATTTTTGAGAGTTAACTTTTCAGACATTGTTTTCTGTATAGAAATAAAAAATTTATCTTAATGATACTCCTAATTAAAAAAAAGTCAAAAAATTTGACTTTTTATTCTTTTAATAATGTTTGGAGTTTTCGATTCATTTTGTATAAGGCGAATAGTCCTCATGCTGAATATAAAATATGTCGCCAGATTTTTAGATTTTTGATTCGCCCTTTTATTAGTCCATCTTTGTTTTGATGAAAGTCGTTTTCGACATTGTCTCGATGTACGCTAGCAAGTGAGATCTTGTTTTGGATTAGCAGCTGATTGAGAAAGATTTCGAGTCCATATCAAAGAAGATTGGATATTTTTCAAATGTTTTGCTTGAGAAGCGTTGTTGGAATAACTCTTTGTCCGTTGCAGTAGTCGATTTTTTTGAAAGGTGGGAGCGGTCGTGAATTTTTGATGAACGCAATTGAGGACCTGCTTTTTCATCTTTTTATTGGGGCAATGAGATCGATGATGTTTTGTTTTGTGAGGTGTAGCAAGTCTGCGTCCAAAAGTAAGATATAATCACCTTTTGCAAGCTCGATTCCACGGGATACTGTTGCGCTTTTCCCTAGGTTATTTGTGTTATGTATGAGATGGAGGTTTTTTTGCACTGGATATGAGTTTAGGATATCTTGTGTTTGATCATTGGAACAGTCGTTTATAATAATAATTTCGAAAAGATCTCAATTCAAAAGAGGGGTGATTGTGTTTAGTGTCGTGACAATTGATTTTTCTTCGTTGTAGGCTGGTATGATGCAAGAAACTTTCATTTAATGAGGAGTGAAATTAAAAAATTATTTATGTTTTTTTTCAATTGTTTGGACAAGTTTTTTTCATACTCGTCTCATTCCTTTTGTAAGAATAAAAAGACAAATTCCTAAACCAATTAAGATGAGGCTGATGTGGTTTGTTAAGTTTGCTCGTCCCGAAAAGCATATCCCTATAGAAAAAACGAGAGCTGATGAGATTAGGCAGAGAGGGAGTGTGCTTTTTAAAAAATGATAAAAATCAAGCTCACTGGATCATAGATATAGTAGTCCTGGTGTGGTAAGTGGTGGAGTATATTTGATAATGATGAGTTTTTCTAAGAGAGGATATTCTTTGATTTTTTGATAAAAGTTAAGAAAACTCTGATTTTTGATTTTGATTTTTGAGAAGAATGGGATTTTTAAGATCAGTTTTTTACTGTATTTTCCGACTAAGAAATGAAGAATATCTCCTCAGGCATCTCAAATAATTGCAAGTATAAAAATCACCCAGAGCGGAAGATTGAGTACTCAGGAAAGTGAAGTTAGAGTAAAGATTACAATAGGTCCTTCTAGTAGGAGGGCTATAATAATGATGCTATAAAAGATTATGGGATATTGATGGGCGAAAGTTAGTGCGAAATCAATCATTTAGTGTGGCAGTGTATTATAAATGAGCTTGATAGCTTGAGCTGTTTTTGTGTTTTTGGGGAAAGTATGAAGAGAGTTGAGGTTTTTGATGAGGTCGATAAGGTGATCAGATTCTTGTGCTTTTACAAAAAGTTTTTTTTCTCCGAGGTAGTCTGCTAGATAGAGTTGCTCTGTCTGATTTGGTGTTGGGTAGAGAATTGCAGGCTTCTCCAGCTCCATTAGATCCATAATGGTTGTATATCCTGCTCTAGAGATGATTACTTTTGCAGCAGCAAATTTTTTTATTTTTTCGATTCCAGCAAGGTAGCCGAAGATTTCAATATTATGCTCTGGGTCGTAGTGATAGTAATCTTTTTGTTTGGTATCTCAGAGAATAAAAACTTTTTTCCCCTTGAGAAGCTTGGATTGATTGATAAGTGTTTGGATAAAAGATTCTCTATGTTCTGCTAAATATCCACTTATTGTAAAAAGGTAATCGATTGTTTCAGATTCAGATTTTTGGATTTGATTTTGTGCCTTAGGGCTTCCAAAGCTTGATAAAATTCCTATGAAGGAGTGGGGCAGTTTACTTAGCCAGCGAGGATGAGCAAGTTTTCCACAGAGATTGTGCTCTGGATCTTTATAATCTGGGATAAAAATATGTGTAAAATGTGAGAAAGATTGTCTATTTCGATAGTCAACGATGATTTGAGAGGGCTTAAAAATTTTGGGAATCTCAAAACTCAGTTGGTGAGTAAGGAGATAGCATGGAGTTTTGTCTGAATAGAAGCCGTATTTTCCATCAGAAAAGATAAAATGATAGTTGTTTTCTTTTTCAAGTTTGGTAAGAAATGCTTGTTCGCGATGGATTCTTCGCATGGTTGTCAGAATGTCAGATATTAACATCGGATAAAAGCTTCGTCCACTTCATCTTTCGATAGGTGGGTAGTCTAAAAGTTCAAAAAACCTGACCTTTTCTCCGTGGAGCTCGGTTCTAAGGTAGTTTAGAGCATTTCCATAGCAAACGATATCGATGTGATAATTGAGTGAGAGGTAGTGTTGAATAATCGGTAGTGTTCTAGTAGCATGTCCTAGTCCTAATGTTGAGATCGCAAAAAGTGCCTTGTGCGTCATGGTTGAGAGTTAGGATCTTAAAAAGACTTGTTCAAGTGTGTTTCCTTTGAAGGAAAAAATTTCACTAGGTGGAGTTGGAGAAAGATCAATAAAAGGTCAGATTTTTTCTACCTCTCCTGAATCTAGTGCTTCTGCAAACGTTTTGTTGAGTTCAGCTTGTGTGTAAATTTCCTCTTGTCAGCTGAGATTTGCACTGGTAAGAAAGAGAGGACCAACCTCCTGGATAAGATTGTATTGCTCTGGAGTGTGTGCAACTCTCAGAGAGTATTGAGTATAATATTGATGGTCAAACCAACTTTGTTCAGCAAAGAAATTTTCCAAAAAATCTGATGCAGTTAAAACGCTGAAAGGACGAGGATAGTGCTCGAGAAAATGAATTTGCTCACTAGTAAGATTCGTATGAGAAGCAAGCCAGTCAAAACTTTCTACCAAGATAGCTAAAGGCTTGGAGTGAGGGCGGTTTTTTAGTTCAAAAATAGCGTTGTATCCTTGAGGATCAGCAATAGAAGCTGCGAGTCCAAAACAAGTATTGGTTGGGATCAGATAGGGCATTTTGGGGGTAAGATAGTAAAATTATTTTACTTATAGCTATTTGGTGTGTTGTTTCAATTGAAAGTTAAATAAGGAGATTTTCTTTTCTTTTTCTTGAAAATGAGGCTGATTTTCGTACACTAGAGTCAGTTTTTTGGCTTTTTTATTATTAAATCAAAAGGAGTATGCCTCGTATTGTAGATGTTATGCAGGATTTGGGTCTTGGGCAGGAAGAGTTTGCCAAGGCTTATGAAGCGGTGGTTGGGAAAAAATTGACCGCAAAAACTCAAACTTTATCAGATGCAAATCTTGAAAAGCTTAAATCTCATTTGGGGAAGTGAGCTAAATCTTCAGCAGAAGCAAAAGTTTTAAAAACTGATGAAATCTGATTTGGTGGAGGTTTTTTGTCTGGACTTGGATTTTCTCATCAGGTAGATGCTCCAGCAAAGCCAGCAAAAGAAGAAAAGAAAATTTCTAATGACAATGATCTTGCAGCTCATGGAATTATGATAAATGCTCCAAAAGAAGAAAAGCCGGTAAAGGAAGAACGTATTAGCATAGAGAATCTCAATACTGAGAGATATGAGGCTCGCAAGGTTTCTTCGGCTCCTGAACGTCCAGCTCCGGTGAAGAAGCAAGGGGGAAATATCTCTATTGGTCAGTCTACTTATAAGTCGAAAGAAAAGGTTATTGCTCCCGCGACTGATTTTTCAAAGTTTCAAGAAAAGCCAGAATCTTCAGTAGTAAAATTGCAAGATATTCAAAAACACCTTGATCAAAATCAGAAAGTAGAGAAAAAATCTGATTCTAGAAAGGCAGATACTCCAAAGCATGTAGAGCCAAAAAAGCCAGAACCAAAGCCAACTCCAGCGGCAAAACAGCATAAAGAGGCAACTACTTCAGCAAACTTGGTAAAAAAATCAGAGGTGGTTATTGATGATGCTATTACCGTAAAGGAATTCTCAGAAAAGATTGGAGTACCATTGCCAGAGGTTATGAAAAAGTTGATGCTCAATGGAATTATGTCTGGGCTCAATGCAAATCTTGATTTTGATACTGCGTCTTTGATTGCAGAAGATCTAGGAGTAAGTCTTAAGAAGAAGGAAGCTACTCTTGATGTACAAAGCTTTATGGAAGGAGATTTGCAAAAGATTTTGGATATTGATAAGGAAGCTGAAGTTCAGATTGAAAGGGCTCCGATCGTAACCGTAATGGGACATGTAGATCATGGAAAGACTTCTTTGCTTGATTACCTTAGAAAGACAAGTGTTGCATGAGGAGAAGCTGGAGGAATTACGCAGTCTATTGGTGCTTCTATGATTGAATATAATAACAAGAAAATCACCTTTATTGATACTCCTGGGCATGAGCTTTTTACTTCTCTTAGAGCCAGAGGTGCGAAGCTTACTAATATTGCTATTATTGTAATTGCTGCGGATGATAGTGTGATGCCTCAGACGATTGAGTCAATTAATCATGCTAAAGCAGCAGGGGTTCCAATCATTATTGCCGTAACTAAGATTGATAGGCCAGGAAATAATATGGAACAGATAAAGTCTGATGTTGCAAAGTATGGTTTGACTCCTGAGGATTGGGGAGGAGATACCCCATTTGTAGGAGTATCGTCCAAAACTGGTCAGGGTATTGATCTTTTGCTTGAATATGTGCTTTTGCAATCAGAAATGCTCGAGCTTAAGTATAATCCAGATAGACAAGCAGTGGGTGTTGTTGTTGATGCTTACAAAGATCCTAAACAAGGAGTAGTTGCAAGTTTGATTATCTTGACAGGAACTTTGAAAAATGGAGATATTATCGTGGCGTATAATACCTATGGAAAAGTAAGGAGAATGCAAAACTGGATTGGAAAGCAGACTTCAAAGATTACTGGTGGAGAACCAGTTCAGATTCTTGGATTTACTGAGCTTCCAGAACCAGGAAGAATTGTTGAGGTGGTTTCCAATGAAAAAGAAGCAAATCAGAGAATTGCCTTTATCAAAGAATCAGAAACAAAGTCTACTGGAGATGGAGCATTGCAACAGTTCCTTGCTCAGCTCAAGGCTGGAGATCAGTCAAAGGTATCAGAATTAAGACTAATTTTGAAAGCTGATGGTTCTTCAAGTCTAGAAGCGCTTAAACAAGCGGTTGATGGAGTGCCATTGCCAAAGAATGTGAATATTAAGGTGGTACATAGTGATGTAGGATATTTTTGAGAGAGTGATCTTTCTCTTGCACAGGCTTCTAAAGCATTGTTGCTTGGATTTAATATCTCAATGAATGCAGTACTCAAAAAGAAGGCTGAAAATCTCAAAATTGAGATGAAGGCGTTTGATATTATCTATGAATTGACTGATTACTTAACCAATCTTTTGCTAGGAATGGTAGAGGTTGAGAAAGAGGAAGTTGTAGTAGGAAAACTTGAAATTTTAGGAATCTTCCATACCGAGACTAGAGAAATGACTATTGGTGGAATGGTTAGAGATGGAAAGGTGAAAAACAAACTCAAATTTAGAGTGTATAGAGGAGATGATATTCTTACCAACTGAGAAATTCTTTCTCTCAAGAGAAATAAAGATGAGGTGAAAGAAGTAAAAGCTGGTGAAGACTGTGGTATGAAAGTAAAGATTGGAAAGAAACTTGATGTAGGTGATATTCTTGAATTCTATGAATTGCAAGATGTTCAAGACTAGAGTTCTTTGATAAAAATAGAAAAAACTGACTTTTGAGCGAGATTGATCTCTGGAGTCAGTTTTTTTTCTTTTTGAAAGTTATTGACTTATGTTTTTTGGGCTAATTTTTTCTAAAATTCCTGAGAGGGTTTGAGGATTTAGGGGGATGAATTGTCATTTTTTGATTTCAGCAGACTTGAAGTTTGGCAGAGAGCTGTGTATTCAGGTGGCTGTTTTTGTGAGTTTTAATTCTGCTAGGAGGGGAATGTAGGTGGGAACGGTTAGTCTTTTTTTGTCAAAATCTCGGATATAGTCAAAGGTTTTCCCTGAAGCGTTTTTGCCTCGATCTTGATCAAAAAGGAAGTTTCCAAGTGAGTAGAAAATTACTTTATCTTTGTAAATCTCCCGTTCTCCTGGGATATGGGAATGATTTCAAATAATGAGATCTGCTCCTTGATCTATGAGCTGATGAGCAAGCTGTTTTTGTCGAGCGTTTACTTTGATTTTGTATTCTGCTCCTCGATGGAGAGAGAGAATTTTGAAATCACAGTTGAGCTTTCCCATTTTTTTTAAATCTGAAAAGAGGAGGTCCTTGTCGAGAGGATTTCGAGCAAAAGGAATCTTATTGTGCGCATAAAATGAACCATCATAGGAATAAGCTTGAAAACAAAGATTGAGTCAGTTTTTTTTGACTTTTAGGATTTTTTGTGCTTCATCTTTATCCATTCCTGCTCAAAAGTTTGGAATATTTGCGTTTTTTAGTGTTTCTTTGGTAAATTGAATTCCTAGTCCACCTGCGTTATTGGTGTGATTGTTGGCGAGAGAAAGAAGTAAGGTATTGTTGGCTCTAATGTCTTTTAAGATTTGAAGATTTCCACTATTTGCGCGAAAGAGAAATCCTCCTTGTGCTTTATCGTTATCGGTCGGAGAAAAGGGGCTTTCTAGGTTGAAAAACATAAGTGCTTGTCAGGAATTGTAGCTGGGGAATTGTGTGAGAGGGTTGAATCCACTATTTGCAAAGGTGCGATCATAACCTTCTCTCTTTGCCCATCGTCAAATTCCTCTAGAGAGCATAATATCTCCTCATACGATAAGAGAGATGGAGTTTTCACTAGGTTTTTGAGGTCAAAAGAAGTTGAAGTCAGACTTTATATCTCGTTTTTCTTGTAGTGCCAAAAGACTAGTTCCGAAGATAAAGAGTACTAGTGAAATAAAAATGAGTTTAATCTTAAGTGGCATGATGATTTGAAGAGTAAATTGTTAGCAAAGATAGTTAATTTGCTGATAAAATCAATGGAAAAGCGATCTGGCTTGCAAAAAACAGGCTTTTTGCTATAGTGGAGGTTGAATTTTATTCTTGTTTGGAGAAGGGGATGTTGATAGCTTGTGATAAACCTAGTGGAATTTCTAGTTTTGATGTAGTGAAAATCATAAGAACTCATTTTCAGGATAAGGTAGGACATAGTGGAACTTTGGATCCTATGGCTTCTGGACTGATGATTCTTGGAGTAGGGAAGGGGACAAAAAGCCTGACAGCACTTATTGGTATGGATAAGAGTTATGAGACAGTGATCGATTTTTCGCTGTTGACAGATACGCGAGATGCAAGTTTTTGGGAAAAAGAAGAGAGATTTGAGGTTATTACAGAGGGAGGAAAACAATTTTTGACAAAAGAATGAAATCTGATCCCGGCTCCAGAATTGAGTCAGATTTTGGAGCTCTTGAAGAGTATTTGTTATCAAGAAGGAAAAGAGGTGTTACTTCCATTGCCTACCTTCTCTGCAAAAAAGCAAAATGGAAAGAGAATGTATAAAGATGCTAGAAAATGAACCGCTGAAATAATCAATAAAGAGATGAAGTTGTATGGTTTTGAGGTTTTGGACTATTCTTTTCCACTGTTGAAACTTAGGTGTGATGTGGGTTCTGGGACCTACATCAGAAGTATTGGATATCGATTGGGGCAGCAACTAGGACTAGGAGGAGCTTTGATTGAGCTCAAGAGAACTACTATTGGACCTCGAAATCTGCAAGATATCTGATCTCAGCATACTGCTCAGGGAAATATAAAAGGGAAGATGAGAGTTGTCTCTTATAAGGAGGTGTTTTTAGATTAGAATCTCTTGACTTTTTTTTGTAAAAATGCTATAGTTTCTTTAGTCCCCTATTAAGGATACAAAGAAAATGACTTATGTCTAATCTAAAAAACAGAAATTTATATGAAAATTAATGTTAGTAAGTACTTCGCTGAACCTCTCCAAAAGGAGATCAGCTGCCTGGAGGAAGATATCCAGGAACTCAGGAGGCAACTCTCTGAAATCAGAGATACCTCAGATCGTAGAGATCGCAATGATGATGAGCTTTCTGCTCGGATTGTGCATTGTGAAATGCAGCAAGATCGTCTCATGCAAGATCTTGCTATCTTGTCAAGTCTTCGTAAGGCTCATGCCTACAAGGCCTTTTTTAAAGGGAGAGAAGTTCTGTATCTTTCGGTTGTGATTTCAAAATCCTGTGTCTATTTCTTAGATGGAATGGAGATTAGGACAGTTAATCCTATGGCTCCTGTAATGCGAGATATTGCAGAGGTTATTCGAGCTGGAGGTACTGAATGTCCTCAGCGTCATCTCACACAGATTGAGCATCTTCAGTGTGATCTTAGTTAAAACGTTATTTTCTTAGCTGTCGTTAATAAGGACTAGGGGCTTCTGCTGGTATTCCAGAGGAGGCCTTTTTTTCGAAAGTCTTGCATTTGAAGGCGATTTTTGTACACTCTAGATCAGACTTTTAGCTTTTTTATGCGAAAAATGTTGAATCAGGAAGAATTTTTGCAGAAATATGGGGAAATTATAAAAGAGGAAGTAAATGTAAAAGAAATCTCAAGTTTTCAGAGTGAAACTCCGATTACTAAGCTTTTTAAGCCTATCGGAAGTCAGCTTTCTGCAAAATTTGGAAAAGATACCGGACAAATCATCTCCAATGGAAAACAAGGAAATATCAGAGAACTTGGAGAAGGAAAAGTAGAAGTATTCTCTCCTCAGTGAGGAAGCTGGATCCTAGATGCGAGTGATTATGAAATTGCTTATGAAGGATTGGATGCTCATGATACTGCAGTGGAGGGAAATATCATTGCAAAGCTGGACTTGCAAATCACTCCTGAACTTGAAAGAGAGGGGGTAGCTAGAGAGATTTCTCGTTTTCTCAATCAGATGAGAAAGGATGCTGATTTTGCGGTAGAGCAAAAAGTGAAAATGATTTATACTACTGAAAGTGTAGAGATGGAGAAATTGATCTCTGATTTTAGTGCATTTTTGTCTACAGAAGCATTGCTTAAAGAAATCCAAAAGGGAAAAAATGATTGAGAAATGTTTTCAGAATTTTCTTCTATTTTTGGTGATGTTAAGATTAGTTTAGTTCTCTAAAGGAAATTAAAAAAAATGGCGAAGAGTTGTTATGAATATGCAATGGATGTGCTTAGCAAGTATCCAAAGACAGAGAAAGAACTTAGAATCAAGATGTATCAGCATGGTTATGATTCTCAAATGGTAATCAAGACTTTAGAAAAGCTTAAAGTTGAAAATTTTCTCAATGATAAGATGTTTGCAGAAAGTTATCTTAATAGTGAAGTTATGAGAAAAGGAAAACCACTTTTTCTTGTCCAACAAAAATTGACAATCAAAGGAATTGATCCAAAGATTATTGCTGAGTTGTCTAATCAATTTGCAGAAGATATTCAGGAAGGTATCGAAAATAGGATTCAAAAAGAAATTAATCAGTACAAGAAAAAAGGTGTTGATGGATTTGAGATTATTCAGAAATTGATGAGAAAGGGCTATCGTTTGGCGGATATTAAGAAGGTAGTCAAAGCAAGGGCAGAAGAGTAAAATGCTGATTCCCTAGAATAAGGTCTGAATTCTGACATGATTCAGATTTTTTTCTTTTAAATTATCGGTATCACGATTGTTGTTTGTGAAAAAGTTTTGCTTTTGTTTGGCAAATTTGCATACTAAAGCTGAAATCTTTATTTTCTATTGTGAAGTATGGGAAAGTTGAATTTTCAAATTCTTAAACAAAAGGGGAATGCGAGAGTCTGAGAAATAACTCTTAATGGAGTTAAGGTTAGGACTCCAATTTTTATGCCAGTTGGGACCAAGGCTACGATCAAAGGTTTGATCTTGGATATTCTCAAAGATCCAAAATATATTGGGCAAAATATTGAGCCGATCAATCTCATTCTAGCAAATACGTTTCATCTTTATTTGCGTCCAGGGAGTAAGATTGTTAAAGAGGCAGGTGGTCTGCATACTTTTGAAAATCGAAAAGACGGACTCATATTGACAGATAGTGGTGGATTTCAGGTTTTTTCTCTTGGTTTGGCAAATCAGAAGTTTAATGACAAAAAACATACTCATAAAGTAGGAATAAAGCTGACTGAAGAGGGGGTTAAATTTTCATCTCCGTATGATGGAAGTAAGCATATCTTTACCCCAGAAAATGTTGTAGATACCCAATGTGAGCTTGGATCTGATATTATGATGGTTTTAGATGTTTGTTCTCCTGCTGGTTCTGATAAAAAGACTATTGAAAAGCATATTGCAATGACACATCGCTGGGCAAAAAGGGCCTTTGACCATTTTGCGCCAAAGTATGATCAGGTGAGAGGAGTACTTTTTCCAATTGTGCAGGGAGGAAGTTATTTGGACCTTAGGACACAGTCGGCAGAGTATTTAAGTCAGTTTGCTCAAGATGGAATTGCGATTGGTGGGGTAAGTGTAGGGGAGAGTAGAGAACTTATCGAAAAAGTTGTGGCACATACAGCTCCGCTACTTCCTCAGGATAAACCAAGGTATTTGATGGGGGTATGAACGCCTGAGGATTTGAGGTTTGCGATAGAGCAAGGGGTGGATATGTTTGATTGTGTGGCAGCGACAAGGCTCTGAAGGCATGGTATTGCATTTTCAGATCAGGGAAACATTAAGATCACTAATTCAGCGTTTAGGACTGACTATAGTCCTCTAACAGAAAACTGTGATTGCTATACTTGTAAAAACTTTAGTAAGGCGTATTTGTGTCATTTGCTTAGAGAGCAAGAAACATTATGAGGAAGCTTGATCGGATTGCATAATATCGTGTATCTTAATCGTATTTTGGAAGACTGGAAAAAGAAAATGCTTGCTGAATAAAATAGGTTGGAAAAGATTCTGGGGGCTGGAATTTTTGTTTTTAAAAATAAAGGAAATATAGTTTCTTAGCTCAGAATCTTTTTTGAAATATTGCAAGATAAGGGGAAGTCGCTTTATTAAATGTACTAAAAAAAAGCAGGATCTGAATCCAGAATTCCTGCTTTTTTTTATTTTGTAGGTTTTTTTGTGGTTTTAGAAGTTGTTGTTTTTGTTTTTCAGGTTTTTGAAGTTGTTTTTGAAGGTTTCTTTTTTGTTACTCAGTTAATCCCTATGATTTCTAGGCAGTCCTGTAAAGTAAGGTCTGTTGCATCTTTTCATCCTTTAGGGATTTTATAGTTTTTCTTGTTAAATTTGAGGTAAGGACCATAAGGTCAATTCAGAATTTGGATTTTTTCTTTTTCATAGGTAAATTCGTTGATATTTTTGTTGGCTTCAAGTTGGATTTTTTGCTCGATCAGAGGAATTGCATCTTCAAGAGTGATAGAAAAGGGGTCTAATCCTGAATCTTTTTTGATAGATACATAAAGGTTTTTAAATTTTACATAAGGTCAAAAACGTCCTGTAGAAGTAGAAACCTCTTCTCCCTGATAGATTCCTAGTGTCCTTGGAAGGGCAAAAGCTTGTAGAGCCTCTTCAAGAGTGATTGTTTCGATATTTTTTCCTGCAGGCATAGATGCAAATTTTTTATCTTCATCCTCTTGGTTTCCAATTTGGATCATAGGACCGAAACGCCCAATTCTTGCGATAATGGGCTTTCAAGATGTTGGGTGGATTCAGATTTGTCTTTCTGTGTTTACTCTTTCTTTCCCTGTTGTTTCTACGATTTGTTCATGGAATGGATTGTAAAATTTTGCAATCATTTCGTTTCGTTTGAGGTTTCCAGCAGCGATTTCATCGAACTCTTGCTCTACACTTGCCGTGAATCAGTAATTCATAATGTTTTCAAAATTCTGATCCAAAAAGTCAGTTACAACCATTCAGATATCACTTGGAAACATTTTTTTCTTTTCAGCTCAGGTGGTTTGCTCTCTTTCATCTCTGGTGATTTGGCCATTTTGGAGGGTAAATTCAAGATACTTTCTTTTTGTTCCAGGTCTGTCTTCTAGGAGTACATACCCTCTTTTTAGGATTGTAGAAATAGTAGGAGCATAGGTTGAAGGTCTTCCGATTCCTTGTTCTTCAAGTTTTTTAACGAGGCTTGCTTCGGTATATCTTGGTGGATGTTGTTTGAATTTTTGAGAAATGAGGATTGAAGAAGGAGTCAGATTTTCTCCTGTTTGGATCTTTGGAAGCATTCCTGCTGTTTCTTCCTCGTCTTCATCGCTAGATTCCATATATACTTTAAGAAATCCGTCAAATTTGATAACCTCCCCACTTGCAATAAATTTTACTTTTGAAGAGTTTGAAATCAGAATTTCAGCCTTTGTTTTTTCTGTGATAGCGGGAGCCATTTGGGACGCAATAGTTCTCTTCCAGATCAGTTGATAGAGTTTTTTTTCGCTTGGATCTGTTCCAGCAATATGGTTTTCCATGTGAGTTGGTCTGATACATTCATGAGCCTCTTGTGCTCCTTTTGATTTGGTTGCGTAATGGGTTACTTTTGAATATTCAGGTCCATATTCTTTGGTGATTTGCTCTTTGATCGCTTGAATGGCAAAATCTGAGAGATTTACGGCGTCGGTTCTCATATAAGTGATGAGTCATGCTTCATAGAGCTTTTGTGCAACTTGCATGGTCCTTGCCACAGAGAACCCAAGTTTTCTACTGGCTTCTTGTTGAAGAGTAGAGGTCGTAAATGGTGCTGATGGACTCTTTTTCCCTGGTTTAACTTCGATGTCTCCGATAGCGTATGTGGAGGATTTTAGAAGTTCGAGAAGTTTGAGTGCTTCATCTTCGGATTTTAGTTGTTTGGAAAGTTCAGCTTCAAGGTTTTTCTTTTCAGCTGTAAGGAATTTTCCTGTAACTTTGAAGAAACTAGCAGATTCAAAATCCTGAATTTCTCTCTCTCTTTCGACGATCAATTTTACTGCGACAGATTGAACCCTTCCGGCTGAGAGTCAGGTTTTGATTTTTTTCCAAAGTACAGGTGAGAGCTCAAAACCTACAAGTCTATCCAAAACTCTTCTTGCTTGTTGAGCATCTACTAAATGCATGTCAATGGTTCTTGGATTTTCAATTGCTTTGGTAATTGCTGTTTTTGTAATCTCATGAAAGACAATTCTTGGAGTAGTCGCTATGTCTAGCCCAAGCTGATTGGCAAGATGTCGTCCGATAGCTTCTCCTTCACGGTCCTCATCGGTTGCGATTCGTGTTTTTTCTGCAGATTTTGAGAGTGATTTCAGTTCTGAGATTACTCTTTTTTTGTCTGGGGAAACAACATACTCAGGGAGAAATCAGTTCTCAATATTGATTCCCATTCATTTTGTTGGGAGGTCGACTGTATGTCCGTATGATGCCTTGACTTCATAGTCTGGACCTAGAAATTTTTTGATGGTTTGGGATTTTGCAGGAGACTCTACGATCACGAGATTTTTTGCCATTTGATTTTTGTGGAGATAAACATCTCTCTATGATATAGGGAAATTGTTGTAAACTTCAAGTTTTTCTTTACTTGCATTTTATAAGCAAATTTATAAACTCAATACATATCCTTTATTTTTAAGTAAAAAATAATGAAAACTTTGTTGATTATTCTTATGATTATTGCTGGACTCGTTTTTGTAGCGAGCGTATTGCTTCAGTCACCAAAAGGAGGAGGTCTTGGACTTGGATTTGGTGGAGGAAACACAGGAGGAAATGAATATGGTAGTAAAAAGACTATGGAGTCAAAGTTGCAACGAACTGCAGTAGTTTCTGGAATTTTGTTTGTATTAGCTATTGTACTTTTACCTTACATTAAATAATGCGATATCGTTCTTATGGATTGGCAACTCCTAAAAGAGTTGTGATGTATTGCTTTTATGTAATTTTGGTAGTATGGTTTTTGAGCACAGTTGTGCTTGGATATCAATTTTTGATGAAAAATTCCAAAACTACAACAAAAAAGTGAGGAACCTTTGTCGAGGCAATCTTTAATGAGGTTTCTTATTTGCCTTATTTGAAAAATGACTGACAAAGTATGTTTTATCAGTCTTTTTTGTTTGATTCTTGTTTGGATTATAATAGAGTCAATGCACAAGCTTTGAGCTGATCTTTTTGTTCTCTTTCAACAAGTGATCATCAGACCTATACTGTTAGGCTTACTGATTCTGAAAAAAAGCGAAGTGATGGACAGCCAATTAGTTTAAATGATTTGTTTTTTACCTATGATCAGATCTTGGTGAAAAATATTTGGGATATTAAATCACTTGCTGCTTATAAAGAAGTGAAAGTAGAACAAAAATCTGACCACTTGCTTGTGACTTTCCCAACTAGTACGACAGATAATGATTATTTCTTTACTTATTATCTTTTGCCTAGTCATGTCCTCGTAAATGCAGACATCAATAAATATAAGAGCATTTTTGCGGCAAATCCTATTACTAGTGGCTGTGGAAAAATCGCACCAAAAACAAGTGATACTCAGAGTTTAGTTTTTGATTTGACAAAGTGTGAAGATACCAATTTTGCTTACTATCAGATCAAAAATTATGATGGATTTGAAAAGTTGTCTAAATCTGTAGTGGAGGATAATAATTATTTGGTTGATACTTATGCATATCAGTCTTCTTTGCCTGGATATCAAAGATTAAATGTTGTAAGAAGTCAACTTTTAACCCTGTTTTTTAATACCAAATCTTCAAAGATGAAGGTGAGGTTTAGAAGGGCCTTTGGGGGGCTGATTAATGCAAATATGTATAAAGGGGAGTATCGAAACTATCTTAAGAAATATACAGATCCTCTTTTGGTTCAGTTTGTTTCTGATGGAAGTAATATTAAGGAATTTCTTAATCGTTTAAATCAGCCAGAAGAAGGAGCAGCGGCTCAGGATTTGTGGGATAGTGGGGTTTCTGCTTTGCCCAAGTCACTTGCGATTAACGGTGTAGAGAGAAAGTTTGTATTTCATCTTGCAAAGCCTGCTAACAATATTTTCAATCTTGAGATAAAATTCTCAAATCAGTTTGAAAATATCAAGGTTTCTGATGCAAATAAAAATGTTTATACTCCAAAAAATTATAAGAAGTTTGATAAAAAGATTGTTTACCCTTTGGAGTTTGGTAAAAATTTAAAGGAGGGACTTAATAAATATACTATTCAAGGAACCATTAAGGGGAAGACTTATACAATAGGATATATTGATCTCTATCTTTTGGGAGGGACGAATCAGCAAGCTTGAGCAGTTACTGGAACTAATAGCGATCTTAATGATAAGGTAAAAATCGTCTATTATAATAATCTTGAATCTAATTTTGCAATCAATCAGATTAGAGATATTCTGACAAAATATAGCGTACTTGATTATTTCTTGTTTGAGCAGGTAAGCACTCCGGAAGATTTGGAAGGTAAACTTGTGAGAGGGGACTATGATATCTTGCTCAATACTATTAACATTGGTCTTAAAAAGGATGTTCTCAAGATTTTAACTACAGATGATCCTTTGATTAATCCTTCAAAATATACAAATCCAAATCTAACTCAGCTTTTTAAACAATATACAAAAGTAGCAAATAAATCTGAATTTACGTCTCAGATCAATCAGCTTTTTGGAAATGATATGCCATTTGTGATTTTAGGATATCCTTATGACTTTATTGGTATCAAGGAAGACCTTATTGGAACTGGAAATATATCCACATGAGCTGAACTTCATGAGTATAATCGAAGAAATTATTTGTATAAAAATGCAGTTTTGATGCAGTCGGTAATTATTGATTTTTCGAAACTTGGAAATTTAAGAGATTTTTGGAGTGCTATTAAGTTGGATAGTGGATTAGAAAAGGTATTGTCATCTTTGAGATCATCGGGAGAAGAAAAGGAGGTTTCTGTACAATCTTGAACAGGAGATCAGGGGGTGCAAGAGGCAGAGGTTCTTCCTCATCAGCAGCCTAATCCAGAAAATCCTTCTGATCCTTTCAATGGTCTGATTAGTCCTGCAGGATAGTTTTATATTCAATGGTTTTGTATGCTTTCAGAGGAAATTATTAGTTATGTATTGATTGGGGTAATTTATATTATTTCGATCAGTATTCATGAATATGCGCATGTTGCGGCAGCATATGTTCTTGGGGATCCAACGGGTAAGATGTTAGGTAGGCTTACTCCTAATCCTTTGAAGCATATAGATCCTATTGGATTTGTTTTGATGTTTTTGATTGGGTTTGGTTGGGGGAGACCGGCTCCTTACAATCCCAATTATTTCAAACGTCCGTATAGAGATGAGCTTTTGGTTGCCTTAGCAGGTCCAGCAAGTAATATTGTTTTGGGGGTAATTGGGATAGTTGTGCTTCTAGTATATGTTAAGATTGTCGGAGGGGCTGTCAATCCTGATCTTGATATGGTTGTTAGCTTTTGGCAAATGTTTAGTTATGCCAACTTTGCTTTAGCTGCTTTTAATATGATTCCATTGCCACCGTTGGATGGTTATAGGCTAATAAAGGTAATGAATCATCGTCGATGAGATCGATTGGAAAAAAACATGCAGTGGATAGCACTTGGTTTCTTGGTTTTGGTTGTTTTTTGACCATTTAAGGATGTTTTGAGTAGCTATATTCATTTGGTTGCCACTACTTTGTATCATGTGTTTTTGATCCCATTTGGACTGTTGATTGGATAAAAGAGGAGTGAAGGTCAGATTTTTAGATCTTTTTTGTGGTGTTTTATTACGATTAGAGAGAAAATGTTGGAAAAATTGCAAACGATTATCAATAAATATGAGTCTCTGAGGGAGGAGTCTCTCAAACCTGAAATTTTTGAGGACATGGAGAAGGCTAAGAAAGTAAATAAAGAGCTTTCATCTTTAGAAAGGACTTATGAATTGGCAGTTGGGTATAAAAAAGCCCTTGAAACGATGGCAAATGCTCAGGAAATGCTTGCTACTGAAACTGATGAAGATATGTTGGAAATGGCGCAGGAAGAACTTGATACAGCGAAAGAGGATGTTGAAAAATATGATTACGATCTAAAAATTGCTCTTTTGCCAAAAGATCCGAATGATGATAAAAATATTTATTTGGAGATTAGGCCTGCTGCTGGAGGTGATGAAGCGGGACTTTTTGCTTCAGAGCTTCTCAAAATGTATCTTAGTTATGCTCAGAGAAAAGGTCGAAAACCTGAAATTGTCGAGGAGCAGCTTTCTGATATTGGGGGAGTAAAATTTGTAATGGTAAAAATTGCTGGTAATAGTGTATATTCTTTGATGAAGTTTGAGTCCGGAGTACATAGGGTACAGAGAATTCCTGATACGGAATCTAATGGTAGAGTACATACTTCTACGGTTACTGTTGCTATTATGCCTGAGGCAGAGGATGTGGATATTCAGATCGATCCAAAAGATGTTACTATGGATACTTATGCGGCTTCTTCATCAGGAGGGCAAAATGCGAATAAAAACCAAACAGGAGTTAGGCTTCACCATTTGCCTAGTGGCTTGATTGTAAATATTGGAGATAGTAAATCCCAAATGCAAAATAAGGAAAAGGCTTTTGCTGTCCTTAAGTCAAGACTTTATCAAATTGAGCTTGAAAAAAAGCAAGCAGAAGAAAAGTCTCTCAGAGGAAATCAGATTGGAACTGGAGATAGATCAGAAAAGATTAGAACTTACAATTTTCCTCAGGATAGGGTGACTGATCATAGAATTCATGAATCTTGGTCTAATCTTCCGAATATTATGATGGGAAATATAGACGATATTATTGGGAAAATGGTGCTTGAAAATCAGACAATGCTTCTCAATCAGCAGATGAATCAAGGAGACTAAAGCTTTAATTAAAAATAAAAAAGATTAAACCTGACGTTTAAGTTCAGGTTTATTTTTTTCTTCTTGACTTTTTTGTTAAAATATTTATTTATATGTTGTCGTTAAAAATAAATATGATATGAAAAGAATACTTGCGTTTGTTTTTATTTTAGGTGCGCTGATTTCTTGTCAGAAGTCAGAAGATCCCTGTATCAGAGAAAGAGAGGTCTATATCCAAAGTTTTTCTTATGATGATCAGATCCTTCATCAAAAGAAATTCGGTCTTAAGCTGGTTCATCCAGGAGTTCGTCTTCAGTCTGTCCAAGCTTTGATATGGAGGGGAGGTCGATCCTATACCGCTCAGGATTTTACTTGGAGATATTCCTTTGGCGAGACTGAGGGGATACTCAAAAGTGCTCTTAATTCTTCGGATACGCACTATCTTAAGGTTGAGAAACTTAACGTACTTATTTCTAATAGATGGTATACCATTCGTTAGATTGTTTGATTCTAGAATTCCAGTATATTGGTTTTCAATATGCTGGAATTTTTTTAAATTCTTTTTTCTGGTCTTTTGAAAAGGAAGGTGAAATCAGATTTTTATCTTTTTTTGTTTTTTCTTCATTTTCACTTGAAAAAAAGATAAAAAACTGTATAGTATCGCTCGTTCGAGTGATATTGGGGAATCGTCTAATGGTAGGACACCGGACTTTGACTCCGTTTGTCCAGGTTCGAATCCTGGTTCCCCAGTTCGAGAGTTAATGCGGAGTAGAGAAACGGTATCTCGTCGGGCTCATAACCCGAAGATAGGTGGTTCAATTCCATCCTCCGCAACCAAAAAATACCTATAATCGGGAGTAGCTTAATTGGTAGAGCATCAGACTCTGAATCTGAGGGTTATAGGTTCGAGTCCTATCTCCCGAGTATCTTAATTTAATAGTATGCTGTTGTTATGCCAGGATGATGGAACTGGTAGACATGCTTGGCTTAGAACCAAGTGCCTTCGGCGTGCAGGTTCAAGTCCTGTTCCTGGTAGTTGTATAACAATACATTAAATAAGTAAAAAGCAGATTCTTAACTATTGATTGAAAAAAAGTGGTATAAAAAGTGAAAAATCTCTTGAAAAAGGGTCGCAAATCATTATATTAGTGGCCGTCGCAAATCCGAGATAGCTCAGTCGGTAGAGCAAGTGGCTGTTAACCACTGGGTCGTGGGTTCGAGTCCCACTCTCGGAGAGTTGATACTCTTTATATCCAATTTGTATTTTCAATGCCAATTAAGAAGTCAGCTATCAAAGCTATGAATAGATCACAGGTTCTCGCAAAGAGAAATTATGATTTCAAACTTAGAATGAAAATGGCTATGAAAAAATTTCTTAAAGGTGTTGAAGCTAAAGCTGCTTTGACTGTTGAGGATTTGAGTAAAGTATTTAAGGCTATTGATAAGGCCGCTAAGGTTGGAGTGATTAAAAAGAGAAACGCAGCTAGAAAAAAGGCTAGAGTTTCTAAAGCATTTGATACTCTTAAAAACTAGTCCCTCTGTGGACTTTTGTGCCAGCTTAGCTCAATTGGCAGAGCAACCGCCTTGTAAGCGGTAGGTTATCGGTTCGATTCCGATAGCTGGCTCCATTACATTTGTTAGATGAGATTATCGGTTTTTGGGGTGGTAGTTCAGCCGGCTAGAACGCCTGCCTGTCACGCAGGAGGTCGAGGGTTCGAGTCCCTTCCATCCCGCCACTTCTTCTAACTTTTGGTCTTATCGTCTAACGGCTAGGACAGGAGACTTTCAATCTTCTAATCGGGGTTCGATTCCCCGTAAGACCGCCATTTGAATTTCTTTTTAGAAGTTCTACCCACTTTGTGGATATTTAATGGGTGATTAGCTCAGTTGGCTAGAGCATCTGCCTTACAAGCAGGGGGTCATAGGTTCGAGTCCTATATCACCCACCATTATTTTGAATCAATCTATATAGACTATTGCTGAGATTTGATCTGGGCATATAGCTCAGTTGGTTAGAGCAGAAGACTCATAATCTTTTGGTCGCTGGTTCAAGTCCAGCTATGCCCACATCTAAAAAAGTCTTGAAATTTGTTTCAAAATTCTTATAAGTTATATGTACAAATATTTTGCGGGTGTAACTCAATTGGCTAGAGTTCCTGCCTTCCAAGCAGACTGTTGCGGGTTCGAGTCCCGTCACCCGCTCCATTAAAAATTCAGTTTCAAGCTGATATTTTTTTTAATTTAAAATTTTGTTGAATTGTTGAGATATTTCAGATTTATTTTCTTTTTAAAATAATGGCAGAGCAAAAGCGATATGTCGTTCGAGTGGGGAAGGAAACGGGAATTTTTACAGATCGATCTCAGGTCCAACCTTTGGTGTCTGGTTTTGCTGGTGCGAAATATAAATCGTTTAAATCGGCTTCAGATGCTGATGAAGCTTTGCAAAGAGGACGAGAGGATTTTTATCAACCTGAGAAAAAGTGGTTTGAGAGAGATATTCCCTTTGTCAAAAAGAGTATTGCTGTGGATGCTGCGTGTTCTTCAGCGAGTGGAGAAATGGAATATCAAGGGATTGATTTAGAGGAACAAAAAGTTGTTTTCTCCTATAAATCTAAGATATGAACTAATAATATTGGAGAATTTTTGGCGATAGTACACGCACTTTCATATTTGGAAAGGGAAAAAAAGTCTGACTTTGTAGTCTATTCAGATTCCAAGATTGCAATGAGTTGGGTTTTACAATGAAAGTGTAAGACGAATTTTATCCCTAATGACCAAAATAAAGAACTATTTATTTTGATTAAGAGAGCAGAGGCATGGCTCGAAAATCATCCAGGAGAAAGAAAATTATTAAAGCGAAAGACAAGTGAACGATGAGAGAACCCAGCAGATTTTGGTAGAAAATAGTTGAAAAAAGTAAAAACACTGACGAAAATCAGTGTTCTTTTTTGTTATGATAGTTTTTCAATGAGTTGTGCCATATTGAGTACTGTTTGGTCTGATCGCATAGGTCAGATAATTTGAAGACCTGTTGGAAGCTCTTCTTCTTGATGAGAGATGGTTCACATAGGAACTGAAATGGCAGGCAATCCAGCAAGATTTGCAGGAACCGTATAAAGATCTGCAAGGTAAGACTTTAGAGGATTGTCTCATTTTTCTCAGATTTTTCGAGCAACTTCAGGAGAGGTTGGGGTAAGCACAGCATCGTAATTGTTGAATAGATCTTCAAAGTCAGATTTTAGCTGTTTTTGAGCTTGTAAAGCTTTGAGATAGTAGCTTTCGTAGTTTGCAGAGCTAAGGATATAGGTTCATAAAAGGATTCTTCTCTTTGCTTCTTCTCAAAAACCCTTCGCTCTCATAGCTGAATAATACTGATCAAGACTTGGATAGTCATGGGTATTGCCTTGTTGTCAGAATCTAATACCATCAAAGCGAGACAGATTAGTACTTACTTCAGATGGCATAAGGGTATAGTAGATTGCTAATGATGCTTTGAGCATAGGGAGGGACGTGATCTCTACTGTGTGTCCTAATGCGCGGAGTTGATCAAGTTTTTGGAGAAATAATGCTTTAATTTGTGGATCAAGTCCTTCATCTAGGGCTTCCTGAGGAATGAAGAACTTATAGATTTTTGAGTCAGTTTTTTGGATCTTTTTGATTTCATCTGCTTTTGGTGCACTTGTTGAGTCTTTGGGATCATGAGATGCAAGAAAAGAGAACAAAATCTGAGCATCTTCTGCGGTCTTGCTAAAGATTCCAACTTGATCAAGAGAGGAGGCCATTGCAACTACTCCATAACGAGATACAGCTCAATAAGTGGGTTTAAAACCGGTAATTCCACACATTGCAGCAGGCTGGCGCACGCTTCCTCAGGTGTCTGTTCCAAGAGCAGCAATTGCCATATCTGCAGCTACTGCAACGGCAGATCCTCAACTACTTCCTCATGGGATGCGGTTGGTGCCATTTGGGTTTTTTACAGGTCAGAACGCAGATGTTTCGTTGGACCCTCCCATCGCAAACTCATCCATGTTGGCTGCTCATAGAGGGAGTACTCAGGCATTGAGGAGATTTTCCATACAAGTTGCTGTATAAGGAGCTGTGAAATTTTCAAGCATATGAGATCCACAGCTAGAGATTTCTCCTTTGATGAGGATGTTGTCTTTGATCATAAGTGGTAGTCATGCTAGAGGAAGCTGAGCAATATCTGCTGGTACTTTCTGATCGAAAAAACGTACTACTGCATTGAGCTCTGGATTTAGTGATTGAGCTTTCTTGAGATAATGGGAAAATACCTCTTGAGGTTTGAGGTTTCATGTAGATATTCCTTTGAGATATCCTGAAATAGTGAGTTGCATTGAAAAAGAAGAAAGGATAAAATATTTGCTTTTGTTGTTATATGCTTTTATAAGAAGCTTAAAGTCTGACTTTATCTGTTGATAGTGTAGTTATTTCATAGTTTTTTTCAACTATAAAAGTTTAACTCCTATCTTGACACTTTCTTAAAATATAAAATAGTATTGATTTTTGATTTCAAAAAGGTATATAAGAGTTATAAATAAAACCATTTAATAATTAAAGATATGGCTACTAAGACTACTAAGAACTATGTTCTTGACACTAATGTGGTGTTGTCCGATCCTTGTGCGATCTATGCTTTTGCAGAGCACAATGTGATTATTCCGATTCCTGTGCTGCAAGAGGTTGAATCCTTCAAGAAAGGACAAGCAGAACGCAATCACCAGGCTCGTGCTTTCCTCAGAGAGCTTAAGAAGTTCGAAGAGAACTTTCCAACCCTCCCTTCAGAAGGCTTCCCGCTCCCAGAAGGAGGACGTTTAAAGTTTCCTTCTGCGCTCCCTCAAAAGAACAGGCTAGAGAAATATCCTCAAGATACAGTTGATCACCAACTTCTTGATTTAGTTCTTTTATTGATCACCAAGAACAAAAATGATGAATTTGTCCTTGTGACGTATGATCTCTCTTTGAGAATTAAGGCTAAGACATTGGGAATTGTTTCAGAACCTTACAAGAATGTACAGGTAGATACTGAAAAGATCTATGGAGAGATACTGGAAGTGGGGATTTCTGGAGAGGAAGAGGCAAGTTTTCATCAGGATAAGAAAGGTTTTTGTGAGAAATTCCTCTCTAATAACCCCTTTCTTGAAGAACTCCCTCTCAATACACCTGTTCGTTTGCTTTATCAACCGCAAAACTCGGATGATATGGACGAAATTCTTTTTTTCAAGAAAGCAAATGAACTTGTGCCAATCCGAAAAAATGATGAGGTCTTTAGCATCAAGGCAAGAAATGTAGAACAGCAATTTGCACTGCATGCATTGCTTGATCCTGAGATTCCTATCGTGGCTTTGACTGGAGCAGCAGGAACAGGAAAGACTCTTATTTGTTTGGCTTCAGTTCTCAAGATGCTTAAATCTGGTCAGTATGAAAAAGCTAAAATTGCACGTCCTATGGTTGAACTCTCGGACAAGACGATGGGCTTTTTGCCAGGTACGGTCGAGGAAAAGATTGACCCTTATTTCGGTCCGATCTATGACAATTTGGAATTCTTGAGATCTCTCAAGCCAGAGAAGTCAGAGAAAAAAGGCAAGATTACAGAAGCAACAGAAAGCAATGAGTCTGCTAGTCAGCGTATTTTGAAGGAATGGATGAAGGATAAGAATCTCGAATGTTTTGCTCTCAACTTCCTTCGAGGACGAAGTTTGCCTAAGAGCTTGATCATCATTGATGAGGCACAGAACACTACTCCTCAAGAAATGAAAACGATCCTGACTCGTTTGGGTGAGGGATCAAAAGTGATTGTGATCGGTGATATTTCACAGATTGACAATCCCTATTTGGGAGAACGGAGTAATGGTCTTGCTCATCTGATCGATGCATTCAAGGGAAGGGAAGAGTTCTTCCATATCCACTTGACCAAAGGTGAGCGAAGCAAAATTGCAACGCTTGCAGCAGAGCTTTTGTAATTCAGAGGCTCTGCATCAACTATGTTTAACTTTAGAGCCTGGGGTATTTCCCCAGGTTTTTCTTTTTATAATTTATGTATGATAGAAAATAAGAAAAAAACTGATTTTCGATTTTAAAAATCAGCTTTTTATTTTGGTTATACTTATTCTCCGATATAAGCGTAGGTTCCTTTATCTACTCTTTGGAAATCTTCTTTGAATTTTTGAAGATTGAGAACTACAGTATTTGGACTTACCATTTTTTCTCTGAGAACTTCCTTGGTAAGTTCTTTTGCAGTCATTGGATGGTTATTTTTTTTGAAGATTCTAATTAGGATATCTCTAACACTTCCCCCTTGGAATCCTCGTTCTTTAAGACCGTAGGTTCCTAATCCTAGATTGATAAATAGGTCATTATTTTTTACAAGTTCATTGTGAACCGTATTGATTTTTGTAAGTTCTCCCGGAAATCGTTCAAGGATTTTTGCAGGGAGTTCTTGATAATGAATTGGTTTGTTAAGTCTTCTGATAGTATAGAGCATCTTGAGCTTTACTGTTTTTGGATTGATGTCATCAAAATCAGAAAGTCAGATTTTCCCGTCTAGTATCGTAACATTTTTTACGATGTTGAAGAAGTTAACATAGAAAAGATCATTTTTGAGAGATGGAATTTCCTTAGTATCTTCAGCAAAGTATTCTTTGAGTTCAGAGATGAATTCATAAAGGTCTTGAGACTGATTTCTCTCCTTGAAGTGCTGAAGAGTAAAGAGTACAAGTTTGGTCAAAAGATCTTCGTAAAGAGGTTCAATATAGAAAGCTCTATTGATTCCTTTATTTCTCTTGAGATAGGTGATATCAAAATCAGATACGAGGATTAATTTGAGTTCTTGTTTTGAAAACTTGAAAAGATTTTTATTGATGATTTTTGAGATCAAAACATCTTCTCCTAGGATCCCCCCGTGTGATTCAAGAATGTTTTTGCTTTCTTCAAGTACATTCATATATACCTCATTACCTACAATAAGTCTTCTGAATCTCATCAATGCTTGCGTTTCGATTTGTCTTACTCTTTCTCTAGTGAGAGAATATTCTTTTCCTATTTTTTGGAGTGGGGTTTCTTTTCCGCCATCAAGTCAAAATTTTCTCATCAAAATTAGTCTTTCCTTTGGTTTACAGTAGAGGAGGACTTCTTTGAGTTGAGTAGACTCTAGGTCTACAACAATTTTTTTGTCATCCATTTTGGTATTAAAATTCATTGTAATCAGAAAGTCATGATCTAAATTGGAATATCCTATTTTTTGCGCTTTTAACTTTTTGATAGTATAAGAATGAGCAAAAGAATGTCAAGTATTTTCTCCTAAAAAAAAGAGGAATGTAAAACAAGGATAAAAGAGGAAAAAAGTCAGTTTTTTTTGACTTTTTTTAGTTTTTTGATTACAATTGATGTGATTTATATTTTGCCGAACTCATGCTTGATAGGCTTCAAAATATTGTGTATGACACCAATTATACCACACAAATTCCAGGTGGAGGCTATGTTTTTTTTGAAAATCAGAATCAGGCGTTAAATATTCCTTCTTTGGATAAGCAGGAAGTGGCTACCTCTACAAAAAACATTTCTTTTATGGATAAAATTTTGGCAACTCTTGGGCTTTTACCACCAGCTGAAAACAAAGATAAAAAATCAGATATCCCTTTACAAACACGGGAAAGCCCATTAGATTCTAAATCTAATCCTCAGTTTGCACAACAGGTTAAGGATCTTTTGAATTTGTCTGATGCTGAATATAGTGATAAGATGTTAACTTCTCAGCTTAGACAGTATATTAAGGAGGTAGATACTCATTATACTTCTTTGCTCTCGGACTATAAATCACATATTGCCCCTTCATATTGGGAATTTAATGTTCCTCATTTTAATGTTTCAGGATTGTTAGGAAAGTCTTATTATACCCAGTCTTATCCTAGTTATATTGATATGCTCTGGACTAGGGATATTATGGGACTCCATGCAAAGCGAGATATGAGTTTTTATCTCTATCCTGAAGACGATAGTGATATGCAAGTAATGCTTAAGCATAGATCTACTCAGATTAAGGCTGAGCTTTCAGAGGCTATGCAAAAGGGGATTACTACAGATAAAGAGCTAGAACAACAATATCGTGATGTGGAGATGATTAGAGAAAAACTGACAACAAAGGAAGAGAGATATTTTGAGCTTTGAAATTATACAACAATTTATGCTACAGATGAAGAAAAACTCAGAGAAACTGGAAAGAAATTTGAACAAAAAATTTCTGGATATGGAATAGGAGTAAAATCAGCAATTCATAGAATGGATGAGGGATTTACTTCAAATTTGCCAATTTGTCTAGATAATCTTGGAATTGTGAGAAGTGCTGTGACTAGTTCATTGGCAGCGAGTTTTCCTTTTATTTCAAGTGATTTGATTACAGATACGGGGATTTTGTATGGTGTAAACTCTCATACGGGAGGACTTGTGATTTTTGATCGTTTCAACTCTAGGCTTCCAAATATGAATAGTGTAATCTTGGCGACATCTGGAGCCGGAAAGTCTTTTACGGTTAAGCTTGAGATTCTTAGATATTTGCTCAATGGAGTAGATGTGATTGTAATCGATCCAGAAAATGAATATCAAGCCTTGTGTGAAAAGGTTGGTGGAACTTATGTGAATATTGCAACCTCTTCTCAGCAGTTTCTCAATCCATTTGATTTGCCTCCGATGATTGAGGATGTAGAATATGGAAAAGGAGACCTGCTCCGTTCTCAAGTGATGAACTTGGTTGGATTGATTCAGATTTTGATTTGAAAGTTGAGTGCTGAAGAAGAAGCTTTGCTCGATAAAGCACTACAAAATACTTATGCTTTGAAGGGATTTACTTTTGATATGGATGATTATACCGGTAAGCAGCCTCCTTTGATGGAAGATTTGATGAATGTGCTTGATGGAATGCGTTGAGGAGAGCAAATCGCACTTAAGCTTAGTAAATATGTAACAGGAACTTTTGGAAAACTCTTTAATAATTATACCAATGTGGATATCAATAATGCAATTACTGTCTTTAGTATCCGTGATGTAGAAGAAGCCCTTAAGACTCCAGCAATGTTTAATGTGCTTAGTTTTATTTGGGCAAAGGTAAGATCTGTTAAGAAACAGAGACTATTGGTATGTGATGAAGCTTGGATTATGCTTCAAAATGATATTTCAGCGAACTTTCTTTTCGGCCTTATCAAAAGAGCAAGAAAATACTGATTAGGGATTACGACAATTTCTCAGGATATTGAGGATTTTATTCGTAGTCCATATGGAAAGCCTATTGTTTCAAACTCTTCGATGCAACTCTTGCTCAAGCAATCGGTTACTTCGATGAAATCGCTCAATCAGCTCTTGTGACTTTCAGAAGCTGAGCAGCAAAGGTTGATTTCGGTAGGAGTCGGGGAGTGATTGATGTTTGTTGGAAATCAGCATGTTGGAGTGCAGATTCTCGCTTCACCGTATGAGAAGCAGTTTATTACTACAGATGTTAAGAATACAAACTAATAAGAGTACTTTAACTTTTCTGGATTTAAAAAAATAGGTTTTTATTTCTTTCTTTGTTGGATATGAGAGATCAACAGCAATATCCCTTGCAAGTAAAATGGGCCGCGTATGCAGGATTGCTGTTTTTCTCGTTTTTGGTGCAGTGGCAATTAGATAATCGCTCTTTAGTTTTTGAAACACAAGATGAGATCTTTGTCCGCTGATATATCAAATTGGGGAAATGGGTACTTGTCTTTTCATTTATCATTGCTCTTTTGTGATGAATTCAGTCCCGATTTGGTATTCCCTTTTTGTCTTGGTGGATTTGATCTTTTTTAGGGATGCTTTTGTGGGTAGTGCTTGTTGGTATGGTTATGATTTCTCAGTGAAAATCTTTTGTTGTGGTAGCACAAGATATTAAAAAAGAGGAAAGAAGTCAGATTTTGTCTCTATTTCTCCCTGGAATCTCAACAAAAAAACGATTTGATGCTTTGTCATCTGGTAAAGTAAATTGGTGGGTTAAAGAGGCGGAATTGTGGTGGTTTATTTTGATGGTTATTGGTGTCCTAGATCCTGTAGGGTATTTGTGGCGGTGAGGAGTCCTTCTCTTGCTATTTAGGTGTGGTATGCTATTTTGAGGGAGAGATATTCTTCCTCAAGAGTGGAAAGTTGGACTTAATATGTGGATGTTCAGGTCGGGAGAAGAAATATTCTTGTTTCTGCCAGCGTTATGGAGCTGGTGAAAAGATGAAGGTTCTCTTTATTCTAAATATCAAGAGCAGCAGAGATCTTTTATACAAAAAGGGAAAATGCCCTTGTGAGTATGGTTTTTCTTCGTTTCTATAGCTGTTTTATTTTTGATATGGGGGGTATTATGATGAGTGTTGTGGAAATTGAGCGTTGTGGTGTATTGGCTTATGAGAGGGATGATTTTGATGACAAAAGAACAATTATAAGTATTTTATTTTAATCATATAGTATGATGAAAAAGTTGTTAGTAAAAGCTTTTTTGATGGCAATGGTTGCTTTTGCGCCAACGTTTGCTATGAATGTAAGTGCTAATGGTTCACAACAGGTAACGAATAATTTTACCTCTTCAATTGATAGATCTACGGAGACTATACAAAAGCATTTGGATACCGCTCCAACGGACATCAATATGAAAGCGTGATGGGTGAGTTGGGCTATTGGGAAAACTATTGATGTTGTGTTTCCTGTGCTTGTAGTCGTTGCTGTTTTAGTTGCTATGTTTGGTCTTTATACGGTTCTTTCAGATCCGGCAAAGGTCAAAGAAGGAATGATGACGATAGCCTATGGTATGATCTGAATTGTTTTGCTTTTTAGTGCAAATTATTTGAGTACAACTATTTTTTCAGGGCTCTGGGGTGGATGAACAACAGAGTCGACTACAATCGATATGGCTACGCTTTTGACCAATATCTACTCGATGATGGTATATCCGTTTCTCAAGATTGCCATTTACTTTTCATTGGGTATTTTGGTAATTATTATGATGAGTCGTGTGTTTACCTATATTACATCACAGGATGACAAGGTAAAAACTAAGGCTACTGGGGTGATTACTTGGTCTGTAGTCGGGATGCTGATTATTACTGGTGCGAAACAGATTGTTGAGGCGATATATGGAAAGCAAGAGGCAGTACTTAAAGGGGCTCCTACCTCATTGACACAAATTGGTTCGCAAATTCTTAATCCTAAGAGTATTCCAATTGTATTTCAAATTATGAATTGGGCACTGGGATTGATCTCTTTGATTCTCTTAGTAATGATTATTTGGCAGACCTACCAAATGCTTACAAAGCCTGATGATGCGACGACATTTAAGACGCTTAGAAGTACGATTATGTATGCATTTTTGGGATTGGTTTTGATAGGATCTGCATATCTTTTGGCAAACTGGTTAATTATCACATAACAGACTTGATAGTGAAAAGTTGACAGGAATCAGCTTTTTGGATATACTTATTTTGAGCTTTTCTCCTTTGGGGAGAATTGAATAAAGCATTGTAAATATTTTAGTCTTTTGGAAAAAATATGAATAATAAAATATTGCTTAGTACTGATACAATGGTTGGTTATGGGCTCGATATGATCTTTGAAATGGCAAAAAAATGCGGATATGATGGAATTGATTTAGCGGTTTCAAAAGGGTTTGATGCGTGGAATGAAAACTATGTAAAATCACTTGTCAAAAAACATCAGTTACCGATCTATTCTATTCAGACTTCAGCTTCTTTGAATAGTAAGGAGATGAATAAGGTGTTGGATTTATGTGAGGCGACTAATTGTGATTTGATTACGATCAATGCTCCGAAGTTTTTTGATTTCAGATCGTATGCGTTTATAGCAAACAATATTGGGGAATATCAAGCTCAGAATCCAGCTCTTAATTTTGCTATTATCAATCCAGAGGATAATAATATTTTTGCATTGCCTATTCCTGCATATCGTTTTAGTAATATGTTGGACATTATCAAAAAGTATAATTGTGCATTGGCTTTGGACGTTGCAAATATGGATAGTCAGGAGCTAGAGGGAAATTTTAGTAATAAGCTTGATGATTTTGCTCAGTATCTTGCTATGGTTTATATTTCTGATAAGTCTAGAAAGTGAGAAGGGCACTTGGTTCCTTGAGATGGGATTCTTCAGTTGCCTGCATTTATTAGAAGACTTATGAAGTCTAATTTTTTGCGTCCCTTTAGTGTAAAGTTAAATTTAACCAAAGAGGAACTCGCAGATGCTGATAAGGTTGAACTTTTGCTTAATAAGACTAGAGAATTTATTCTTAAAAGTGTAGACTAGAAGCTATTATCTTAAATTATAAAAAAACAAAAAATCTGAATAATATAGAGAGTTTTTTCTTGATTCAGATTTTTTATTATTTTTTACATGATTTTATTGTTATGTTTTTTTAAGGAAAAAATATGATATTAAATTGATTCTATATCATTTTTTCTTAAAATGGCAAGAGTCTCTTTGATAAAAAGAGGTTAAAAATCTGACTTTTAGAACTTTTTTAACTATAATAGAGATAAGTTTTATATAGAGCGGATCGTGATGGCAAAAAACTCAAGGAATCAGGTGCAGAGTTCTCAAAACGTCGTTAGAAGTCTCACAAATAGTCCTCAATTACAACAAACTATTAATAGTTTGTTAAAAGCCCTTAATCAGAAAAATGATAGGTCTGCTTTTGAGTTTACTGAAAATTTGCAATGAGAAATTGACTGGAGAGGAGGTCAAGGAATTCTCTTTCAAATGGCAAATCCCAATAATCATGTTATGAGGGATTTGGACTTTCTGGAGCTAAGAAATGAGGTAATTCACTTTGATGAATTAAGTACTATTGTCCAAAATGGTATGCAAATGCCGAATAATAGTCCAATGTGGGCGGCATTTGAGTCTGTATTGGTTGATGAGATCACTAGAGAATTTAAGCAGCTGATTGAGCAAAGTTCAGTTCTCAAGCCACTAAAGTCGGATTTTATGGCTCATATTTCAGGTGTTCGTAGTCCTGAGGTTTTGATTAGTCTTATTGATGGATTTGCGTCAAATTTGAATAATGCGAATCAAAAAAAAGAGTTTCAAAAAATAATCAAAGATTATAAAATTTCCTTTTCGACTATTGCTCAAAGACTACAAGCAAAGTGACTTGATATGTCTAGTTTGCAAAACCCTTATACTCAATGGAGTGCTGAAAATAAGGTATTGTGGGACGGTATTCTTTCCCAGCTTGTTATTGGTAGATTTCAGGGGCGTGTTCAGGACTTAAATACTTTGGTGGAGTGATCTATTGGTGTGTTTGACAGAGCATTACCAACTTTTGCGATTTTTTTTGAAAAATATCCGTTTGATTATCAAGCACTGCAGCAGAAATACCCTGAAAAATGGAAGGAGATTGAAACTCTGCAAACTCAGGCAGGAGAGGCAAAAGATGATGCAACTTTGGAGCAAATCAATCAACAAATTCAGAATCTTGAGTTTTCGCTTTATTTGCAAAGTCTTTCGGAGCAGAATGCCCAACTGGCACAAGTTATGCAGAAACTAGTAGCTTCAAATTGTGATTTTTCAAAGTTAAGTTCTGCTGAGCTTGATTGTTTAATGAAAGAGATCGTAGATATTACAATAGATAAATATAAAGATAAAAATCTGATAAAAGTCTTTGAACAGATGGGAGGATCTGGCTTTGAAACTTTTTTTAGAGAACTTTTTGATATGAATAAAACTTCTCTCAAGCTTTGAGGAGTTGATTTGCCAATAACTAAAAAAATTATAGGGAATACTGCTTATAATCTTCAAAATTTAGAAGATTTTGCTCAGATGGATTTGCCACTTGAGTTTGAGCTGAAAAATATCGATCAAGCTGGGATTTCTGTTGAGAATCGTGCAAGTCTTGAGGCGCTCTTTGAGGATGAAATGAGTGAAGACAAAAAGTCTATCAAACTTTGAGGTAGGGATATAGGGAAACTTTTGTATCTCTGGATGATGAGTAATCAAGATAAGTGATTTGAAAATTTCGAAAGAAAGGAGTTGTTAGATAAGGGAATTAGTAATCTCTTTTCTGAGCCGGATCAAGCAGTTAATCGTGTAGAGCTAGAAAAGCTCAAGGATCAACTTCAGGACGAAGAATCTCCGGAAGAGCTTATAGAAAAATGAGTGAAGGAACTCAATGACTTTTGGAAAGGGATAAAAGGTGGAAAATTTGAAACTTGACCTCAGGTATGAGATTACCTTTATTTTGAGGATTCAGCACTGGATAGTATGATTCCTCCTTATGATGTCGGATGAGGAGATGGAAGTCAAGAAAAGGTTAGAATGGAAATTTCAAGGGTTGATAATGAAACAGGGAAAATTTCCTTTAAGATGTATGGTACGGAAATCGCTTTGTCTCAAAATGATGAGGGAGTAGAGTATACTCTTGATATGTCCTTGTTTGTAGAGAAGATGAAAGAAAGAAAAAATCTGATCAAAATTCCTCGTGATCAGCAAGATTCTAAATGAATTATTGATTCGTTGTCTAATGCGGATATTTCCGGAGACAAGCTTTGATGAGTAAAAATCGAGGATGGGAAACTTATGTTTGATCAATATGATGAAGAGGGAAATGCGACTCAAGTAGAGGCAACCCATTTTGCTGTATATGATAAAGTTTCTGATCAAAAAAGTGGTTTTAGTAGAGAAAAGATTATCTATCAAACAAAGATGATAGATAACGATACAGTAGAGGTGACTGGTGATGTGCCTGATATGAATTGAGAAACCAAACATTATAAGAAAACGATGAAATTGTCAGATTTTTTACTTTTTGTAGCAAATAAACATTTATTGCCAAAGACGAAAGAGCAGGTAGAAGCTGAGCTTAAGACTCAAGGTGAGATCCCTGGTAAGAAGCAAAGAGTCTGGAAGTGGATGTCAATACGCGCGATGACTTCAAGTGTTAAGACAGTTTGGAAAAATTTGACGGCAAAAATAGAGTCTCGTTATAAGGAGCAAGATGATCTCTGTTTGAATTGGTTGATTGATGATTTTTGAATTTATGATAAAATTGCTAAAATTATCCCATGAGATGTTGTGAAAAGTGCAGCAAATAGCCTTAGAGATGAGGCAATATCAAAAGTAGAAGGTAAAACTTGGGCAGTTATTGAAGATTGGCTTAAGAGATTTGAAGGAATGTGAGATTTTGCTACTTTTTTTAGGACAGGGAAGGATGACTTTACGGGGCTTAAACAAGCTGCTTTGTGATGAAAAACTTTGCAGCAAATTTTGGAGAGTGGGGAAACTGTAGTTAATAATCCAAAATTAAGACCTATTATGGCTGCGGCTATGATTGCAAATCTAAAGAAATGAGCAGGACTCTATCGTAATGTTCAATGAGGTGAAAATAAGGCTCTTTGGGTAAAATGTCTTCTTGGAAATGATCATCATAAAAGATATATGGAGATGAAAAATGATATTATTGCAAGAATTCAGGCGGGGGCTGCTGATTCTGACCAACTTCAGGATAGGTTGAAAAATTCTGAGATTGATTATATTGTCAATAATATCAGAGGTGCTGATGTTGGGCTTGATTTTGGATCTGTGAAGGGGAATGATACTAGTCTCAGAAAAATTTATTCATCGAAGTTTGCTGGAGCGTTAGAGGGAGAAAAGAAGCAAACAGATTCTTTGATTCAGGAAGAATATGGAAAACTAAAACATCAGAATTTTGAAAAAGCCTTCAATGATTTTAAATCAATGATTAAGTCTGGTAGATTTGAGAGAGGAATAGCGAATTTGATGAGAATGGTTGACCTGACTGGTAAAAGTGGTTATAGAATGGATCAGGTAAGAAGAGCTTTTTCTTTTGTGGTGCTTTCTGGTATGATGAATAGATATGGTGGAGATAAGTTAACAAGGAAATTTTTTGATCAGCTCGCAATAACATTGCAGATTCCTACTGCTTTTTGAACCAAGAAACGAGATCACTGGGATAATGCATGGCATCTGATGAATAAGATCCCTCCGGCAGAGTGACAAAGATCTTTTGGTCAATATCTAGAGGAAAAAGGACTCAAAAAATCAGATTTTTCTCACCGTTCTTGAAAAATTGATTATGCTGGTTTTATGGATCATTTGTGGCATTGGCGAGATATGAATCAAGCTCAGGTAAATGGGTACTTTGATTCTCTCTTTATTCGTGAATGAGGAAAAAATGAAAAAGGTGAGGTGGAAAAACCTAAATTTGATCCTATAGAAAAAAAGGTAAACGACCAGCTTTGGAAAAGACAATCAGATAAAGTATATGCTAATTGGGCTAAAAATCCAGTACTTATGAGTTTAAATGGCTTGCAAAAGGGGGTAGAAGTTTTTCAGCTTAATATGGGTTATAACCAAAATGGTTTTGACTGAGAAGATGCTGATGTTAGAAATGATAAGGCACTTTTTCGAAAAGAAGTAACTAATGATCTCAAAGCTACTCTCGAAAGGCAGAAAAATGCTAATGAAGGTAGGGGAAATCCTGCAGATATTATGAATCTCTTTTTGAAGATTTTTAGTACAAGAATGACGGAAGCAGACTATCCAGGATTAGTCTCTGTATTAAAAACAGCGCGTTATGTTAAACAAAATCAAGGTAAAAAGATAGAAGTACAAAAAGAGGGAGTACTCTTGAATTTAGGAATCTATCAAAATAGTGATTCAGGTTTGATTTTGGATTATTTTTTGAGATCAAAGCTTTTGACAATGAGAAATTTTGCTCCTCCTATAGAACTTCAAAAATTTGTAGAAGTGTTTGTTCAATATTTTCAAGATAATCTCTGAGAAATGGACGATAATGTACTCAAAGAAGTTTTTTGAGAGAAAGTTTTGAAAGATACTGATGCAAAAGCAAAACTATTGATTCCTTGGCCGGAGTACAATAAGTATAATGGAGATGAGATTATTTCTCCAGATGAAGAGGACTCAGAGGATGAAGAAGAACATAATACAAATCTGCCTTTGAGTAAAAAACAGCAAAATGCAGAAAGGAATAAGATGAGAAAATTTTATAATCAAGAAGACTTTCTCAATAAATCAATTATTGAAATGGAAAGGAGAATGGAGAAAAGTAATTTGAGAACTAAGTCGTTAAGTGGTGTTTCTAAACAGTCATCGGTATCTTACGCTCAGCAGGTTTATTGAGGAGATTAGAAAAGGTGATAGTTTGGGAGCAATTAGATCGAATTTCTTATTGTGAGGAAAGAAGAAAAACTTTGAAAAAAGTCAGACTTCTTTTTTCTTTTGTTTTCTGCTTGCATTTTGTAAGGAAATCACTAGTATTGTTTTGATGTTTTTTAGATGTTAAATAGTATGAAATGTTAGATTTTATCTATGATAGTCTTGATACAGTTAAAAAGCTTAAGTTCCCTACAGCAAAGGATGTTGCTCTTTTGACTATTGGGATTTTCGCAGCGGTTATTGTAGCAGGAATTTACTTTGTGATTGCTGATACCATTTTCTCAGATGGATACAGAGCTTTTTATACTAAAATGTCTGGAACTGAAATTGTTGCAAGTACAGGACATGCTGTAGAAACTGGGGCAGAAGATGTTTTGACAAAATCCGATGTGGAAAACATGCTTTCAGGAGCTACTGTACAATTGCTTTCAGGAGCTGCTGAGGAAGTAGCTACAGGAGAGGCTCAATAAAACTAAAATAAATGAGAAAAACTGAATTTAGATTCAGGTTTTGATCTTTTGTTTAGTCTCTACAAAGAGCAGGTAATAATGATTGAGAGCTTTTATTCATTCATTTGAATTAAACAATGCAAAGAGATATAAATACCAATGAAATAAAAAAGCAAATTGAGGATAATCAGTTTAGACGATATGTGTTGAGTGTTACAGCAGGGCAGGAGTCTTTGGTGATTGAGAATCTTCAAGAAAGAGTAAATAAACAAGGATTGAATGAGGATGTTGTTGATTTTCTTTCTCCAATGGTTAGTGAAGCAAGTATGAAAAAAGGAGAAAAGGTAGTTAGACAAAAGAAACTCTATCCTGGTTATGTATTCTTTAAATCTAAGATGAACGATAAGATCTGGTATGTGGTAAGAAATACTCCAGGAGTAAGACTTATTGTTGGAGCAGAGACAAAGCCAATTCCTTTGACAGATGCGGAGTATCAGCAAATGATGAGCCAAATCGCTCAAGCACAGGAAAGAGCTGAGTTGGTTGTTCCTTTCCAGGTTGATGAGTTGGTAAGAATTAAAGACGGTGAATTTAAGAATCTTACTGGAAAGATTAAGGATTTGAATCCAGAGGAGTCTATTGCGGTTGTAAATGTTGAAGTGCTCGGAAGACTGACTCCTGTAACTATTGCTATGGACAAGATTGAACTAGTAAATTAGTTTTATCTTTGTTAATGTTTGTCTATGGAAAGAGAAAAAAAACTTGTTTCATTATGCTTGCTGATTTTATTTGTGGCATGTGTTGTGGTGTATCTTTTACTTTATCAAGTAAGGGGGAAAGAGCTCTTGAGTTTATGATCAGCAATAACAAGTTCTTGAGATCAGGTGGATAGCTTGGTTTCTGGTCAGATTTTGGACTCTGCTTTGTCAGGAGAAGATTTCTGACTATTAGATGATTTAAGTTGAGTGAGTAACTCAAATATTGCTACTTGATTTGATGCACAGTCAAGTAGTGGGATACTGTCTCAGACCGCTTCAACTGGGGTAGTCTCTACAATGCAAACCGATGGTATCAAGCAACTTTCAGGGACTCAATTATATTTTTGAGTGTTGGATAGCGCGGAAGTACTAGGTTTGAGTCCAGATTATATTCTGAGCGATAACAAAGAGAGGTATTTTGCATATTTTGCACAAGAACCAGCAACTTTGAAAAAAACAGTTCAGCAACTTGGAGGGAATGTTTATTCCATCAGGAGCGAGGCTGATTTGATCAAAAATGAGCTCTTTGGAGATAGGGTAGACTATATTAATCTCCCAGAATACAAGGACAAGATGGTTATAATGATGGTTAAGATTGGGGATGAGTTGCGAATGCTTCAGATTCCTTATAAAATTTACCATCAATCAAAACCGTATTTGAAATCTTTATTTACTTAAAATTTTGGATTAGAATGGCAAAAGTACAAAGAATTCTCAATATTGAAGTACCTGCTGGAAAGGCAACTCCAACACCTCCACTTGGACCTATGCTTGGTGCGAATGGAGTAAATATTGGACAGTTTACAAAAGAATTTAATGAAAAGACTGCAGATTTGATGAAGCAGTTTGGTGGGATTGAAGTAAAGGTGAAGGTAAAATTGACTGTTTATGTTGATAGAACTTTCAAGATGGATATTGGAACTCCTATTACTTCAGGACTTATCAAATGGAGAATCAATCAAAATCTTGGTTCTGGAGAACCAAACAAGAAAAAGATCGGTAAGTTGACTAGAGAAGATCTTGAAGCAATTTACGAACTTAAGAAAGACGATTTGAATGCAAATGATAAAGAAGCTGCATTCAAAATCATTGCTGGTACAGCAAGAAATATGGGAGTTGATGTTGCTCTATAATATCAATCGTGGGAGGTCAGGTTTTAAACTTTTGTAAAAAAGTTTAGAAATCTGATCGCTCGAACCACTTTTATTCTTAATTATCTTAATTATTATGAAACACGGAAAGAAGTACGTAGAAGTAAAAAAACTCGTAGAAAAGACTAAACTTTACCCTTTGGCTGAAGCAATTGAGCTTTTGAGAAAGGTAAATTATGCTAAGTTTGATGCTGGTATTGAATTGGCAGTAAAAACTAATGCTAACCCTAAGTATAATGATCAAATGCTTAGAGCTACAACAATCCTTCCTCACGGAACAGGAAAGACTAAGAAAGTTGCTGTTTTCATTACTGAAGACAAGGCTGATGAAGCAAGAAAAGCTGGTGCAGATATTGCTGGATATGAAAATTTGCTTGCTGATATCAAGGCTGGAAAGACAGATTTTGATGTATTGATTACTACTCCTGAACTTATTAGAGAATTGGCTCCTGTTGCTAAGCAGCTCGGTCCTAAAGGATTGATGCCATCTCCAAAGGCTGGAACTGTAACTCTTAATGTTGCTCAAGCTGTAGAAGAGACAAAGAAAGGTAAAATCGAGTTTAGACTTGATAAAACAGGAAATGTTCACGCTTTGGTTGGAAAATTGTCTTTTGACAATACTAAGCTTATCGAGAATATTGAATCTTTGATGAAAGCTATCGAAGAAAATAAGCCAACTGGTGTAAAGGGGAAGCTTGTTAAAAAGGTTGTAGTTGCAACTACAATGAGTCCTGGAGTTCAAGTTGAATACTAGTTTCTAAGAAAAAACTGACGAAAGATGTCAGTTTTTTTAATTATGGAGCTTTATTCTCCTTTTTTAAATGATGTAGCTTGATAAGGATTATGGATTATGATTTGTGTTTGTTTCCCCTGTTTAATTTGTTTATAGAGCCATTGTTGGTAGAGTCAAGGTACTCTGATGCATCCATGTGAGAGTGGGTACCCAGTGCTTGTACCTTGATGAATGAAATATCCTCCACTAATATGTAGAGAGTAGGGCATTGGAGCGTTTTTGTATTTTCTTGATCTACGGCGAATTTGATCTGGAGTGATTGTATATTGACCAGAGATGGTTTTATGTTGTGGGGTTCCAATTGAAACAAAGCTAGTCATCGCTAATGTTCCATTTTGATAGTAAGCTAATGCCTGTTTTCCAGATTTTGTTTTTAGTAGGATAAGGGTATTGGGATTTGAAAAATTATAGTTACTAAATTGAGGATCTTGTTGTACTTTAATTAAGTTTTTTGGAAAATATTTACTCAATTCTGGATAAATAAGTGGAACTTTGATTCCTTTTTGTAGTTTTTCTTCAAAGGTGAGTTTTTGATCGTGAGTATTGAATTCTGAAAGAATTTTTTCAGATTGACTTGCTCACAAAAGGTTGGTTGCATTGAGGCTGATCATCGGATGTGATGGGTCAAAAGGGCTCCCTTTTAGATCAGAGGATGAAATTGATATGAATTTAGTATTTGGACTGTTCTTTTCTTTGTGTCCTTTTTTTTGAGAAATTGATAGTTTTTTTGGTCCACCTTCTGTTGGTTTTTTATTTTCAGTAAAAAGTAGACTGATTTCTTCTTTGGTGCTGTTTTGTCGTTGATATGGAGTAGTTCCCATGCTGAGGGTACTTGATAAAGTAAGAGCACAGAGAATATTTGATTTCATTGTAATGCTGTTGATATAAATTTATGTTAATTATAGTGGTTTTGTGCAGAAATTGCAAATAATATCGCTTTGCGTTATTTACTTCGTAAATATTGCAGTTTTTGTCTTTATGAAAAGAAAAAATACAAAGGGTAAAAAATCTGATTTTTTTGCTTGTTTTTTTTAGTTAATTGTGTATTATCACTATTCATATTTAGGTGCTATATTTATATATTCAAGATATAAAAATGGATTTTGACCCACAGAAGAATTATTATGAAATTTTAGGTGTAGGAGAAGATGCTAGTGCTGATGAGATAAAAAAGGTTTTTAGAAAAGCTGCGGTAAAGCATCATCCAGACCGTTGAGGAAGTAAGGAGAAATTTCAGGAAATTAATGAGGCATATCAGGTACTCTCAGATCAGAATAAAAGACAGCAGTATGATGCTTATAGAAAAGGTGGATTCTGAGCTGGAGGATTTTGACAAGGAGGTTTCGATTTTGGAGGATTTGGTTGAGGAGGAGCTCAATTTGATTTTGGTGATATTGGAGATCTTCTTGGAGGAATGTTTGGAGGAGGATTTGGCTGAGGAAGATCCAGAAGAAAAACAAGAGGTGATGATCTAGAAAGGCAGATTGAAATTAGCTTTGAAGAAGCCTTTTTGGGAGTAAAAAAGAAGATTTCCTATACAAGAGATATTTTGATTGAGGGAACAACTCAGGAAACTTGTAGTCATTGTAATGGGACTGGAAGAGTAATGCAGCAAGTGCAGTCATTTATGGGAGTAATTCAAACTCAAGCTGCCTGTCCAAAGTGTCATTGAACAGGAACTATCTTTAAGAAAGATGGAAAGGAACTGGAAAATGGAGGGGTGATGCCTCATAAGGAGATTCTCGAGTTGAATATCCCTGCTGGGATTAAGGATTGAGCTTATTTAAAGTATGCCGCGAGAGGAAATGATGCAGCTGGACTTCCTACAGGTGATTTATATGTAAAGATCAATGTTGCTCCTTCTGAGAAGTATAGTAGATCTGGGAATAATCTTCATACTAAGGCAGAAGTCAGTCTTTTTGACCTAGTTTTGTGAGGAGAGGTGCAGGTGCCTCATCCAGAAGGAAAGACAACAGTTAAGATTCCTAAAGGGACACAGATTGGACAAAAAGTAAGAGTTGCAAATAGGTGATTTGGGGAAAAGGGACTTTTCTCTCATAGAGGTGATATGATTGTAGAATTACAAGTGCATATTCCTAAAAAGCTTAGTAAAGAACAAGAAAAACTTCGAAAAAACCTTCAAGAATTAAGTTAAAAGAATTCTGATCTTGGATTAAGATCAGTTTTTTTGAATAAAAAAACCTGAAGTGTTTTTTCTTCAGGCTTTTTACTCTATCATTGCTTAGGCAAGTTTTCTTTTTACTGCGATTTTTCAGTCTTGACCGATGTTTGAGATGGTTACATTGATGAGGTCTCCAAGTTTGAAGTGCTTGTCTAATCCATCTGGATATTTTTGTCCGAGATTGGAAACATGGCAAAGTCCTTGTTTTCCTTTTGGAAGTTGTACAAAGAGTCCAAAATCTGCGATTCTTACAACCTTTGCCTCAAAACTTTGCCCGACTTCAAGATCAGTAGCGATCTCAAGAATCAGATTTTTTGCTTTTTCAATAATAGCTTGATTGCTATGTGTCAAAAAGCAGGTTCCATCATCTTCAAAGTCAATTTTAATATTATCGCATTGTTCGATAATTTTATCGATCATTTCTCCACCCTTTCCGATTACTTCTTTGATTTTTTCAGGTTTGATAGAGAATACATGGATTTTTGGAGCATATTCTTTAACTTGTGTTCTTGGTTCAGCGATGGTTTGGAGCATAAAGTCCATAATCTCCTTGTATCCAGCACTAGCTCTATCAATAGTTTCATGTACGATATTGAGAGGAAGACCTTTAAGTTTTGTATCAAGCTGAATTGCGTTGATTCCCTCTTTGGTCCCAGCTACTTTGAAGTCCATATCTCCAGTAAAGTCTTCAGTTCCCATCAAATCATTCAAAATCTGATATTTTGTGATAGTTCCGTCTTCTAGGTGTTCAGTCATAAGCCCCATAGCGATTCCTGCAACAGGTTTCTTGATAGGAACTCAAGCATCCATAAGCGCAAGAGTAGATCCACAAACCGATCCCATACTTGTAGATCCTCCAGATCCAAGACATTCACTTACTACTCTGATAGAGTATGGGAAGCTTTCTTTGCTTGGAATCATAAATTCAAGAGCTTTTTCTGCAAGTCTTCCGTGCCCAATTTCTCTTCTTCCCGTCCCTCTCATCGCTTTAGCTTCTCCTGTAGAGAATGGAGGAAAGTTATAGTGATGGAAGTATCTTTGCTGAACATCATTGTGTTCCATGTCATCGAGAACAAGATAGTCGGTAGGTCCTCCAAGAGTTACAGTAGAGAGCACTTGAGTATCTCCTCTCCAAAAAAGTCCACTTCCATGTACTCTAGGGAGATTGTCTGTTTCGCAGTAGAGTGGTCTGATGTCGAGAATTCCTCTATCGTCGATTCTCTTTCCTGTTTCAATAGTTCTTGAGCGGATAAATGCTTTAATTGCGTTGAAAACTCCCATTTTGAGTTTACTTTCAGTGAAATCAGCTTCATTTTCTTCTGTAGTTTGTTCTTTTGCAAGGGCGAGAATATCCTTTTCGTAGAGGTTATAGAGTTCGTTGAAAGGAGTTTTTGTATTCCCTGCCGTAGCTTCAAGTTTGTCTGAAGTAAGGTAGCTATTGATAAGCTCCATTGTTTTTTCAGTTGGTTTGTTGAAGGTGATTTCTTGAGGTTTGATTTCAAGCGTTTTGATGAAATCTGCTTGCCAGTCACAAGATTCATCAATAACTTTTTGTCAGAGGGTAAAAGCTTCCTTCATTAAGTTATCTGGAAATTCTTTTCCTTCACATTCGATCATATTGATAGATCCTTTTTTACCAGCGACCAAAAGGTTTAAGTCAGATTTTTCTAACTGTTCCAAGCTTGGATTTACGATAAACTGTCCATCAAGGTATCCGATTTGAGCAGCTCCAACTGGTCCATCAAAAGGAATTCCAGCTGCGAGGATTGAGAGTGAAGAACCGATAATATGCATAACTCCAAGACTCATCTGATGATCAAGTGCCAAAGGGGTAACAGAAACTACGATATCATTGATCATTCCTTTTGGAAACATTGGTCTAAGTGCTCTGTCTGTAAGTCTAGCGTTTAAGATGGCTTGATCAGAGGGGCGTCATTCTCTTCTTCTATAGACAGCTCCTCCAATTCTTCCAGCTGCAGAAAAGCTTTCTCTCATATCAATCATGAGTGGGAGAAAATCAAGTCATTCTCTAGGATTTTTTTCCATAGTAGTGGAATAAAGCATTACATTGTCTCCCATTTGCATTCTGATACTTGCGTCTGCTTGTACGGCAAGCTTTCCAATTTCTAGAGAGAGTTCTCTCCCTTGCCAGTTCATAGATTGGCGAGAGGTTTCAAATTGTTTTTTTACAACCATTTTTGTGTACAAAGAAATAAAAAATACTTTAAGAATTTCAAAAAAGAAATTCAAATGCTGATGTTAGAGGGTGTCCTCACTACTTCCTCGATTGTTGATTTATTGTTTAGATAGATTATATCAAGGGGTTGAATTCAGATTTTTCAATCTTTTGATATAATCCACCTAACAGATGAGAAAGTTCAGCATTGCAAGTATATGCTTTTTTAACTCTTTTGCAAATGGAAAAGAGCTTTGTCTTGATTTTTTTATGAGGAATATTAAGTTTGTGATGTATTTATTTTTTTTAGACAAACAAATGAAAGGATTACGAGCAGTGCTTTGTACTTTAATGCTTTGTGGAACTTACTTGGGAGCTATGTATTATCAATCTCAAGAAGAGACCAAAGATTTTCAGGTTACTGTTGAGGGGGTGGGATCCTCAAAACAGACTCCAGATCGTGTAGATATTGTTCTCAGTCTCTCAGAAACTGGAGCAACTAGTGTAGATGCTAGAAATGCTGTTGCTCAGACTATGAAACGTTTGGAGGCAACTTTGAGTGGACAGAAGGTTGCTACAAATCAGATTAAGACAGAAAACGTTTCTGTACAGCAGGATTGGGATTATGTTTCTGGATCTAGAGTTGCAAATGGATATATTGCAAGACAAACTTTGTCAGTATTTTTGAGTGGTGCCGATGTAGAGAAGGATGCGGAAGTGTTGCAGGCAAAATTGCCAAATAGAGTAAGTGTAGATAGCATTGACTTTTCATTGGTAGAAAAGAAAATGGGAAGTGATGAGGCGAGAAATGCTGCGTTTGAAGATGCTAAAAAACAGGCAGCTCAGCTTGCGCAACTTGCAGGGAAAAAACTTGGAAAGGTGGTTGCTATCTCGGCTAGTGATGATCAAGGACAGATGATTTATCCAGTTAGAGCAAAAAGCGTAAATCAGATAGCAGAGTCTGCTAGTGAGTCAAAACTTTATGCAGGAGAACAAGAGCAAACTGCAAAATTAACCGTTACTTTTGAATTAGAATAATGTGAGAAAATTGTTTCAGGATCATGTTTTTTAGATCTTTTGAAAAATCCCAGAGAGGTTCTCTTGGGATTTTTTGTTATAAAGAATCTTGTTAAATTAGTTTATTTTTCCTTAGAAATGTTACTATGGTGCTTACCATTTGTACCTTGTTTGGTTTGGATTCAAACCAATAGAGTAGTCTTTGAAATGGACTTCCGAAGGATTGAGTACCAAGGATTGTTAATCCTTTGTCACGACCAAGGAAAGAGAAGAATCTTTTGAGGCGGAGCGTATGGAAATATTCACTATAAAGCGTGATTGATTTGTATCGTTTCCAGTAAGAACGAGAATTTTTTAATCCTTTCCAGGTGCTTGTTCGGGGAATATATGCGACTTTTCCTTTTCCTTTGATTTGTTTCCATATGTTTGGCCAAGATTGTTTGCAGTAGTCATTGAATCTTTTGTATTCTTCATCAGTACTGATCACCAGCAGATCTTGAACTGCAAAATCAAAGGATGAAAAAGTTTTATCTATTCGTTCTTCAAATTGGTCAATATCTGTTCCAATGATGATACAAAGATGCTTTTTTGAGTTGGTTTGATGTTTTTTTCTCATATCTAATATTTATTTAGGTTTGATTGGAATATATTTATTTTGTATAGAATGTCAAGACTTTTTTGTTAATGCTGAATTGAAAAAGGAGTGCGTTTCTTTACAATCAGAATTGTTTAGTTTTTTTTCTTCAAAATATGCAACTTAAGGAATATATTGCGCAAAATCTCAATCAAGAGCAGACTGCCGCAGCGCTACATACTGATACTTCCTCACTTATTATTGCTGGTGCTTGAAGTTGAAAGACAAGAGTTTTGACCTATAAAATTGCATATTTGATTTGGGGGCTCAATATTCGTCCAACGAGAATTCTCGGTGTAACCTTTACCAACAAGGCGGCTAATGAGATGAAAGAGAGGTTGATTAAGCTTTGAGAGGAAATCAATGCTCAAAATTTTAGCGATGATAATTTGTCTATCGAAGAAAAAAAAGAGGAGTCTGATTCAGGTTTTTGAGATTTTTTTCAAAGTGTAGAAAACAAAAAGCTTCCTCAAATTTCTCTTGATGCTAGACAGCTTAAGCGAATTGGAACCTTTCATTCGATTTTTCTCAAAATTCTGAAGGAAGATATTGAGCATTTGGAAAAGAAATATACGAAGGATTTTGCAATCTTGGATGCTGATGATAGTGCTAAAATTGTTCGTGATTTGTTAAAAAGATATGCTTTGGCGGATACTTTCAAACCTCAGGAGGTAAAAGGTTTTATCTCAAAGCAGAAGAATGAGGGAAGAACTGCAGAGCTCTTTTTGAAGTATGCAAATGGCAACTATGATGAGTCTATGGGAAAGCTTTATCAAGAGTATGAGAAGGAATTAGAGAAGAGTAATAGTCTTGATTTTGATGATTTGCTGCTTTTGCCCTATTTGCTTTTTCAAAAGTCTCCAGAGATTTTAAGAAAGTGGCAAAATGCTTTTGACTTTATTCTCGTAGATGAGGCTCAGGATACCAACTGGATCCAGTTTGAGTTGATGAAGCTTATGAGTGGTAATGTTGATCATCCTGATCAAAAAGGTGCAAATATTACTTTGATTGGGGATGATTTTCAGAGTATTTATGGGCGGAGAGGGGCTTTGATGGAGAATTTTCTCAATGTGAAGCAATATTGGCCAGATATTCAGATGTTTAAGTTGCAGACCAATTATCGTTCCAAGCCGCATATTGTTGCAGCAGGAAATGAAGTGATCAAAAAAAATACCAAACAATATGAAAAAAATATCGTAGCTCATAGAGAAGGAAATGATAAAATTACGATATTTACGCATCCAAGTGATACTGACGAGGCTGCTAATACGATCGAAATGATCAAACAACTCAAAGAAAAGGGGAAGATCCGTTCTCGAGGACAGATCGCGATTTTGTATAGAACCAATTCTCAGAGTCAGAATTTTGAATCTCTTTTTGTTCAAGAGGGAATTCCTTACAAGATTTTTGGGGCGTTTAAGTTTTTTGAAAGAAAGGAGGTAAAAGATATTTTGGCGTATTTGAGAATCGTGAATAATCCTTTTGATAGTGTTTCTCTCAAAAGAGTCCTCAATATTCCCAATAGAAAGATCTGAAAAACCTCTCTTGATCGCATCGAAGAATTTGCTGTTGATAATTGAGTTTCTCTTTATGAGACGCTGAAGCTTATTGGTGAACTATGAAATACTAAGACAATAGAACAAGAAAGCTGAATCAAACTAACGAGTCCTGCAGTCAATGGGATTCAGGATTTTTTGACTTTATTTGTAGGTTTACAAGAGTCGATCAAGACTTTGAATCCAGCGGATCTTCTTGAATATTTGCTTAAAAAAATCAATTATAAGGATTATTTGCTTAAGGAAGAGGGGAGTGAACAAGTAGCAGAAGAAAAGTATGATAACCTTTGACAGTTGATCAATATGGCGAGTAAGTATGATTTTTGAGCGAGTAATGCCAATGAAGAAGTTGTTAGTTCTGGAGAGGATTTACTTAGGCGATTCCTAGAAGAGGTGACTTTGATGGTTGATATGATCGAAAGTTCTGATGAAAATTCAGATGCTGTTAAATTGATGACGATTCACTCGAGTAAGGGACTAGAGTTTCCGGTGGTATTTATTGTAGGCGCAGAGGATAATATTTTTCCTCTAGCAAATGCAATGCTCGAGCCTAAAACTCTAGAAGAGGAAAGAAGACTGATGTATGTTGCGATTACTAGGGCAAAAGATGTGCTCTTTATTTCGCATGCAAATCAGAGAATGACCCGATGACAGCTCAAGATGAATCCTCCAAGTAGATTTTTGGAAGAAATCCCAAATGATTTGTGTAAATTTTATGATTTGAGTCAATCTCGCGCTGGTGCAGTTAGCTCTTCAATTACTGAAGGAGCTATTGTGAGGCATAAACTTTTTGGACAAGGAATCGTACTTGAGATTTGGAATAACATGGCAGTGGTAAAGTTTGATAATCCAAAGTTTGGTTTGAGAAAGGTAGAGTTGAAATTTTTGCAGGAATGTTAGCATTTATGCCTAATATTCTTTTAAAAAGAGATTTTCCCTTGCAAGTAAGGCTAAATTGACTATAAAAAAATCAGGATTATTTAGTTTCTTGGGAAAAATGAGACTAAGATGCTAATATTTTATTTTTTTGGATAGAGAAAATGCAAGCAACGAGTATTAAAACTCTTTATAAAGATTATAAAAGTCTGATTTGATCTGAGATCTTGGTAAATGGATGGGTGAGAAGTCTTAGAGATAGTAAAACTTTTGGATTTATCGAGCTTAATGATGGTTCTTATCTCAAGAATCTACAGATTGTTTTTGAAGAACATTTGGAGAATTTTGCTGAAATTACAAAAATCAGTACTGGAAGTTCTATTGCAGTAGAGGGGAAACTTGTGGAATCTCAGGGGAAACAAGCTTTTGAGCTTCAGGCGAGTAAGGTTATTTTGATCGGTGCAGCAGATGAGACTTTCCCACTTCAAAAGAAGAGGCATTCTTTTGAATATTTGAGAACGATTGCTCACTTGAGACCAAGAACAAATACTTTTTCTGCAGTATTTAGAGTAAGAAGTTTGCTTTCATTTGCTATTCATCAGTTTTTTAATCAGAGAGGGTTTGTTTGGGCGCATACGCCTATTTTGACAGCTTCTGATGCTGAAGGAGCAGGAGAAATGTTTCAAGTAACGACTTTGGATCTTCAGAATTTACCTAAAAACGAAGAAGGGAAACCAGATTTTTCAAAAGATTTTTTTGGAAAACAAGCTTCTTTGACAGTGAGTGGGCAGCTTGAGGGAGAAACTTTTGCGACAGCATTTGGAAAGATTTATACCTTCGGACCTACTTTTCGTGCAGAAAATTCAAATACTACTAGACATCTTGCAGAGTTTTGGATGATAGAACCAGAAATCGCTTTTGCTGACCTGGAAGATAATATGCAACTTGCTCAAGATATGATCAAATATGTATTTTCTTATGTGCTCGAAAACGCAAGTGCCGAGATTGATTTCTTTGATCAGTTTATCTTGCCAGGAGTGAAAGAAAGAGCTGAAAAGTTGGTGAAGTCTGATTTTGCCAAAGTTTCTTATACAGAGGCAGTAAAACTCCTTCAAGAATGTGGAGAAAAGTTTGAATATGCTCCAGAATGGGGTATTGATCTGCAGACTGAGCATGAGAGATATTTGTCAGAGAAGATCTTTAATGGACCAGTATTTATCACAGATTATCCGAAAGATATTAAAGCTTTCTATATGAAACTCAATGAGGATGGTAAAACCGTAAGGGCTATGGATATGCTTGTTCCTGGAATTGGGGAGTTGATCGGAGGTTCTCAGAGAGAAGATGATTTGACAAAGCTTGAAAAGAGAATGCAAGAAATGGATTTGAATACAGAAGATTATAGTTGGTATTTGGATTTGAGAAGATACGGTAGCGTTCCTCATTCAGGATTTGGTGTGGGATTTGAGAGGCTTGTGATGTATATTACCGGTATGGAGAATATTCGTGATGTAATTCCGTTCCCTAGAACTCCAAAGAATTGTGAGTTTTAAATTATTTGATTTTTTATGTATACAAATATTGAATTATTTGCTGGAGCTTGATGATTGGCATTATGAATTGAAAAAGCGGGGTTTAATCATATTTTATTAAACGACTTTGATAAATATGCTACAGCAACATTAAGGAGGAATCGTCCACTTCGAAATATCATACAAGGAGATATTCACAATATAGATTTTACGCCTTTTTATGGAGTTGATTTATTGAGTTGAGGTTATCCTTGTCAGTCTTTTAGTTATGCTTGAAAACAATTAGGATTTGAAGATATAAGGGGAACCTTATTTCTGGAATTTGCTAGAGCAATTAAAGAAACTCAGCCAAAAATATTTTTAGCAGAAAATGTTGCTTGACTAAAGAATCATGATTGATGAAAAACATTACAAACTATGTTAAAAGTTTTTTCAGAACTTTGATATGAAGTAATAGAACCAAGGGTTTTAAAGGCTATTTATTACGATGTCCCACAAAAAAGAGAAAGAATATTTATTATCTGAATTAGAAAAGATTTATATTTTCCATCATGCTTTTCTCGACCGATTCCTTCAGGAAAAGTATTAACACTGAAAGATGCATTAAAAGCAGGGGGATTATATGCTATGGATGTTCCCTATTCAGAATGACAACAATATCCATCTAGAAAAAAAGAGATTTTAAGCTTAATTCCTCCATGATGATATTGGAAAGATCTTCCTTTAGAGTTACAAAAAGAATATATGCAATGAAGTTTTTTTTTAGGAGGAGGAAAAACAGGAATTGCTAGAAGGATTTCATGGGATGAACCATGTTTGACCTTGACATGCAGTCCAGCTCAAAAGCAAACAGAGAGGTGTCATCCAGAAGAGACAAGACCATTTACTATTAGAGAATATGCAAGAATTCAAACTTTTCCCGATGAATGGATCTTCGAATGATCTATTTCTCAACAATATAAACAGATATGAAATGCTGTTCCTGTAAATTTATCCTATGCTATAGCGTTATCAATAAAATCTACTTTAGATAAAATTTCTTCTATTTAGTTCATATAATATTTGTTTATGAAAAAATATTGATTATCTTTTATTTCAGATATTAACTTGTTCTCTCATGTAAAAGATACAGTTTCAGCATATAGATTTTCAGTTTCACTTAAAGATTTTAATGAAAATCTAATTGATCCTATCAAAATGACTTTTGATTCAAAAGTTTATAGTCAGACATTAGAACAAACTATTCAAAATGAAATTATGAGACAAATTGATAAATCTAATACTAATCATATTGGTTACTTTCATCAAAATATTTTTAAATATTTTGATTCTGATTGGATTGTTCCAAAAGAATGATATGATGTAATAAATGAGAAAAAGAAAATTTTTGTAGAGATGAAGAATAAACATAATACAATGAACTCTTCCTCCTCTCAGAAAACTTATATAAGAATGCAAAATACTATTTTACAAGATCCTTATTCTACTTGTTATTTAGTTGAGGTAATTGCAAAAGATTCTCAAGATATTCCTTGGTTATGCAGTGTCGATAAAATTCCAATGAAAGATGATAGAATTAGAAGAATGTCTATAGATAAATTCTATGCTTTGGTTACTGGAGAAACAACGTCATTTAAACAATTATGTCAAGTTTTGCCAATTGTTATAGAAGATGTTGTAGATGGTATTATAAAAGAATCTTCAAAAAACAATACAGTATTATCTGAACTTCTTGCAATTTCTCCTAATTTGTTGCAAAGTTTATATTTGATGAGCTTTGATAAATACGAGGGATTTAAAGACTTTTCATTTCTTGAATTTTAATAATATGCTGGTGCAGTTTAATGTACAAGAACCTTATAAATCTCAGATCCTTAGTGGGCAAAAAACTGTTGAGGGAAGGCTCAATAAAGGGAAATTTTGAGCGTTGAAAATAGGAGATTGTTTACAGTTTGAAGAGAGTTGAGAAAAATTAAAAGTTGTAAATCTGACTTCATATACTGATTTTCAGTCAATGCTCGAAAATGAAGGTCTCAAGTATGTTTTGCCAGGTGTGAGGGAAGTTAAGCAGGGAATAGCGGTATATCGTAAATTTTACAGTATAGAACAAGAAAAGGAATTTTGAGTGATTGCAATAGAAATAAAAAAAGAAGAATAAATCAGATTTTTTATTTTGTTTTATTTGTCTAAATATGGAGAAAATGAAATATTTGCTCATAGGAAAACATGTGCAACTTAGACCGCTTGAAGAGAGTGATATCCCTGCTTTGATGCAGAATGGGAATGATTTGTTGTTAAGAAAGTGCGTAGGTGCTAGTTTTCCCTCTCCTTATGATCTTAAAAGTGCAAAGAGGCGAGTGATGGAGTGAGCAAAATCAGAATATGGACAGGAGGAATTTTGAATTTTTGTAGATGATCAATTTGTTTGATGTGGAGGAATAAGTTTGGGAAATGGGTATGAAATGAAAAATATGCATGTCGGTTATCGAATTGGAGAAAAATATCGTAATAAGGGATATGCCAGTGATTTTTTGCAAACGATTGTAAATTATGCTTTTGCAAAGTATGATCTTTTGAGAATGTGGTCTAAAGTGTATAGTTACAATCCAGCTTCTGCAAAGGTAATGGAGCGTGTTGGATTTGTCCGTGAGTGAGTAGAAAGAGATGCAGTGTTTTGTCTGTGAGAGATTGCTGATGCTTGGATTTATGGATTAACGAGAAGAGACTGGGAACAAAATCAATAAATCAGATTTTAGATATATTTTGTTATTTGTAATGAGAAAGAGTATTGGATTATTAGCATTATTAATCTGTGTAGTGGTTTTATCTGCTTGCGGTCAGGCGAGTGTTCATGAGAAACAGACAAGTCTGACTTATTCCAATTTGGTGGATACTGGATCGAGAGCACAATTGGCTCAGTTGCTTGCAGATGCCGGGATTTCTGAACAGTCAATTAGTGGCTTGATGAGCAATATTATTCATTTTAATCAAATTGCGGGATCTGGAACTTTAATTTCAGGTTTTGTTACGACAGGAACCCTTGAACCAATTTATGATCAAGGGAAGATTCAGGATTTATGGGCGGAGAAGAGTCCAAATTTTATTGGATATAATTGTAGATTGACATCTTTTGATTTGATGAAGGATTTGATTAAAGTTCAGACTCCTCAGAGTTGAGATACCAGTCAATTATTTATGGATGAGGATGCAATAAAGGAGAGCCCAAGAGCATTGTTTAACCAGACAGAAAAGTCAGATTTCCTTCATGTTTTTGCTGCGATTCCAACTGTTTTGACCAAAGATATTTCTGTACATTTGGCGAAGGTTCAAGATTATCGAAGGAAAAATGGAATATCTTTTGTTAAAAAGTCTGATTTGCAGGCTTCTTTGATTTCAGTTTGGATGCATTCTTATTTTTCTGAAGAAGAAAATTATCTCTTTATAGGTCATGTAGGAGTTTTGATTCCGGCTCGTGATGGGCAGCTTTATTTTATAGAAAAGTTAGCTTTTCAAGAGCCTTATCAGATGATAAAATTTTCATCTCGTCAGGATTTGAGTGATTATTTGATGAACAAATATGATATCGAAAAAAATCAGCCTAACGCGAGGCCATTTGTAATGGAAAATGATCAATTGATCTCTGGATATAGAGCAAATCCAGATAATCCTGACAATTAAGTTTTTATTTTAAGATTGGAGATATGAAACAACTTCTTTATATTCATGGAGGAAATTTGACAAAGAATAACGACGAGCTTTTGAAAATTATGGCTACTCGAGAGATAAATCCTTTTGAAGAAAAAAAGAGGCGAAGGCTGACTTTACAGGAGCGTTTATCTGAGTTTGTAGTTATTAAACCAGAAATGCCAAATAAAGATATGGCGCGTTATAGCACTTGGAAGCTTTGGTTTGAAAAGTATATTCCTTTTTTGGATCCGGAAAATTTGGTACTGGTTGGGCACTCACTTGGAGGAATGTTTTTGACTAAGTATCTTGCGGAAAACGAATTCCCGATTCAGATTTCTCAGCTTCATTTGGTAGCTCCGGTACTCGATGATCAGGGACTGAACGAAGGAGATAATTATTTGGGAGATTTTGCTTATGAAGTAAATGATATTAAAAATATTAGTTGAAAAGCTGATAGAATCGTTGTCCGAACTTCAAAGGATGATCTTGTAGTTCCTTATCAGCATTCAGTGCGTATTGCGTGAGAGATTAACAATGCCGAGTTGAAGATTTTTGAAGATAAGGGGCATTTTAATCAAGCAGAGTTTCCGGAGTTGATTGAGGAGATTAGGAAGTAAATGATTTTAGGTGTGCTCGCTCAAGGTTTTTCCTTGAGTTTTTTTTGAATAGCGTAGGATACAAATTAGAAAATCTCCATTGCAAAAATGAGGAAAAACGATACACTCAATTCAGATTTTAAATTTTTTCTTGAAAGAAATGAGTCTTGCAAATAAATATCGTCCTCAGACTTTTGATCAGATGATAGGTCAGGAGCATATTATTGATATTCTTAAAGCTCAAATGATGGCGAGAGATTCTGTTCATCATAATTATTTGCTTTTTGGACCAAGAGGAACTGGGAAAACTACAACAGCAAGGCTTATCGCAAAAGGACTTAATTGTCTTAATTTGCAAGAGGGGAACCCTTGTAATAGTTGTGATGCATGTAAGTTGATCAATGAAGGGGCGAGTTTGGATTATGTTGAGATTGATGCTGCATCTCATACTGGAGTAGATAATATTAGAGAAGAAATTATTGATAAGGCAGTATATCCTCCGACAGCACTTCGCAAGAAAATCTATGTGATCGATGAGGTGCATATGTTGAGTAAGGGAGCGTTTAATGCACTTTTGAAGACGATTGAAGAACCTAAGAGTGATGTGTGCTTTATCTTGGCAACTACAGAATTGCATAAAGTTCCAGATACGATTATCTCTCGTTGTCAGGTATTTAATTATAGGAAAGTTGCTCAGGAGGCAATGGTTGGACATTTGGAGAAGATTTGTGAGGCAGAGGGACTCGCGGCTTCTCATGAGGCATTGGAGATTATTGCCAATATTTCTGAGGGACATGTCAGAGATGCTGTCAAATATATTGATCAGGTAAGTATTTTGGGAACTATTGATGAAGATAATGTTTCGAAGTTTTTGTGAGTAGCTGGTGAAGGAACGGTGAGAGTATTTTTTGAAAAATTGGAGAATGGTGACAAGAGTCAGTTTTTTGAGCTTTTGGATCAGATTGATCAGAAGGGAATTGATCTTGTGCAGTTTGCGAAGCAGGTAATTGTGTATGCAGACCAGCATTTGCTTGAGAATATGGATTTTTATCTCAAGATTTCTCAGAAGTTGGGAGATTTGCTCGGTGTGATTAGGCGATATCCGCATCCGAGAATGGCTTACAAGATTGTTTTTAATTCATTCTTTGATGGTGAAGGAGTTTGCGTTCCATCTGTGCAATCAAAGACGGTTAGCAAAGGAGACAAAAAATCTGATATTCTTCCTCAGATCTCAGAACAATCAACGGAAAAAAATCAGACTTCTTCTTCTGATAATCAGCAGGAGCAGCAAGCTCATCAAGAAAAACCAGTAGAAATACAGGTTCAGGAGATGGATCTTTCCGCACTTTGGAAAAGAGTGATTGCAGGACTCAAGCCAACAGCACAGGCAAATCTTGCTGATGGAGCTGTGATTGAGAAGATTTCAGGATCTGAGGTTGAGATTATAGCAATTTCTTCGATAGCAAAAATGTTGTTGAATAATAAGGAAAATGAGAAGCTTATTATTTCGGCATTGGAGGTAGAACTAGGACAGCAGATTACTCTTTCGCTCAAAGCGATGAGCAAAGATGAATATTTTGCTATGAAAATGGGAATATAGGATAAAGGACCTCTGATGGTGTACCATCAAAAGGTCCTTTTTTTGTAGGAGGTGATTCTCATCTTTGGTAGATAAGTGTCTCTAGCTCATCTACGAGACGAGCATCTTTTTCTGTCCATTCTGGGTTTTCAAAATTGTTGAGTTCCAAAAGGACCTGGATGTTATCGTAGATTTCTTTTCCTTTTTCCTTGAAGGTTTTACAAGAAAGGATTTCTTTGATGTCAAAGGAAAGGATATCTTTGATCTCCTTGATGAGGACTTCTTTGATAGTGCTCCCCTTCCATAATTGGGATAGCTCATCATCCCATGGATCTCCTATTCTATTTGCAAGTTTTGCCCATGCACACATGTGCTCTACAGCTAGGTCTACAGTTATTTCCATAATTGTTTCTTTTTTGTTTAACATGACTTTTTTATATCTATTTAATGTTATAAGTCAAGTGGTTTTGAAAAGTTTGAGAGTTTGGATCTAAAGGAGTCGGAAATCAGTTTTCTATCTCGTTTTTTTGATTGAAATTTGATTAGCGCTTCGGAAAGTGCCGGTATAGATTTTTCTTGGAGGAGTATCCCTGAGTGTTCATTGAGGAGTTCTGCGGTTGCTCCTTCAGCATATCATAGGACAGGGACTCCCATTAGCAAACTTTCTGCGGTTCCGATGCCGAAGCTTTCTTTAGTGAGATTGATCAGTCATGAGCTATGTTTTACTGTATTGATGAGGTCTATATGATCAAGCCATCAAGTAAAAATAATGCTGTCTCCTGAGATAGATTTGAGATATTGAGCATCTGGACCATCTCCAATCATAAGTAAAGGCAACTTAAGAGCATTAAAAGTCTGAATGATGAGTTCGCATTCTCTTACGAAATTGACCAATCTTCCTACACAGACAAAATAGGGCTTTGGAGTTGGAGAAATACCTGCAAAATAATATTCATCTTTGATTTTTGGGTAAATGACAGAGCTTTTGATATGATAAATATCTTCAGCGAGTTTTTGAGTGTATTGGCTGTTACAGATGACTTTGTCAAAGTGGGTATACTTTAGATCCCATTTCCTTAAATATGAAGCTGTGAATTTGAAAATTTGTTTTTTGAGTCCTGAAAATTTATTGAGATACTCCTTGTAGTGTGACCAGATATATTGCATAGGAGAGTGGAGGTAGAGAGAGGTTGGGACTCAAGGAATGGGAGTAATATTTTTTGCGATCGCAAAGGATGAAATTACAATATGATCAGGTTTCCATTTTTTTATTTTAAGAGAAAGAAGTTTCATAAGGAGAGGGTAGAGTGGCATGAGATTGCGATAGTCGAGGAGCGAAGAGAGGATGGGTATTTTATGAGATTTGGTATAGAGAAAGAGCTTGGAAAGTCGAAGGGGGAGTGCTTGAGTAATAGCGATGGTAGCTTGAGATTCGCTTCAAGGAATTTGTACCTTGAGTTCAGGATACTCTGAAATAAGCGTAAAAAGCTTGATTTTTACTTTTCCTTGGTGTTTTTTGAGTTGTGCAGAAATGAGATCAAGAAGTACCTTATGAACTCCTCAAGGCATGGTTCGACAGTTGACGAGCGCTATTTTGTGCATAGGATTTTGCAGGAGATAAATATGGTTTGAGTATAGGGGAATTTTTGGGATTTGCAAGGAAAATTTTTGAGGATAGTGGTTATCTTGAGTCTGTTTATTGCCCTATTTACATTGATTTTTTATCTTATTTCCTCTTGAAAAAAGGCTTTAGAACTTTAAGATTGCAGTATCAATTTAGCTTGAAACTGCTCTGATGAATATCGAAAAACTCACTCCTGCTATGAAGCAATATGTTCAGATGAAACAGGAAAATCCAGATTGCATCTTGCTTTTTCGTATTGGTGATTTTTATGAAGTGTTTTTTGAGGATGCGAAAATTTGTGCGAGTGTGCTTGATCTCATCATCACTAGCAAAAATAAAAATGCAGAAGATCCTATTCCTATGGCGGGAATTCCTCATCATAGCGTAGATAAGTATATTCCTAGGCTATTGGCTCAGGGCTACAAGGTAGCTATTGCAGAGCAGGTAAGTGATCCGCTTCCTGGTAAGCTTGTTGAGAGAAAAATTCAGTCAATTATTACTCCATGAACCTTTATTCAGGAAAGTCAAAAAGAGGTTTCAAATCTGATGGCAGTGTGTGGTAGTCTCTGAAAACAGGGAGAAGTTTATCATATTGCATGGTGAGATTTTTCTATAGGTTCATATCAAACTAAGAGCTTTTCAGATTTGGGAAAGTTGCAAAAATTTTTGTTGACTATTAGGCCAACAGAGATTATTGTAGATACTGATTTGCCAAATAGAGAGGAAATTATTAGTCCGATCCAACAGTATCTCAAATGTTTGGTTTCTGTGTATGCGGTGCCTTTTGATCCTGAGTTAACGATTAGTAAGGTATGTAAGGTTTCTCATTTGACAAGTTATGGAAAGGCACTGAGCGATGGAAGAAGTCAGGCTTTGGCTCTTTTGTTTGCTTATTTGCAGCATACCCAGCAGCAGAGTTTGACCAATATTAGTAAGATTAGTTTTCATAGCGGTGAAGGCGCTGTTTTGATGGATGAGGTAACGGTTAAAAACTTGGAAATCTTTGCATCGAGCTATGAGGCGTCTAGCCAGTATTCTCTTTTTTGAATTTTAGATACGACCAAGACTGCTGCAGGTTCTAGGCTTCTTAAGGATTTGTTGGCAAATCCTATCAATAATCTTTCAGAACTAAACTATCGTCTTTCTCAGATTGAGAAATTTGCGGAAAGCGAAGAAACCATAAGAATTCATCATTTTTTGTGAGGTTTTTTTGATCTTTCTAAGATTTTGAGCTTGATTTTGTATCGCAAGATCAATTATGTTCCCTTTGTAAAGCTTAGAACGATTTTGAGAATGGGACTTCAATGATTAGATGGAAAAATATTGTCTGAACTTGAAAAATTGGGAATAAATGAGGATGAAAAATCAGATTTATTTTCTCTTTTATTTTATTTGGAGCGCTTACTCAAAAGAGATGAAGAGTTGCTCGGAGATGGTGAGTATATTGCAGATGGCTTTTCTCCAGAGGTCGATGAACTCAGGAAGATCGCCTATCATAGTGATGAGGTTTTGATGGAATATCAATCATTGCTTGCACGTGAGTCGTGAATTGCCAATATCAAACTTAAGTTTGTAATGAACCAAGGATATTTTTTGGAGCTTACGAGTAAAGATAGTGAAATTTTTGAGCAATTTTTACAAAAAAAGTTGGAAAATCTGACTTCTGATAAGGATAAATGGGATATTCATCGTAGAAATACTTTGAAAGATAATCAGAGATATTCTAGTCCTTATCTGGAGAATATTCAGGGAATGATTATGTCTGCTCGTGAAAAGCTTAGACAACAAGAACAGTCATTGCTCAATGAAGCAAAAGCGCATCTTGAAAAATATATTCTTGTGCTTGCAAAGTTTAGTGAGAAATTGGCGTGGTTGGATCTATTTACTTCTCAGGCTCTTTTTGCTAAAGAGAAAAGATATGTTAGACCAAGTCTCTGTTCTGGAGAGGAGATAGCAATTGTATGAGGGCGCCATCCTGTGATAGAGGCATATCTTCCTAAGGATCAGCCTTTTATCCCGAATTCTTTGACGATTGGTCAGGATAAGTGAAATGAAAACTGACTTATCCATATCATTACAGGTCCCAATATGTGAGGAAAATCAACCTTTCTCAGACAAAGTGCAATAATTGTTTTGCTTGCGCATTGTGGGCTGTATGTTCCTGCACAAGAAGCAAAAATCTGACTTGTTGATGGGATTTTTGCTAGAGTGGGAAGTTGAGATATTATTGCAAAAAATCAGTCAACTTTCATGACTGAGATGATCGAGGTTGCGAATATTCTCAACAATGCAACAGCCAAGAGTTTTGTGATTTTTGATGAATTGGGGCGTGGGACTTCGACTTATGATGGTCTTGCTTTGACCAGAGCAATTTTGCATTATATTTTACAGACTTTAAAGTCAAAAACTCTTATCGCAACCCATTATCATGAGTTGATAGCGCTTGAGGAGGAAAGTCCATTGATTAAAAACTTTTCAGTTTCTGTCTATGAGACCAGCAAGGAAGTTGTTTTTATGAAGAAAATTAGTGCTTGAGGTGCGAGTAAGAGCTATGGAGTTGATGTTGCAAAACTTGCAGGGATTCCGCAGCAGATTTTGCAGGAGGCGAGCTTTTATCTTAAGAGTTTAGAGTCTGATTCTAAAGCGAATGGGACTCATCCATTGCATGCAGTTCCTAGTATGTTATTCCCTGCACCTGTGGAAGATATCAAAGATAAGGCAAATTTTCAAAAATTAAAAACGCTGTTGGAAGAGGTTGATTTGGATAAAATTAGCCCACTTCAGGCTTTGCAGATCTTGTATAAGATTAAGGGAGATTTGTAGAATCTAATATTTTGAGCCACATAGCTTAACTATGTGGTTTTTTTATTTAACAAAAAATGAGACATATTGTCTCTTCCTCTATTGTTTAAATTCACTCTGGGAGGGGTGGGATTCGAACCCACGACCTTGTCCTTAAGAGGGACCTGCTCTACCAACTAAGCTACACTCCCAAAACCTTTCACGGCTTTTACTATATAAAATTTAACCAAAAATGCAAGAGAAAATATAGCATTTTTGACTTTTATTTGAAATGGGGGGGGAAAAGTGTATAGTTAAGTCAGTTTTTTTATTTTTTTCAAAGAATGGCATGGTCTTTGGACTTTGTATAGCTATATTTTTTGGCTTAATTTTCGGATCGTTTTGATCTGTGATCTTGTCGAGGTGGGGTGATGCAACGACATATCAACAGGCAAGTTCAATCCTCTGGTGAAGGTCAGAATGTCCTCATTGCAAGCATCGTTTGCAGGCTTGGGATTTAGTGCCGCTTTTTAGTTTTCTTTTTCAGGGGAGAAAGTGTCGTTATTGTCACAAAAAAATTTCTCGACTTTACCCGATTTTGGAGCTTGGAAGTGCTATTATTTTTGGACTGTGTTATTGGTACTTGCAGAAAATAGGAACTTGAGAAATGCTTTTCTGGCTCGCAAATGGTTGGATTTTGTGGTTGCTTCTTGTTTATGATGTACTTTGGTATGAGGTACATATTCCTCTGGTTATTTTTGGGGGAGTTTTGATTGCTGTTGCGCTAGGATTTTGAATTTTTGATTGGTCGATATTGGTAGATGGAATCTGGTTTTTTGCTTTCTTTTTTTGAATGTATTGGTTGGCGAAAGTACTTGTTCATGTTAAGTATGGGTTAAAAGAAGAGGGAATTGGATTTTGAGATGTTATTATGGCTCCTTATTTGGGACTTTTGCTTTGAGCTGGGATGCCTCAGGGAATGCTTATCATTGATAGAATGATGGTCTTTGTCTTCTTTTTGGTGATTAGTGGAGCTATAGGGCTCGTGCGATATGGCTTTCAAAATAAACTGTGGAATAAAAAAGCATCTTTTTTGACGAAAAAGATGGCAGATCAGGCGGTACCGTTTTTACCAGCAATGATCTTGGGGATGGTTGTTGTTTTGATAGCTCATGAGTGGCTTTTTAAGGTGTTTGGATTTTAGTGATGCAAGGAGAAAAAAAAATAAAAATCAGGTTTTGGAGTCGATTGGTTATTTCGAGTCTGCTTTTTCTATCTTTTTTTCTTAGTCTTTTTGTGATAAAAGATATATTGACAGCAGGACTTTTTTTTCTCCTTTTTGATCTGGCTTTGGGGTTTCTCGCGATTGAGAAAACCTCTTTTGATAGGAAGAATACTTTTTGAGTTTTGTTGATTTGATCGATTCTCTTAATTCTTTTTTTGCCGATTTGGAATTGGCAAACGATTTTGGCTGTGATTATTTCAGTTTGGGGTTGTGTTGGTTTGCGATATCAGCAAAAGATTAATCTCAAATCATTTAGAACATTTCAGACTCGAGACTATTTTTCATCAGGGAGTGGGGGTTTGATGACTATTTTCAGTTTGATTTTTGGTTTTGCGTTGCTTGGGAATTTTCAGACGCTGCCGTTTAGTTGTTCTGAAGTTGAAAATTTAACTCAACGTTTTCAATTGATTTCTTTCCAAAATCAAGAAGTTGAAAAAACTGATTATGAAGAAGGGTTTCTCTCAACTTTGGGAACTCGTATTAAGCGTACTAAAGATCTTGTCTGGGATAATGTCCTTGAAACTCAAAAGGAGCTTAATCATCAGGTTTGCTTGAGTATGTACAATCAGCTTCAAAAAGTCTATCAACTTCCGGCTTTTCAGATTGCTTTTTTGGTAGCGCTTTATATGTTGAGTTTCTGAGTTATGAGGTTTATCCTCAAGATTATAGCGGGAATAGGAGTTTTGATTTTTTGGATGCTTATGAAATGCTGAGTTTATCAGAAAGTAACTCGCGATATCTCAGTTGAAACGATAGAATAATTTTATTTTGAAATGCGAGATGATCTCTACATTTTCATCGCTACAAGGATTGCTAGAGCAGATGCCTGAACTCTTTGCTCAAATGCAAGAGCTCATTCCTGAGGAAAGGAAGCTTGCAGTTGCGGTTTCTTGAGGAAGTGATAGTATGCTGCTGGCATTTCTTGTTCAGACTTTTCGAGAGAAACAAGGACGAAATCAGAATTTTCTTTTCTTTTTGCATTGTAATCATAAGGTGAGAGGAGAGAGTGATGATGAGCAAGCATTTTTGCAGGATTTTTTTCATCAGTATAATTTTATTGTCTTTGAAAGAGTGGGGAATGTGAGTGCTAATGAGGAATCTTTGAGATCTCGAAGGTATGAACAGTTTTCTAGGTTTATGAGAGAGAATTCAATTGAAGTCTTGCTGACAGGGCATAATTTAACGGATCGTATTGAAGGAACTATGCTTAATATGCTTCGTGGGTGTGGTATCAAGGGATTTGTTGGTATGAAAAGGGTTGAGGAGCATATTTTGCTTGATGGGAAACAGGTTTTGCGCCCCTTGCTATGATTGTCAAAAGAAAAGATCCAAAATCTGGTTGAGGACTTTGGTATTCCTTATTTTCACGATAAGAGTAATGACGATAATTCGGTTTCTAAGAGGAATCTTATCAGAAATCAGTTTTTATCTCCTTTGGCAGAGTATTCTTTCGGAGATGATGGAGAAAGGGCTTTTTGGCATTCTCGAAATCTTGTTTATCAGTATGTGGAGCAGCAATTTTTGGATAAGCATCTATTTTTACAACCTTTGAAACTCAATCCTTATCGGTGAGCAAGTCAAGGTTTTGAGTGGTGTTTGCCTGAGGGATTGGAGTTGGAAAAATCTCTTGGTGGGGTAGTGGCTGCGCTTAATATTAACCTTTCTCAAGGGGAATATTTGGAGTTATGCAGAGGATTCAAAGAGTCCAGTGATGGGTATTGGTCTTTTGGAGATTGGCAGATTTTTGTTGCTCATGGAAAAAACTATTTTATTAAAGGGAAAAGGGCTTTTTGGGAAAAAGAGCTTGTCCTAGAAAAAAAAGTGACTGAAATCTGAATTCAGATTTTTGGACTTTATCAGATTGAGGTGTGAGAGGAGCTCTTGTGAGCAAAGATTCGTTTTGCTAAGCAGGGAGATAAATATCAGGGGAAAAGCCTCAAAAAGCGAATGCTTAATCAAAAAATCCCTATTTTTCGAAGAAATGCACTTCCTCTTGCAGAAAAAGAGGGAAAAATTATACTCGTATGGAAACCTGAAATGTTGATTTTTTAAAACATTGAAAAAAATATCGCTTTGCGTTATTTACTTCGTAAAAAATATCGCTTCGCGTTATTTACTTCGTAAAAAATATTGAGAATTTTTTAACTTTTGTTTGTTGGTACTATGGAGCTTTCACAAGTTATCAGTCAGATTACGCTTTGATATACTCATCTTTTGGAAAAGATAAGTTTCTGGACAGGGTATGAGACAGCAATCGTTCACTGGAGTTTCATCATTGGTTGAGGATATCTGATTTTTCTCTTTGTTTTTCTTCCTTTGCGAAAGTGGTCAAAAAGAGCAAAAAGCTGACTTCAGAAGTCGTTGGTTACTCAGATCGATGAGATGATCTTTTTGCTTGCCAAGTATCAACATCAGCATATTGATCTTCAAGCATTGGGAGGGAACCCTCATATTGCGCTTATGAGATCGATATTTGCTGAAGGAAACTGCGATTATATTAAAAGTAGCAAAATGATCCTTGAAAATATCCGCAAAGTTGAGCAACTCCTTTCTCAAAGAGTAATTAGTGAGGAGAGAGAAAAGGCATTTCAACGTGATTTGAGAAAATTTTCTCTAGTGAAATGATTGGAAATGTTTTTGAGAATTATTGTTGGAATTGGAACATTGGGAATTGGGTTGATTTTTTAAGCTCTAAGAGAGCTTTTTTTTATTTTCTATTTTTGACAAAAGAAAAAATCTGACTATAATCAAGATTGATCCTGGTTTTTTTGATATATTTAGGAGAAATCAGAATTTTTATCTTTTGAATACAAAACAAAAATGTTGAATTTGTGGAACACAAGAAAAAAGAAGCTCGCAAAAGATCTCAGACCACTCAAGAGCAAAGAGAGAGAATCGTTTTTTAATGCCAAGGTGCAGTTATTGGATGTGAGAGATGGAGAAAGAGCTCTTGCAATTCTCAATCCAGTGCAAGCTGGAGAATTTGGTATTAATCTCAATGACAAAGTTGAGCTTAGAAAGAATAGTGGAGAGACTTTCGTGGTTGATGTGATGATTTCCTCTCAGATTAAGGCTGGGAATATTGCTGTATATGCAGATGTGCTAGACAAGATTAGCTTGTCTGATGATGAAGTGGTTTCTGTAAAATTGGTGCAGGCTTCAACGACTTCTTATGAGGCGATTAGAAAGAAGATGAGAGGAGAAGAAATTAGTTATGATGAGATGTTTGCGATTATTAAAGATATTTCAGAGAATAAGCTTGATGATACGATGATGACTTACTATGTGGCATCTAGTTTTTTCTATCCAACGACTGATGAAGAAATGTATCAAACTGCAAAGGCGATGGCTGAATGTGGGGTGATGTTTAAGTATCCAAAGGGTGAAATTATTGCAGACAAGCATTGTATTGGAGGAGTTCCAGGAAATGAAACAACAATGGTATTGATCCCGCTTATTGCAAGTTTGGGAATTAAAATTCCAAAGAACTTTTCTAAATCGATTACTTCTCCTGCGGCAACAGGGGAGTGTGTAAATGTGCTTATGGATATCAATTTTGACAAAAAAGGAATTGAGAAATTGGTCGAAGATCAGAATTGTTGTCTAGTTTGGTGAGGTGCTTTGGATTTGGCTCCTGCAGATGACAAGCTTATCAAAGTGCAATATCCTCTCTCTATGCAATCTAGAGCAAAGGTTGTAAGCTCGATTATGGCTAAAAAATATGCAATGGGAGTGACGCATTCGCTCATTGATATTCCTGTTGGATCGACTGCCAAAGTTACCACAATGGAAGAAGCAAAAGATTGGAAACAAAAGTTTGAATATGTGGGAAAAAAACTCTGAATGAAAATGTCGGTTGAAATTACTAAAGCGGATGAAGTAATTGGAAATGGTGTTGGAGCAGTTATGCAGGTGCGTGAAGTACTTAGAATTCTCCAACAACATCCACAGAGACCAAAGGATTTGGAAGATAAAGTGATCCATTTGGCAGCAAAGATTATTGAATCTGTAGGTATGGCAAAAGGAAAGAAAGCTTTGGAAATTGCCAAGCATCAATTGGAATCTGGGAAAGCTTGGGAAAAGATGAAGTCAATTATCTCAGCTCAGAAGGGTAATCCAGAGGTTACTAGTGAAACTTTAGTGCTTGGAAAGCACACTTATGATCTGCTAGCAACTCATGATGGAAAGTTAAAATCTATGGACTTGCACAAGGTGAATGCTGTATGTAGAAGACTTGGATGTCCAATTATCAATGAGGCAGGAATGTATTTGCACAAGAAGACTGGAGATAAGATCAAGAAGGGAGAAGTAATTGCTACGCTTTATGCGCTTGATGAGACTAAGCTTGCATTGGGAATTGAACTTTTGACTGAAAAAAATCCTTTTGACTATTAATAAGTCTTTAATATTTATTAAGGGTATAAGGGAAATAAAGAAAAAAGTCAGAATTTTGATTTTGTTTATCTTTTCAGATTCTGACTTGGTTTTTAGCTTATTTTTTGATAGTGATGCGAAAGAGGGGATTGATGTGAATTTTGGGAGCAATTGCTGTACTAGCTAATGTCAGTATTGCTGCGGATTATACGATCAAAAACTACAATGTAGATATGGAACTCAGAACTGATGGTTCTATGCTCGTCAACGAGACAATTGATGTAAATTTTTCTCAGCAAAAACATGGAATTGTTAGAAAAATTGCTACCAAAAATCCAAATAATGGAAGAGTTACGAGTATTTCATCGCCAATGGTTGAGTGAGATAAGTTTCAGGTAAGCAGAGAAAATGATATGCTTAAGCTTAAAATCTGAGATCCGAATGCTACTGTTTATGGAGATCATAAGTATCAAATCTCTTATGTAGTGGATAATGCGATTGTGAGCTTTGGAAGCGGATCTTGGCAGGAGCTTTACTGGAATGTGATCGGAAATGAGTGAACTACTTCAATCGATAAAGCGTATTTTTCGCTCAAATTGCCAAAGGACTATGTGAGTAATGGTGATAAGTATTATGCTGTCCGAGGATATAATGGAGAAAGAAAAAAAGAAAATCTGATTTTTGATCTTGTTTGATCTGAGGAGTTTAGATGAAATCTAGAACAGTATATGAGGGCAGGAGAGGGATTGACTGTGTATGTGCCTTTTGCTAGTGGATATTTTGAGCTTCCTCAGGATTATGGTAAGTATTTTGGATATGAGAGCGAGGAAAATTCAGTAGAAGAGCAAAAAATAGATCTTAATGAAAAAATATGAGGTACTGTGAAGACAGATATTACCTTTGATGATTTTGAGGTAAATGATTTTTTAATTTTTGTAAAATGGGGACTTGGGGTAATTGGTGTTAGCATTATCTTCCTTAGTCTTGCTGTTTGGGGGCGGAATCGCCTTATCCCTTGATTTTCCATTCCTATTGAAGATCAAAATTTTTCTCAAGAGAATCTAGATCCTGATAGTTCATTAAAGAAATGAAAACGGTCGATACAAGTGTTAGGAGCTATTTGTTTTTGTATTGGTGTTTTGGGGCTGCTTTTTCAAATTCTACCGGATAGAATTTCTGATGCATATTGATTGTGAAATTGGTTCGTGTGAATATGGTTTTTTATTGTTATATTTTTTATCTTTTATGGGATGTTTTTAGTATCTGCATCTAATAAGGGATTTCATTATAGAGGGAAAGATCCAATTATTCCGTATTATCTTCCTCCAAAGTGAGATGCTATAGATTTATTTACTTTCGCATCTCGTAATTATCTTGCTAATGATGTGATCGCATCTTTGCTGTATTATTGGGCGATAAAGGGGTGGATTACAATTAGTTATCATGCAGATAAGTTTATGAGATTTTCTGTTAATCAATCTGTTACTTTGGATCCTGGTGAAAGATCGGATGCACAAAAATGGTTTGATCCAACTTTTACAGCTTTCTTTTCCTCTAGTAAAAAAATTATTATAACTAATCATCGAGATGAAAATTTGTATTATAAGTTAAAGCATTTGAGTGGAGACTTTAATGATTTGTATGATGAAAATTCCATAAAATATAAATGGAAATCTTTTCAAGTCTTTTTCAAATTCTTTTATTATGAAACTTTAAGTCAAATAGGGAGAGATCTCTATGATCATTTGAGGGGATTCAAATATTATCTGGAAAAAGTAGAGAGACCTCAGATTGAAACTTTTCTTAATGAAGATCCTGAATATCTTGATAAGATTTTGCCATGGGTGGTGCTCTTTGGCCTTCAAACGAAATTGTCAGAAAAAATCGGAGATTTGATGGATGTTCGTATGCAAGAATTTATAGTTGGAAATTGAGACATTTCTTCAGTACTTGTTTTATCCAATTTGATCTCAAATGTAAGAGACAATGAAATTTCTCCTAGATCTAATGATTCTTTTGATAGAGATTCAGATCGATGAAGCGGTGGAGGTAGCTCAGGTAGCTCTGATAGCGGAAGTTCAGGAGGTTGAGGATGATGAGGTTGAGTTGATAGTTGGTAAAATGATTTATTAGATCTAAGCTCAAGAATTGATTTCTTGGGCTTTTTTGATAAAAAGATAAAAAATATCGCTTCGCGTTGTTTACTTCGTAAAAAATCAGATTTATTTCTCTTGATTTTTCTTTCCATATAATTATATACTACTTTGTAATGCAAGGTAGTATATTTTTTATTTTGAGGCTGTGAATGATGTATGAAAATGATAATATTGCAGTGCAGATGAGGAAGTGAGTTTTAGAATATTTGATCTTGCTGATTATTAGCAGGGGAGAGGTATATGCTTCGGATATCATTGCTCATCTCAAGGCTTACGATCTTTTGATTGTTGAGGGAACCTTGTATCCTTTGCTTTCTCGTCTCAAAAAAGATCAGCTTTTGACTTATTCTTGGGTTGAGTCAACGAGTGGCCCTCCGAGAAAATACTATAAGCTGACGAGTAATGGTCAGCAAGTAATGCAGAGAATGGAGCAAGTCTGGAATCAGCTTAATACTGCGGTTTCAGCTATTCAGACAAAGAATGCATCAGATTTTTAATCTTTAAAAGATGAAGAACGGGATTGTGTATATTTTTAGTTTTTTATAGATAGGATGATGAAAGAATTGGTAGTAAATGATAAAGTTTTCCTGCTTCAAAAAGATGTTTTTAAATTTCTTCATGATTATTTGGAGAGGATTAGCGCTTTTGTAAAGAAAAATCAGATTGATACTGAACTTTATCAGGATATTTTGCAAATTTTTGAGGATAAGTTGAGTCTTTATGAAGACGCAAGTGTAATTTCTCAAAAAGAGGCTATTCAAATTGTAAATGAACTTGGTGAGCCTGAGGAGATTTTTGCTGAGAGCCTGGAATATGCAAAAGAAGATAGTGTAAAATCGTCTCCAGTGGATATTGAAAAAGAAAAGAAATCTGATTCAGGATTGCATTCTTTTTATCAAAGACTTCAGGATTCAGGACGATCTAGACCTCAGGAAAGTGCTTTATTGCTCTGAGTGTATGCGATGTTTGCACGTAAACTTGGTATCAATGTCCGAATTTTGAGAGGATTATTGTTTGTGGGTTTCCTTTTGGGATTGCGAGATCTTGTTTGACTTTCTTTGCCTGTCTATTTTTTGTTGGCGTTTATTTTTCCGAGGACAGAAAAGAATTATGGGAATAGGTCAGTATTAAATTATTTTTTGACTCAGATTTGGGACTTTAGGTTGATTTTTGTTAACGGATTGCGCTTTGTGTGGAATTTGCTTATTGATGGATTGCCAAAGGGAGCCTCTCTTTGTAGTAGGGTTTTTTGTGTAGCTTGAAAGATTGTAAGATTTATGGTTTTGGTGGTTTGGTGTCTTGCAATGTTTTGGCTTATTGTGTTGCTTGGAGTATGATTTTATTATTTAGTTGTGGGATTTGTTCGTAGCAATATTGATGTGACCTCGTTTTTCCCTAGCGTGATGAAGTGAGGAGTGATTTTAGGACTCTTGTCTGCAGGAGGATTCTTGGCGGTTGGATTGCAAGCGTTGTTGAGGGAGAAAATCAAGTCTTGGATTCTGATTTCATCGCTTGTTTTGTGAGCAGGAGCAATGAGTATTGCAGCAGTGAGTATTGTAGATGTTTTATCCTATCTAAAAAATCCCTATAAAGCAACGATTCAAAAGGAACTTAGCATTCCTATCTCAGATCAAAAGCAAGCTTTTCATATTTCTATACAAGGTTTGGATGATGAGTTAAATGAACTAAAACCCAATCTTGATTTGATTGATTATTCAAATGTTTATAATTTTTTCCCAACAGATGAAAAGGATATCAGAGTAGTTTTTAACTATGATATTCAGGCAAAAAACAAAGAAGATCCAAAGCTGATCCAGATTAAGGATAATCTCAATACTCCAGTGATGAATCTTTCTGGGAATAATTTGAATCTACAACTCTTTAAAGATCAATTATTTGCTCAGAGGACTCCGTTTTTACCAATGAGGGTAAGTGTGGATTTGTATATTCCAAAGCATGTGAAGTTTGATTTTTCTTCTGAAGGTAGCGAATATTATCATTCAAACTTGAAGAAACCAGATCGATTTTCAAAATATCTAGGATATCTTCCTTGTGCAGGACTTATTAGTTATCAATCTGAGGCCAATGCTTTTTATTGTGATGTAGCGATTTCTCCAGCAATTAAGAAAGCTCTCATTGAGCAGCAAATAGAAACTTATGTTGATACCATTGCTCCGTTTGTAGGTAAAAATTGGGAATATAGCTTTATGGACGAAGGAGATAATCAATACTGGAAATTGCATAGTATGAGATGGATTGATGATGACTATCTTCTCGTTAAACTTTCGGATCAGTTTTTTAATCTGTTTGTCAAGGTAAAGGTAGATTTAGATAAAAAAGGAAATCTGACTTTTGATCATGTTCAACTCCAGGATCTTGAGCAAAAGGGGCTAATGAATGTACAGAGAATTAAGTCTTACGATAAATTAGATCAGCTTTCTGGTTTTTCTCTTAAGATGCAAGATGATAGGCAGGAGCTTTTGAGTAAAATTGCAGAGTTAGAGAGTCAGCTTGATCAATTGAATGAACAAGAAGAATAGATACCAAGGATTTTCCTTGGTTTTTTGTTATTGTTTTTTCCTTGACTTTCTGGCAAAAAAGTGTATGGTTGATTTTGTAAACAAAAAATAAATTTAAAACTTATTCATATGAAACAGGTAAAATTAACCTATGAAATGCTCTGTTGGGAGCGTCCATTCTCATTGATTGGCAATAATTATCAAGAAGCAGATTTTCGTAAAACTTTAAGAAGGCATCTTGATCCGATTCTTAAAGGGCTTGAGGAAAAGTCTATTGAAATTATCGATCTTGATGAGATTACTCTTCAAGACTTTAATTATTTTCTTAAGAATTATCCGATAAAAAGGAGTATAAATTTTGATTCTTCCCTCTATTACCATCCTCAGGATGCTGTACCTAATTATCGTACTCTTTTTGAGAGTAATTCTAGATATAGTAAGTTAGTTGGTATTTTATCAGCTATGTTTGCTCAGGTTAAGCAAGATGGGCGGTTATCGCAGATGACTCAGAATCGTCAGATTGCGCATCTAGAGTTTTGGCTTTATAATCTGACATTCCCTGGAATGCTTGATACTTGGCTGAAGAGATTAGGAAAATTTCCTGAGGAAGAATTAAAAATATTTCTTTTATCTATTGGAGACGGATTTCATTCAATCATACGATTGCTCAATGTATTGAAAAATCAGGGGATAAAAGTTCCAGTAGTTGCAGAACAAGTAAGAATTTTTGAGTTCTTTGTTCAGTTTACGAAACTCATTGATTCCACTCGTACATGCCCTCAGATTGTACGAGTGCTTGAGGAGAAATTTCAGCTTTCTCCTCAACAGAGTTCGCTTTTGAAACAACTTTTATTAAAAAGAAATACTTTCAAAAAGTTATCACTTCATGCACAAGTACGAGATGCTTTTACAGAGCTTTTTCGGCAGGTGTTTGTCACTGATTAATTGAGGGGGGAATTTTTAGAGAATATCTCTGATTATCCCCCCTTTTTTTAAGAAAGAAAAAAAGAAAGAAGTCAGACTTCCTTCTCTTTTTTATTGATATTATTTATTGTATGCTGGTTGCATTTGCAAAGTTTATCCAAGCGCTGTCTAAGATTTGGAATACAAAAGTTTTGTTTCCTATGGTCTTGACTAGGTAATTTGCTCCAAGGTTATTGAGTTTTTCGCTAGCTGGGCATTCGTAGATGATCAGTGCTGGGGAAGTTTGCAAGAGATCTTTATTTTTATGAGCGATAACTCTAAGACCGTAGCTACATTTTACTCCTTGCTCTTCAAAGGATTGGCTTGGGGTAAACGCTTCATAGGCGATATTCATAGAAGGTAGTGTGATGCTATATCCACCTCTGTTTGAAGTATAGGTAAAGGTTTTTTCTGTACTTGTTGGAAATTGAGGAGTGTTTGGGTTAAGAGATGTTGTTTTTGATGTAGTTGTGGTTGTTTTTTGTTCTTCTTTTGTTGTCTGAGCTTGAGATTCTTGTGTTTGAGTTGGAAGTGAGCTTGTTTTGATGTCAAGGAATGTTAGTTGATCCGGTTTTGAGGGATCGAAGTTTGCTTGACATGTGAAGAGCTTTTCTCAGCTTCCTTGCATAGTAATTTGGAGATTGTCGTTTGTTTTTTGAGTTGTATGTGAGCTAATGTGGTTAAGACCATTGTCTGTTCCGAGGCAGGTTTTGATTCCATGTTGAGAAACAGCCTTTGCTATGAGATTTGGAGTTGCTAATGTGATTAGATTTCTTATTTTTTCTACTTCTTGTGCATCTGCATCGTGGATAAAATATCCTCGCCAGTTGTTGTTTTGGAAGAAGTAGGATCAATTTTCTAGCGTGTATAAAGTATCTCCATTGATAGAAGTGGTGGTTCTAACTGCAGTGGTTTTGAATGTTTGAGTTAGCTGTTGACAGTTGGTATCTCCCTTGTTATTACAGTTGAAAAATGAGATCGTTGTGATTTTGTTGTTTTCAAGGTTTTGGATCTGGATTTGATCATTATCTCCAGGATTTCCAACAAAAGTATAGTTCTCTAAAAATTCTGATCAGAAATAGAGTCCTGCTTTTGCAATATAGAGTCCCTTTGATGTTACTGTTGTATTAGGTAGTGGATTTTGCTCTAGATCTTGGGTTGTTTGTGTTCCGATAGTTTCTACTTCTACGAGAGGTTTCCCTTGGTAAAATGCTTCAATTTTTCCAATAATTTGCACTGTTCCTGTAAGGTTATTGGCATAGTTTGCAAGTGCAATTTTACTACTTTTTAGTAAAAAGACTTCTCCACTTAGTGTCGTAAGGGTATGGGTATAGTTGATAAGATCAGAATTGTCTTGCTTGAGGATTCCTTCTTCTTGTATCTGTGAAGCGATGCTGTATCCCGTATTTTCTATGCTGTTTTCTGGCGTAGGAATCGTGATATTCCAGCTTCACATCCACATATAATAAGCTCCTGCTCCTATTATGATCAGTAAGAGAACTATGAGAATCCAGAGTTTAGAGTCGTTTTCGGGTTTTTGGATTGTTCTGATTGTCCCTGAAGAAAATCAGCTTTTTGATGGCTTTTTGGTGAAAAAGTCTTGGTGTGGAGTGCTCATTTTGAATATTGGATGAAAGAATAAAAGCTTGTTACACAAAAGATAATAAAGAAAGAAATCTGATTTTCAAGGGTAGATTTTTTTTTGAGATTGACATTTTTGAGAAAATGAGCTCGATTGAATTTCTGTTTTTTCTTGTAGGAAAAAACGACCTCGAGAGTGAGGCCGTCTTTTATAGTCTGAATTTTAAATTTTTTTAGTTTTTCTTTGCTCCATAAATGAGGTGAAGAGTTTCTTTGATAAATGGAACATTGAGTGCAAGCGTTAGAATTGCAGTCAAAACGATCATATATCCAAATCCTTTAAACATATTGATTCCAAAAGCAAAGAGCAAAACTCAGATAAGGAGCGTTGAAATTTGACCATCTCTAATTGCTGATCGACTTCTATTTTCTGCTGCGTTGATTGCAGAGGTGAGTGATTTTCCTTCTTGTACTTCTTCATTCATTCTTTCAAAGATGAGGATGTTGGCATCAACTGCCATACCGATTGAGAGAATGATTGCTGCGATTCCACTGAGGGAGAGCGCATAATCAATAAGTTTGATGATAGCAAGGAGGATAGTAAAGTAGAAGATGATAGTAAGAGCGGTTACTAGAGCTTTTCTCCATCCGTAGATAAAGAATATGTAGAGAATAATTGCCAATGTCCCAACAAGTGTAGCAATTAATGCACCTCTAAATGCGCTATCTCCAAGAGATGGAGAGACTTTTTCTTCTTGCATAAGTGTAAGTGGTGCTGGCATATTTCCAGAGTTGAGATTTTCTGCTACAAGACGAGCTTGAGTTGAGTCAAAACCTCCTGAGATTTGAGCTCTACCATCACAGATGGCATCTTGGATAGTTGCTGCAGTTGCGATTTCTCCTCCAATAAAGATGGCCATTTGTCTATGAATATTTCCTTTTGTAATTTGACAGAAGAGTTCTTTTCCTTTTTCATTGAAGCTGATGCTTACAGTAGGTTCTCCTCCAACTTGATTTACAGATGCTTGAGCAAGGGTAAAGTAAGCTCCATTAAGGATTGCACCGTCATTACCTTTTGCTATGATCCATTCTTGTCGATTGTTTACAAATACTTCTTCAATTACATAAGTAGCGGTTGCTGGGTCTTTTTGGAGAAGTCTAAAGAATACAAATCCTTCGATATCTTTTGAAAGATTGAGTCCACTGTAATTTGCTGAGATATACACTCCGCTGAGAACCTGAGAAATTTCTCCTGTTGCAATACTATCAAGTAGATTTTTATTGTTTTGGTAGATAGTAGGGAGCTGATCAAGAGTTCCACTAAGGAGATTCGCAGAGATTCCATCTCCTCATTTGTTTTGATTATTTGTGAGCATTTGATCAGGATTTGCAAGTGCTTCTGCTCTAAGAGATTCAGCTAAGGCTCTTCTTTGAGCGATAGTCTCTGCATTTTTTGCTTTATCATTTAAGAGTCTGAATTCAAGTTCAACTGTCTTACCAATCATTTTTTTTGCTTGGTCGAGATCTGCAACTCCACCAATTTCAACTACGATTTGAGTTTCATTGTTGAGGTTTTGAGTGTAAGCTTTGTAATCACTTACTCCAAGTGCAGAGATTCTCGCATCGATATTTTTGATAATAATAGCTTCAATGTTTTTCTTTACTTGAGCCAGTTCTGCAGATTCGTTTGCTCAGTATTGTTCATCATACTTGCTATAGTCGATCTTGTAAATGAGTTTAGTACCTCCTGAGATATCAAGTCCCTTTCTAAAGTTTGAAAGTCCATTGAGTGTCAGGTTTCGATCTCTTTGAAGGGTCTGTGTATTGAAAGTTCTTCCTACAAAAAGGACAAAAAACAGACTTGTAAGGAAGATGCTTCCTAGGATAATCCCGCTTTTACTAAAAAAGTTTTTCATACTTTTTTCCATGATAAATGATAAAAGATAACGCTCCCACTATATACTTTTGACAATAAAATACAAGACTTTTGCTTGTATTCTTGAGGAAAAAAAGTAGTCTAGAGTCAGATTTATTTGTTTTTTCTCTAGTGATGTGAGTTTTGACAAATCTACAGCTTCTTTTGCTGGTGATGAGTGGGGCATTTATGCTTTTTGCTCTTTTGGTGTATAAGAGGAGAAAAATTAGACTTTTCCCATTTCTGTTTTTCTTTTGCGGAGCAATGGCGATTGGAATTTTTTCGCTGCGTGTCGAATGGTTGAATGCTATCGGGATTACGTTTGGACTCAATAGAGGTGCAGACTTGATTGTGTATGTGTCGATTATGGTTCTTTTTTACTTACTTTTGAGTCAGTACAATCGTAATGCTACCTATCAGCTTAAACAAACAGATCTTATTCGTACTTTATCCTTGGAAAAAGCGATAGGAAAGATTCAAAAATCTGAGATAGTCTTTGTTATCCCTGCGTATAACGAAAGTGAGCATTGTATTCAGGTAGTAAATGAGGTTTTGGATCAAGGGTATGGTGTGGTATTTGTGGATGATGGAAGCTCGAATGGTCTTTTTGCTAGATTACAAGAGGCTTTTGAGGTAAGAGAAGAGATTGTTTTGATCAAACATATTGTTAATATGGGGCAGGGAGCTGCTTTGCAAACTGGATTTTCCTATATTCAACATCAGGTTCCTTCTGCTCAGTTTGTGGTGACTTTTGACTCTGATGGGCAACATTTGCTTAGTGATTTACCAGGGTTTTTGCAGCCATTTGAGCAAGATGAGCATTTAGAGGTGGCTTTGGGGTCAAGATTTATGGGGAAGGCTGTTAATATTCCGGCTATGAAAGTACTTACACTCAAGATCTGAATTTTGTTTACTTTTATTTTTAGTGGAATGTGGCTTAGCGATACGCATAATGGCTATAGAGTGATTAAAAAATCCGTTTTGCCTAAGCTTAAGTTGACTTTTAATGGAATGGAGCATGCTTCTGAAATCCTTGAATTGATTGGTCAGCAGGGGATTAAGTATATTGAGGTTCCAAATACGATTTTGTATACAGAATATAGTATGGCAAGAGGGCAAAAACTTTCAAATAGTTTGAAAATTGTTAAAAATTTGTTGATGAATAAACTTTTTGGGAACTAATTTTTAGTGCGATTTTGAGGAGATGCGTGAACAGGTAAAACCAGAGATGATATGAATATTTTTAATTGTCTTAGTTCTTGCTTGGGTTTTTTTTGTATTCCTTACGCCAAAAGATAAGAAAAAGCTTTGGAAGCTTTTAAAAAGTTCACTTTCTCTTTCTGATCAAAAACCGAGAAGAAAAAAAGCTTCTCAACAAAAACAATCAAGGAAGAAAAGTCAGGTTTCATCTTTTGTTCTTCCTGTAGGTTTTAAGCTTTGGGGAGAAGAGATAAGCACTCATAAAATGCTGTCTTTTAATAGTGAGAAAGATTATCTAAATTGGGTAGATGGTGAATTAAGAACTAAGGCTGAGCCTTTGATAGATTATTATTGTAAAAGGATCAGTTTTGCTCAGGTATCTTTGGTCATCAAGGCTGCAAAAAGTAAGCGATGACATTGCAAGAAAGGAAGAGGGACGTCAGAGATTATGATCAATAGGGCCTTGGTTTTTTTGCCTGAAAAGTATTTGGAAGAGGTTATTGTCCATGAGGTAGCACATCTCAAATTCCCCCATCATCAGAAAGATTTTCGAGATCTTGTTATTGAACTTCAGCCAGAGAATAAAATTTTGAATAAAGAACTGAATAAGCAGTATGGATGGATTACGAGAAATGGAGATGTCTTTGGAATGAAAGTAAAAAATTAAAAAAGAAATCAGATTTTTGATTTCTTTTTTTGTATTTTAGGAGTTTAAAGTTTAATAAGATTAGGATCTTGTTCAATAGGTGATTTTCAGTAATTTTTGATGACCTGATATGCATAATAGGAGATTGTTCATTGGATTCCTAGATAGAGAATAATGAGCGAGAAGATGAACTGTCCATTGTATGGAAGTAGTGCAAGGAGGTAGATATTGAGGAGCATTGCCATCAAAGATGAAAATAGCCGAAAGATGAGATCTGATTTTTTGAGATAGTTTGTTAGAGGGGCGTGATTTGCGTAAAGGATTGAAAGTCCACAGAGCATATTTCGTGAAATAAGTCGTGGAACTGCAGTTTGGAGTCCTGAGCTTCAGGTTTGATTTTGTTGTCCTAGTAGCAGAATAGAGATATAGAGCGAGAAGTTGATCACAAGAGAGAATGCAAACCTTGTGGCAGTACTAAATGCTTGAGTCTTTTTGAGGAAAAAGGCATTGAAAGCAAAGAGGACTATTCCTGTTCGATATCGTAGTTGAGGAAAGGGATTCCCTCAAAAGAGTGGTAAAAGATAGCTTACAATTACTCCTAGGAGGAGGAATAGATTGAGGTATTCAATGCTAGAGTGAAGAAAGTGTGGACTTTCTTTGAGATCGCGGATGAAATCTTTTCGCCATTGAAAGGGATCAGGTTTTTCTTTTTGTAAGATTTTTTCTCATGCAAGGATTCTTCTTAATGAAATTTCTCTTTTTGTAGATGGTGTATTGAATGTGTAGGAAAGAGCGTAGGAGAGGAGAAGTAAGGCAAGTAAGACATTAATTAATCCAAAAGTGAAACCATACATTGTGTTGTCTTGGATCGCAAAGACTCCTCGTATAGAGCATATTAAAATCAGTAAAAGCTGACTGTAATATTGATCTTTTTCAACAGGAAAATAGGGTCAAACTCCATGGTAAATTATAGTGAAACTTAGTAAGAGTTCTAGGATTACTCGTCCAAACTGGTTAAGAAGTCAGAATGTCCCTACAGAAATAGTGTGATTTGCAAGGATGAGAAATGCTAAAAGAATTTGTCCATATTTGAAGAGGTGCTTTCCGTCTGTATAGTTGAGGACATAGGAAACTCCTCGTGCAATACTCGAAAGGAATAGGAGTGTCCAAAAAGCTCCAGCGTTGCTAAAACCTATGAAAACAAAAATTCAGAAAAGACCTAGCATTACTAGGAGGGCGAGGAGGTAGAGTCAGTATTTTTCTCTTATTTCATTTTCTGGGAGGTTGATTTTGAAGTCGTAAAAGCCTTGGGAAAAAAAGAAAACGAGAAAAAAAAGTGGAAATAGTGCAAAGTATCGGAGGTTTATGAGAGAAAAAAAACTGATGAAAGCTCCACAAACCAGTAAGACGATGACATAAGACACGGCCTTTTGATTAAAAAATTAAAAGAGTTCTGAGGAAGGCTATGATGCTCATATAAAGCAGGAGGCCTCAAAAAAGCCATATTCCATAAGCATTTAGGCTTTGTGGTTTAACCTTATGGTTCAATATTCAGATGAGTAGGGCAAAAGGAGCAATGTAGAGGAGGGCAATTGCAAAATTTTTAACTCAGAATTCAATGCCTATAAATGGAGATAGTACCAGAAGTAATGCACATTCAATAATCATTAAGAGAGAGGTTACCTCTAACGCTTTACAGAAATTTTTAACAATAGGAAGTTTATTTTGGAATGCGAAGGTGAGATCTTTTTGGAGATATTCAGAGAAGAGTTTGAGATAACCTAAGGAAACATACATAGATTCTTCTCTGGAGAGCTGAGCTCCAAGTGCTTGTAGAAGTTGTGCCTTAGCTAGTCTTGTTTGTTCTCTGATAATTTCTGTATTTTGGACTTGAGTTCATTCAAAGATAGGGAAAATCTTGTCAGCTTCGAGTCTTTCTAAGAGGAAATCTTGTGTAGCTACGATGAGGTTCATCGCTTTGTGGAGGTCTTCAATAATTTTATCGTAATTGGTAGCAAGACGGAGCTTTGAAATAATTCATCTCATGTCTTCAAGTTTTTTTCTTGTTATGGGCTCGATTTTATCTCCTCAGATTGCTTGTACTTGTTCAATTTGATTGATGATTTCCTCGATAGCGTGGTAGGCTTTTTGGAGACGAGGATCGCTAAGGTTTGCTTCAGCTTTTTGTTTTTTTTCTTTTTGTTCTCTAATTTTTTGGAGTTCTGCTTGATATGCTTGATTTCATTTTACAATAAGATCCTGGTATTCGATAGGGGAGAGCGGATGCTTTGTATCGTTTACTTCGATGAGAGTGAGCTCAAGTGGGATGACATTATCAAGACAGGACTTTACAGAGTCAAACTGGGTAATGATTTTGAACTGGAACTCTTTAAATTGGATAACCATATAAACTGATCCAAAATTTTGTGGATCTTTAGTGTATTCTTCAAGTGAAAGGGTAATCGCTTTATGAAAATTGAGAAAATCTTTAATCTGTGAGATATCTTCAGCCTCGAAGAGGAGATCGAGGGTGTAGTTTTTTTCAGAAATATCTTTGATCCCGATGAAATGAAAAAACATAGGTACAAAATAGCGGTAAAAACTAGGAACTTTTTCCTGTATAGCTATTTTATATTGAAAAATGAAAAAAAATCAATATATACCAGCACATAATCTTTCTTTTTTCAACCAAAAATGAAAAAAAGTGAAAAAAATCAGATTTTTTTGTTTTTTTTTGCTTAAAAAGATATACTTAAGGAGAATTTCAAAATACTGGAAGAAGCTAGAATTTTGAAAATTAACTGCCAAGCAGAACTTTTATCCTTAAATAAAACAAAAATGAGTGAAAATGCTGTAAATAATGCAGGATTTGTATTGGATCATTATTTTGATGAGCAGACGATGTCTCTTCATCTTAAAGCAAATCGTCCTATCCTTCGTAAAAAAGGGAAGCCTGGAGAGCGAAAACCTGTTGTTGATCCAAATGAGATTATGACTAAAGAAGGATTGCTTGCATTGATTGATGAACTTTTTAGAGAGGTGGAGACTAGAGAAGATGCCTTCTTAGAGATCAATAGAGAACTTTCTAAAGTGCTGCAGGTGGGACCTTATAGAATTGTGATTGTATATGCTCCGCTCTCAGATGGAATTGAAATGACTGTTGTGAGACCAGTGAAAAAAATGACTATGGAGGAATATAATCTGGATCCAGAACTTTTTGATTTGTTGAGAAACAAGGCTCAAGGAATTTTGATTTCAGGAGCTCCAGGAAGTGGAAAATCGACTTTTGCAGGTGCGTTGATCGATGTCTATCATGCTGATAATCATATTATTAAAACCATTGAATCTCCTCGTGATCTGATGTTGAATGATGATATTGTTCAGTATTCGTTTACTTATGGTAGTCATGATGAGGTAAGAGACATTCTCCTCTTGTCTAGACCTGATTATACTATTTATGATGAAGTAAGAAATAAGCCTGACTTTAACCTTTATAAGGATCTGAGACTGACAGGAATTGGATTGGTCGGAGTTATCCACGCTACTAAGCCAATTGATTCTATTCAGAGATTTATTGGAAGTGTGGAAATGGGAATCATCCCTCAGGTAATTGATACGGTTCTTTTTATTGATAAAGGGCAGGTGGCTGAGGTATTGCAACTTGAATTAACTGCAAAAGTTCCAGAAGGAATGCTTTCTGAAGAATTGGCTAGACCGGTGATTGTGGTGAGTAGTTTTTTGCAGAAAAAACCGCTTTATGAAATCTATACTTTTGGAGAACAGGTTGTGGTAATGCCAATCCAGACAGATGAAAAGGGAAATCCTAAGACTCCGAGTAAGACTCAAGTAGTCTCTGAGTATGCAAAAGAGGGCATTCAGAGAAAGCTTAGTCAGAATTTGCCTTGTGATTTCCATATCCAGATCAAAGGAAGCGAACTTGAGCTGTATGTCCCAGAATATTATAAGTGAAAGGTAATTGGAAAGGGAGGAGCTTGAATTAATGGATTAGAAAAAGAAATCTGACTCAGGATTCATGTAAAAACCTTTTCAGAGTTGCCATTACTTGATGTGAAGGTAGATATTGCTGGAGGTAATAAGAAAAATGAACCTCTTGTAATTGCGCTTCCTCAGGAATATGCAAACAAGACGATGGCATTGCTCGTTGATGATGGTTTGCTTTATGCAAAGACTAATTCTCAAGCAAATATTGTAATCAATACTAAGGAGCTTATTACTTTGATTAGGAGAAAGGGATTCGTCCTCGTAGATAATTAAAATTACTATTGGGAATATCATTTTCCCTAATGTCTAGGATAAGTGGAATGTTGCGTCAGGATTTTAATGTTTTTTTGAAAATTATAGCCGTGAAAGCGGATATTTAATTCTTTTTTTGTGTGAGTGAAATGAATAACTTTAGGTTTACCAAAATTATTGCTGGAGTGAGTCCTACTTTGGCGAAAGAAACAGTTCTTTCTAAAATCATCAATATGGTGGATGTTTTTAGAATTACGCTTTCAAAGGGGTATGATGACAATAATAAAAAGTATATTGATACTTTGATGAAGCTAGATAATAGCAAGACAATTCTTTTGGAGACGAAAGGGATTGATATTAGAGTAAAAAATACATTAAATATCCCTGTTAAAGTATGAGATAAACTAGTTTTTGAGTACTCAGAATATACTCAGGATACTGATGCAAAGATTTATGTGGACTATGCAGATCTTGGAAATCTCAATGAGGGTGATGAAATTTATGCGCAGCAAAGTGGTATTGTTTTTAAAGTGACGAGAGCTTATGGAGATATTGCTGAAACAGAGGTAGTAAAAGCAAGTCGTAATGAACTTTTGCATTTTGATAGAATTTTGTTTGATGGATTGGATGCAGAATTTTTTAATCTGAGTGAGAGGGACAAGAAGGATATCCTTTGGGGGCTAGAATATGGTGCTCATATTATAGGATTGGCTTGTGCAAGTAATGCAGAGCAGATTGAAAATCTTAGAATATTCCTAGATTGGAATAATGCAAAAAATATGAAGGTTTTCTCAAAAATTGAAACAAAAGCCTGACTCCAGAATTTGGTAGAAGTGGTTGAGGCTTCTGATGGAATTATTTTTGCTCCGGATATGTTTGAGGAGTGTAAGAATGATCCTGAAGTTGTTTTGTCTACTATTAGACAGATTAAACAAATGGGAAAACCTGTTTTGCTCTCTTTTTCTAAAGTGCCATATGGAGAGGGTTATCTTGAATATTTTAATACAAGAATTGCTCCTTTGTATAATGAAGGAATCGATGGAGTCTTGATGGAAACTTTTGTTTGGGAAGATGATGTATACGATTCTATAGAAAAGGTTGGTGATGCATTAAGTGCCTTGGAGGATACTATGCAACCAAAAGACTTGGTAAGATTTGATCAGAAGGGGGAATTTGAAGTGAGAGATTATATTATCTATAATGCATTTAGGACAACTAAAGAGCTTGATATTACAGCGATTATTTGTTTTAGTGATAATGGATATACGGCAGCAAGACTTGCTTCTTTGAGTCCGAACATTCCAATCCTTGCCTTTACTCAGTCGACAGATACTTATAGGTTTTTTAGTCTGGTTTGGGGAACAAAGGGATATAAAATCTCGCAATCTTTCAACTATGAGAATCTCAAGAGAATTGGAAAGGAGATGATTAGAATTATCTTTAAGGGGAATATTTCTCTTGATGATAAGATTTTGATTGTTCAGGCAAATGAAAACCTTAACGGAGATAAGAATGATATGATCAATGGATGCGAGGTTTATAACTTTAAGAATATTTAAGTTTCAAGAAAAAGAGAAAACAAGACTAAAGTCTGACTTTGGTCTTTTTTTTGAGAGTGATTTTTCTTGATATTTGAGATTAGATTCTTATACTATATTCTCTAATAAATAAAAAAATTAAAAACCAATGAGCTAAGAAGATTTGTCTTATTGCTCTCAAGGAGAGAAATAAGACTATGGAAAAGTATCAGCCAGAAAATCAAGAGATACAAAAAACTCTTATCAGTAAATAAAAAGATAAAAAATCAGATTTTATGGTACGAAAGTATTTCATAGAGCAAGTCCTAGCAAAGTGTGAAGGATTTGCAAAAGTGCTTCTTGGATTATTTATCCTAGGGAGCTTCTCTGCATGTGATCAAGAGATGTCAGAGCCCGTTCCTCAAGTTGCTAAGGTAGTGGATTCTCTGCAGACTGATCCTGCAACGAGATCATCAGCACGATCTTTGGAGACCACTTCTCCAGGATGGAGCGAAGGAAGTTATGATGCTTTCATTGCTTCCAAGTACACAATTCCTACTCCTGTACGCATCCAATCGGATTACTACAAGTTTCGAGTAGTCCCCGCAGATGGCAATACGATCGAAGTGTGGATCAAATACTTTTCCCCGCAAGGGAATATCGTCTATCAGCAAATGGAGAGGCGAGGGAGCAGCTTTGAGATCCAGAGAATCTTTCAACAAGAAGGTAAGTATTCTTATGCATTCTTTGTGAAGAGGATTGGATCAGTGGGATATCCTAGGATTTCTCAACAAGGGCTTTCTGTGAATGTGGAATTGCCAGTGCCTCTAGATGATTATCCTTGGCCTAATGGAAATTCATCAACGGAAGATTCTTGGGGATTTTACAAGCGATGGTGCACCAGTTGGGTAGCCTTCAAAGTTAACCAAATGTGGAAAACCGATAAAGGATTTTTCAATGGTATGTATGGCACATCAGAGACTAGTAAGCTCGGTAATGCAAGGCATTGGCTTGAAGTTCTTTCTAAAAATGGGTATTCTCATGATTTAGAACCTCAGGTAGGTGATATTGCTTGGTGGAGATCTAATCATGTTGCGTTTGTCTACAGGATTATTGATCGTAATACTGTAATTATTACAGAATATAATAACCCATCAGCTAATAAGTCGCTGAAATATCATTGGAGATACCTATATCGCGGAAAAAGCTTCCCTAATGCATTTATTCATGTGCAGAAAAAGAAGTAAGTATGCTTACTTTGTCCCCTTGAAGTATACTTCAAGGGGGGTTATTTTATAAATCAAACCTATCTATGCAGTGAAAAATATCAGTACTCTTAATTGGATGCTCAATTCTATGCTTTGTGGTACTACAACAGATATGAAGCAACAAAAATCCATCTTTAGAGCCTCTCTCTTGAGAGAAATTTTCAGAAAATAAAGAGCTAAAAATCTGATCTTGAATTATCGAACCAAGTCAGACTTCAGCTTTTTCTTGAAAAGTTTTTATGCTCAAGCCCTCTTATTCTTCAGGTGTAGTCTGCACTAAAACACCAAAAAGCCACTATAAAGGAAAAAGATGACATCTAATTACTATAAAAGATGACAACTGAGCAATTCAGCAAATTCTCAGAGATTATCCTTTATATACCAATGATAAAAGTTGGGCTATTCAAGTGCTCCCTTTTGCATGAGTATCACAAGCTCCAAAAGATTTGACTCCATTTCTTGAAATTAGTGATATTTATTGAGGAGCTACAAAAAAGTATTGGTATCTTTATTCAGATATTCCTGTTGTAAAAGGAGAGTTAGAGAATTATTTTCCTTTTCAGTTCTTATGAATACAAGCGGTAGATGCTTTGGTCGGATATAGTAGCGGATATTTAGTTTCATTTCCCTTTAAGTTCCCAGTTGATGATGCCACATTTAGTTATAGTATAGATCCTGATTTTACCGATGATTATGTTGACGATAGAGGGGGCTTTAGATGGAAAAATTTTATAAATGGTGGTATTCAATATAGCAAATATCTAGGTGATGATAAAGATCGAATATATTTTCGAGATGTTAATCAATGGAATCTGACTTCACATTATGCTATCAATAGAGTCAAAAAAGCTAAAGATTTTTGCTTTTATCGTAATCCTAATCCAAACGATAGGTCAGAATATCAATAAAAAATGACTCTCTAGGTATTTCCTAGAGAGTTTTTTCTATAGTGGAATTTGGCAAGTTTTGATTTGAAAAGTTCATATGACAGGATTATCTCCCGTTCTTTTGAAATCTTTATCAACTAATTCAGGATTTGATTTATATCTTTCTAATAGTTTTCCATTAGTATATTTATTTACAATAAGATTATCTCATTGAAGTTTATTTACTACTCGAGGTGATTCTGTGATAATATTTGTTTCAACATTATCAGATTCATTATGAATAAAATTTCAGACAGTGTATACTTTTTTATTATCTATCATAAGATATTCTTCTTGTTCACTTATGCGGAAAAAATAATGTTTTTCATTTGCTCCATAAGAAATATCGATCAGTTTCTTACACAGTTTAGATTCTTTACAACCAAAGTATCGATGAACAGAACTTTCATCTAATTCTCCATGAAGATTAATAGTGTTGAAGTAAGGATTTTCCTGGATTTTGTATTTTTTAATGAAGTTTATAATAGCTGATTCATTTTCTTTCAAAGGATAATATTTCTCTTCTCAATATTCACAAAGAGGTGGCTCGTCTTTAATTGATGAGTCTTGTGTTGTGATATTTCATTTCCAAAAGTCGATTATCACGGGAAAGTTTGATCAAGCTCCAATATCCGAATACAAAATATGTCCCGTCTCATACTTACAGTTCTCCACTACATCGTCGATATTGATGATCTCCTCAGGATTTATTGGCTTCAGGTCAAGTGGTTCACAATTGGGAATATTTGGATCATCTTTTCGTTCAGGAGTTGATTGCTGAGTTCAAGATGAAATCGTATATATTGAAGAAACTTGCTCTGGTTTAGGCATTGGTTTTTGTGAACAAGCTCCGAGAAGAGAGACCAACAAAAAAAGCAATCAGATTTTTTTCATTTTTTTTCAATATGATACTGTAAAATTTTATTGATGAGATGCTATAACTTACATATAATGAATTTATTTATAAAAATCAATATAAAACAAGGCTAAAGTCTGATTTTGGTCTTTTTTTATTTTGTTTTTTTAATTGACTTGCATTTTTTTGCTGAGTTGATAAACTTGCCTCCACGCGCAATCAATTTAACTCACGAGATGTCAATGAAATACGAGATTTTGAATCAGGATAATAATCTTTCGCTTTTGGAAAGGCTTTTGGCAGTGAGGCAGGTCAGTGATGATCCTGCTTTATTTTTGAATCCTCGTTTTTCTGACTATCGAAAAGATCCTTTTTTGCTCAATGATATGGACAAAGGTGTTGCGAGGATTATTGATGCACTCAAAAGGCAGGAGAAGATTATGATTTTTGCAGATTATGATGTAGATGGGGTGACTTCGAGTTATTGTGTATATAGGTTTATTACTCGTTTTTTGGGGTATAGCAATATTAGTGTGATGTATCCAGATCGTTTACAGGATGGTTATGGACTCAAGAATAAGCATTTAGATGAGATGAAGAAAAAGGGAGTTCAGCTTGTAATTACTGTAGATAATGGGATTACCTCTGTCAACGAAGCTCAGTATGCTAAGCAAATTGGTATAGATCTTGTGATTACTGATCATCATCATGCATTGGATAGAGTTCCTGAGGCTGTCGCTGTGATTAATCCACAAGTTTCTCCAAAGTATGATTTTAAGGGACTTGCGGGTGTTGGAGTGGCATTTAAGTTGATTAATGCACTTTTGGCTAAATCTAAATTTACCAACGAAAAAAAAAATCAGATTTTTAATTACTTTTTGCCGATAGTGGCAATAGGGACCGTTGCAGATATTGTTCCCTTAGTCTGAGAAAATAGAGTAATCGTCAAAAGAGGGCTGGAAATTATTAACAAGAATCCCGAACTCATGCCAAAGTCGTTGATGGGATTTTTGTCAGCATTGAATCTTAAAGAGAATGTAGATACCTATCATATTGGATTTGTTATTGGACCAAGGATTAATGCTGGGGGAAGGATTGAAAGTCCTTATGATAGTTTGAGGATATTGCTTTGTGAAACTGCAGATCAAATCCAATATATTGAAAAAATTGAAAATATTAATACCGAGAGAAGAAGACTTCAAGATAAAGCATTTAGGATAGCGGAAAAAAGAGTGGATCCAGATCAGACTTTTTTGTATGTGTGTGATGAAGAGTTTCATGAGGGAATTGTTGGTATTGTATCGGGGAGAATTACTGAAAAGTACAATAAACCTTCTGCTGTGTTTAAAATTGATACAGAAAAAGGTCATGCTGTTGCTTCGCTTAGAGGGCCTGGGTATTTTAGTGTTATTGATATGATCTCTACTGCAGCGCCCTATCTCCTTAGGTTTGGAGGACATAAGTGAGCTGGGGGATTGACTGTTGGATTAGATCATCTTGATCATGTAATTCAGATTTTTCAAGATTATTGTCAAAGAGAAATTACCTCTGATCAGCTTGAAAAAGTAACTCAAGTAGACACAGTTTTGCTTGATCATGAATGGAATGATGAAGAGCTTAGGGATATTGCATTGTTGGCGCCTTTTTGAGAGGGGAATCAGGAGCCTTTGTTTATGTTTGAGCATATCAAGGTAGCGAGAGTGGAGGCTATTTGAAAAAAATCAAATCATCTGAAGATTTATGGACAATTTTGAGAAAAGACCGTTGTAATTATGATGTGGGGAAAAGGTGAAGAAGCCTGACTTATTCCTCAGAAAATCTCTATTGTTGGGAAGATTAAGCCTGACAGCTATAATGGAGGGTATTTTATAGATTGAGTTGATTGGATTAAAGAGGAGTAATTTCCTCTTTTTTATTAAAAAAAGACTCTCGAAGGAGAGAGTCAGATTTTTAGTTTTGATTGTGTTGATCATGTTCGTGTTTATTGCTCCAGAGAGACCATGCGATGGTCAGAGCAAGTATTCCAACAATAACTCCAAGTGAAAGTCCAACTGGTACATGAATTCGTGGCATAATGATCATCTTGATTCCGATGAAACTGAGGATAACTGCGAGTCCATAATTGAGCTTTGAAAAGATATTGAGTGAATTGGCAAGCAAGAAGTATAGCGATCTCAGCCCAAGAATAGCAAAAATATTGGAGGTATAGAGTACGAACGGGCTGTCTGGTGCGATAGCAAAGATTGCAGGAATACTATCAATAGCAAATACAAGATCTGTGATTTCAATGATAATCAATGCAACCAAGAGAGGAGTAATCATTTTGATCCCGTTTTGTACGATGAAGAATTTATCACCGTGGATTTCTGGACTCACTTTGAAAAATTTATTGATAAGTTTGTATCCGAGCCCATCTGAAATTTTTTTGACTTCTTCTCTTTGAGGGAGTCCAGACTTGATTCCAGCGATGAGGAGGAAGATTCCAAAGGTAATCATAATTGGATTGATCTCAAGTGGAGCACTAAGGAGACCTCGGAGGTTTGTGGTAAAGTAGGTATGATTGATGATTTCTACTCCAGCAAAAATAAAGATTGCACGGAAGATGATTGCTCACAGTACCCCATAAAAGAGTACTTCATGTTGATATCTCGAAGGAATCTTAAAAAAGCTAAAAACCAGAATAAAGACAAACAGGTTATCTACGGAGAGGGCTTTTTCAATCCAATAGGCTGCTTGAAACTGACTGAACGCTTCAAAACCATATTCAAAATAGAAAACTCCTGAGAATACCATAGCTAATGCAATCCAGAAGAGTGTAAATCCTAGGGCTTCTTTATTGGATACGGTATGTGCTTTTTTATGAAAAACAAAGAGGTCTAGGATTAGCATAATGATAATTGTCCCTATAAATCCAAGGATAAGTTCTGGGTGCTGTTGCCAAATTTCTCATAGAGGAAGTGTATGCATAAGCGTTTAAAAAAATAGGTAAAAGGTGGAGTTGAGTATAAAAAAATGCTTTCTTTTTTCAATCAAAAAGAACCTTTAGCTCCTTTTGTATAAAAAGTTGTAAAATCATTTGCATTTATTGTCAATTTTTGTATAACAAACTCTGTTCATATTTTTATATTTATTATGGATTAGGAAAATGACAAAGAAAATGTTGGCTGTTGCTGCGTTGGCAGGTGTTGCTGTATTGGCTGGATGTGGAACTCACACAGAAGAACCAGTAATCGTTACAGGAGATGTTAACACAGGAATGGAAATGGTTGAAGTTATGACTGGTGATGTAGACACAATGTCTGGAGAAGCAGTAGAAGTTTCTGGAACTACAGAAACTGCTGAAGTTGCTACTGGTGATTTTGTAGTAGAAGCTAGCGCTGAATAGTTATTAGTATTCTAAAGAGAATGATTACTTGCAGTTTCTTTGCAAGATAGAAAAGAGGAACTCTAAGTAGCTCTTCTTTTTTTTAATTTTTTGGTATTGATATGCTATTGAGAACTCTTTTGCAGGTAGAATATGGGGTAGCAAGAAGACAGATTATTTCCTTGATTGATCAGGGAGGGGTTTTTATCAATCAAAAAATAGTAGAAAATTATAAGGCAGAACTCTCTTCAGGAGATCAGATTTTTATTCCTTCTTTGAAAATTTCTGTAGTTTATAAGGAGAAGCAGGATGTCAATTCAGAGTATCCTCCCTTATTGCTTTTCAATAAGCCGATGGGATATACTTGTTCTAAAGCTGATCCTCATAATCGTACTTTTTATGAACTTCTACCTGAGGATTTTAGAAAAAAGTATTATTATATTGGGAGGTTAGATAAAGAAAGTAGAGGATTGGTTTTGCTGGCTTCAGATCCACAGATGGTACATGAGTTTGAGCATCCTAGTAAACAGATTACCAAAGAATATTTGGTACAGCTTAATCGTCCTTTTGATCGAAAACTTGAAAAACGCATTTTAGATGGAATTAGCCATGAATGAGAGGTTTTGAGAGTGGTTTCATTGTATCCCAAGGGGGCTGGTAAAGTAGGGATAGTTCTTAATGAGTGAAAAAAGAGGCATATTAGAAGGATTTTTAAGGTTTTGGGTTATGAGGTGATCGATCTTCAAAGAATCAGGATTTGAAACTTTTTATTGGGAAATCTGTCAGAAGGAAAGCGAGTTGCTGTGGATAGTATAGAAAATTAGAAGCTCTTTAAGAAAAATCATTTTAGAGCCTTTCTTTTGAAAGTGTTGTAATTGTCTGTAAGGAGATGGAGGAAGTTTTGTCAGGATTTTTTCTTTCTCTTTTTTTATATCTTTTTGATGAAATGTAAAGGGGAATAGGAGCAAATGTGGTTTAAAAAATTGAGAAAAGAGAGGATTATGAGTACACTTGAAGTAATAATTTATATCCAAAAAATATGACTATGATGGTGTACATTCCAGACTCTCTTATTGATGAAATTGAAGAGCTTAAAGAACTAGGAAAGTTTGATGAGGCAATTCAAAAAGTAAATAAAATTTTGACTCGTGATCCGCATAATGAAGATGCGATCTTGCAAATTGCTGATATTCAATTTCGCAAAGGGGCGATCGACAAAGCAGACAAAGCAGTAGACTTTCTCAATGCACAAAAGAAGAACAATGATCCTTTGGGATTGTATATCAAGGGGCTGTTGGAGATGGAAAAGAACAACTGGAAAACAGCTAGATCATACCTTGCGAAAGCTATGGAGATGACCAACGCGAATAATCACGAAATCTTGAGATGCTACGGGCTTTGTGAATATTGGTATGGAAATAGAGAAAAGGGTATGAGATATTTGAAAGATGCCTTTAATATGGATGAGCTTGATGCTGAGGTGATTTATAACTTGATTCAGGTTTCAATTTTGGAGCAGGATTATAAGTATGCACAGCAGATGATTGGTTATTTTAACAAGCATCAAAAAAAGCTTAAGTTTGTAGATAAGCAATTGCCTTTTTATGAAAATAAAATTACTTTATTTGAAAAGTTTATCAAAGCTACGCAGACCTTTCAGATTAGAAAATAGAGATGAGATCTATGAAGATTGTCTCAATGGAGAAAATAAGATCAAAAATCAGACTTTTACCTTTTTTGTACCAAATAACGAATGAAAGCAAATTTTTTTAAACTTGATGTTGTAAAAAAAGATACTGAAACTTTAGTAAGAACTTATAGAATTCCTCTTGTTCTTGTAAGTTTGTTGATGGGATTTTTGCTCTTTATTATGAATATTTTTTTAGGAATTTCTTTTCAGGGGCAAAATTTTAATGATCAGATGAAGAGTAAGCTCGGAGTCTATATTTATCTCAAAGATGGCAAAAGTCAGCAACAACAGGCAGTTCAGCTTAAAACAGAGCTAGAAAGTAAGGGGCTCAAAGTTAACTACACGTCTAAGGAAGATGCTCTCAAGTTTGTGGAGAGGAGAGTAGAGGATTTGACAAAGACTTTGAAAAAATATAACTTGGAAAACCCTATGCCTTCGACTTTGTATATCAATTATGCTGGAGCAGATCAGTTTGCAGAGATGAAACAAATTCTTGAGAAAAATAAGGATGCTATCATCAATATGAATGATCTCTCAGATAATGTTGTAAAGACTCAGGAAAAGAGAGTGCTGAATATTATTAATCTTTCAAATGTTTTGCAGTCGTTTGGATACTTGATTGTTGGTTTGATGGGGATTAGTGTTTTGGTATTTGCGGTATTTTTCTTGCAAGCGATGTTTGAACACTTTAAAAAGGATGTTCAGGCGAAAAAGCTCTTGGGAGCTAGTACGAAACAGATTGCACAACCATTTCTTAGAGTGATATTTCTCTCCTTGGGAATGGCGTTTGTATTAGCAGTACTTCTTTTGATTGGTGCGAGTCTAGGAATTGAGACTTATCTTGCTTCGGTATTTAACTTTAGTTTGGTGAATGCAATTGCTGATGTCGTGTTTGAAATTTTGGCAGTTGGAGTAGTGGAAATTATTGTGATGATGCTCATTTTGATGGGAGTTTCCTATTGGCAAGTAATGAGATGGAATAAAAAGTTGAAATAAAAAAATCAATAAAAAAGTCTGACTTTATCAGGGTTTATCCTCTGGAGTCAGATTTTTCTTTTTTTGAAGGAGATTTTTTTTGAATTTTGATTGTTCTTGTGTTCTTTTCTTTTTTTATAGGTGTGGTTTTTTTTGTTTTCTGTGTGGCAGATTGATATTGGGCGATTTGAGAAAGGTTGAAGCAGAGCTCTGCGAGCAAGTAGAGATTGTGTCGTGAAATAAGCTTTTCTAGTGGAATTCAAGGTTTGAGCTTTGCAAAGTCAATTGAAAATGAGATGCCATATTCTGAGCTCCCTTTTCGTTCTTTGATATAGTTGATGTAGGTAAAATCAAGTTTGATCAGTGCGGAACTTTTGAGGTTATTTACTCTCTGAATTTTTGGTGAGAGGATGTAGTCTTTTTGGATATCATAGTCTTCAAGCTTGATAAGGAGATTTCCCGTAGTGGCATGATTGAGTACATTTCTCAGAAATCTGATCGTTTGTTCAAAGGGAAAATATTGGTCTTGAAGTTGATGTTTGAGAAAGTTACGAAAGGGGAGAGAAGTTTCGATAAGTTCTCTGATAGTAGAAAAGATGCCTTTGAATGCGCTGATTTCAGTCAGGTAGCCGTAAATATTCCTTTGGTCAGGATGTGCGTTGAGAGAGGAAAGTAGATTTTTGAGGAGAGATTCTTTGAGGAGAAAAGACGATTTTTCTCAGGTTTTGATTGGATAATCCATAGCAATCGTACTGAGATCATTTGAAAGAATCAATCCTTCCATAAATTTTCCTAGAGCAAGGAAATGGTAGTAGCCTTGGACGAGTTTTAGCATGGAGATTAAGGGATAGTAAAATCGATAGTAATCCTTTTGTTTTCTGGGGTGGTATGCATTGTGGTTTGAAAGGTGATCGCCTGAGAAAAGTCAGATTTAAACTTTTTTGGATAAGAGAGTTCTCATCTAATTTCTCAGAGTGTTCGGTGAGATGGGAAATGGATGGTTTCTTGGCTGAGCTGGCGATATCTTGGAGCGGTAGGATCTCAACTGAAATCTTGTAGTGCGAGAATGTATTTTTCTCTATCGGTCATGGTGATGTGGTATTTTTTTTGGAGAGCGAGCATTGAGTCGGTATAGGTTTTGGGAACATCAAAAGTATAGTTGATAGCAAGCTGATACTTTCCGCTTGGTAGGTCGGTGATTTTGAGTTTTCTATCTTCGGTAGAAAGGGTTACTTTCCCATTTTGATCCAGGATTTCGATCTGTTTTTTGAGGAAGGCGTCTGACTTGTTTCCTGCGATATTGGTTCCCCAAAAGTAGAGAAAATTCTGATTGTAGACGGTAGTTAGATCTCGCTGATCGAGGAAATGCCACATTTGAGGTGTGGTATTGGACAGATAGATATTGATATATCATTTGTGTAGCATGGTTTGAAAATCATTGAGCGTTGCACTTGCGAGTTTGAGTGCATTGGCTCTGAGGTATTTTTGGAGATCGGCGATGTAGAGTTCTTTTTTGTTGCTACGATTTTCTCCTCTGATAATATCGATATTTGCATTGATAAATTGCCATTCTCGTGCCTTGCTACGGAATGAAGGCAAGAGCTGGCTTATGAGTTCAGAGTCTAGGAAAATCACTCCTTTGATATTTTTGGCGAAGAGCTGGTTTCGAGCTGTAGGATTGAAGAGTTTTTCTTTTCTCTGAGGGTCAAATCCGATATTGAAGATTTTTTCATAGAGGAGTTTCAGATTTTTTCCATCTTTGTCGGTAAACCCAAACTTATTCCCCGCAATAAATCATACTTGTTTGGTCCCATAGGCATTGATATATCGATTTGGCAAGTCTAGACGAGCATTTGGAGCGATGTAGTCTGGGAGATAGGAGTCGATGATTTGCATTTGGGTAATGTGTCCACCGGAGAGACTCACAAAGGCAAAAGATCCAAAAAATCCACCATTTGGGCGAGATTCGTTGCTATTTTGTAGTGGGATAAGGTAATTGAAAGACTGATCTTTTCCCAATAGTTTGAAAATTTCTTCTCTAAGAGGCCAGGCATCTTCTAGCATGGTAAAAGCTTTTTCATAATTGGAAAAACCGACTCTTTTGAGATAAGATTTGTGATCTTTGGCGTAAGTTCGGAGCTGGAGAATCTCAGCTTCCTTGGTCTTGAGGACATTTTCTCCTTTGAGATAAGACTGAATAACGGTGTCAAGCGTCTGAATTTGGCTGCTTAACTCCTGATCGACAAGAGAAAAATAGAAAGAAATCTGATTGAGGTCGTGGAAGATGTCAATTTTGTTGGGAGAAAAGAGCCAGCTCGTCAATCTATGATAAAATCCAAAAAAACCAAATCCAAGTATCAAAAAACTTATCGCTAAAATTTGCAAAGCTCGATGAGCACTTGCTTGTCTAGAAGTGAATGAGGTTTTTTGGAGTCAGATTTTTTTCATTTTTTGTAAAATTTACATTGAGAAATGACATAAACACTTTGAGTGTAGAGTTTTGAAATCGAAAATCAAGAAAAAACGCTAAGCGAATGCTAGAAGTTCAGCTTCAAGTTGTTTATCTGCAGTTTGTGCATCGTTTTCTGTAAGGTTTTGTGACTTGGCAAAGTACCGTTTATTGAACGGTTCGGAGAAATTTTTGTAATACAGTGATGTGGCGAGATCTTTGTCAAGAAGTGGGGTTTTGAGGAAGTTCTCTAAATCAATGAAATCGAAAATATTATTTTTGGTAAGTGTCTGAGGATTAAACTCGTTTTTACTAAAGTCTTGTTTAAGGAAAATTTGTAAAAAACTGAACATAGTCTCGGTTCGGTTTGCGATGGTCGAGGTGTTCTGAAGACTTTCATGAAGTTTGATAAATTGTTCTTTGATGATAGGATCGGCTATTTTCTCGAGCTCTTGGCGAGAAGAGATGAGGGAAGTCAGTTTTTTGAAACTTTTTCTCATAGAAATGAGTTGATCAGAGGTGGAGTTTTCTGAGACAAAATCTAGAATTTGAAAGAGTTTTTTGATTTGAGGATTGTTGTTGATGATTCTCTCGTCTTGAAGCTGGCTGGAGATGTGAGGTGGGAGAAAGTCAGCAGAAAACTCCTGAGAAGTCAGGTTTTTTTCGGTTTGCATGCTGATGCGAGAACGGATGAGCGGATCGAAATTGAAGCTTCACTCCAGAGTAGAGGAGATGAGTTGATTGAGATTTTGGTGATATTCTTGCATATTGGATGAGCTTTGGAGGAGCTCTTGCTGGGTTTCTGGGGTGAGGGTTTCTTGGAGGAGGGTGGTAAGGTCTTGTTGGCTAGGGAGCTGGATATTGAGGTCGGTCCTTGTGGTTTCTCCTATGCTAATGCGGTTTTGATCCTTGTTAAAATTGAGGTGATCATCGCATTGGAGTTTCCCTGTATTGAGGTTGAAGTAAAAATTGATCGGCTTGTTGTCGATTTTTCCAGAGAATTTGAGTATTTTGTCCTCTCACTCGGTGAGAATGTCCGTACGATCTCAGAATTGTCTATTTTGTTGATTGAGGTTTTCTAGTCCAATACTGTCTTGATCTAGGTAGTGATAGAGCGCGACAATGGGAGCCTGCATAGCTCAGGCTTTGAGCATATTGGTGCTGACTCAGGTCATTTGCTGTTTGATCGCTTGAAAACTCGAGAGAAAAGTTTCAAAGATTTTTTTCTCTTCAGGGGTAAGTTGTTTGAGTCTTCACTCCTCGTCAAAAAAAGGTGAAATCTGACTTTTTAGTCTTTTTAGATTTTCATCACCAAATTTTTCTACAAAGGTAGAGACTTCTTTGAAATTCTTGAGCCAAGAGAGGTCAAAGGAATTGTCAAGCGTTTTGAAGTCTTGGCTTTCTCAGATGTGTTTTACTAGCTCTGGATTGTCTTTGAAGAATTGTTTGTCTATGGAGAAGCTATTGGGCATCTGATCAAGGTCGCGGATTCCGAGAGACTGGTTAATCTTTTTGAGTGAGTCAAGGAAGTCACGAGACTCTTGAGAAGTGTCATTAGCAGAGAAGAGGGAGTCTTTGGATGCGAGGAGCTTTGCGTAGTCGGTTTCTGAGAGGCCGCTAGATTTGAGTTTTGTTTTGGTCTCTGGAGAGAGTGACTGCACTTTTGCTGTGATTTGTGCTTGAGTAGGTTGGTACTCAGGTTTGAGGGAGGATTGGAGTTGTTTGAGGTGTTCGAATTTGTTTTTTATCTCTATTTCCTTTTTGTCTCCTTCTCTAATTTTTTTCAGTATATCTCTATTTTTGTTTCCTTCTGTAATTTTGTTTATTTCCATTGCGTTTTTTTCTCAAACTTGTTGTTTGAGCAAGGGATTTCTTCCATTTATTTTTTTCTTTTCTCTAATGATCTGTAAAGCCTTCAAATCATTTTCTTTTTTACTAATCTTTTGTTTAAGTTGGTCGATAATGATTTGACTAAGCTTTGAATTGTTTAGATTATTTTTTTTAATTTCTAAGAGCTTTTGGAAAAGTTCCCTTGGTTCGATGGCTTTTGGGAGTTTAAGGTATTTGTTAATGAGAATAGCAATAGCTTTTTTTTCATCAATAGAAAATTCCTTAAATGCTTTTTCTGTAATGGCTTGTGCAAAGCTAGCATTTTTTTGTTCTTTAGATTCTGCTTTTGAATTGATTTGTTCTTTCGTAGATTGATTTTTATTTTCTACTCATGTCATGTTTGTTTGTTGTTAGAAAATATTATTTGTTAAGTTCTTTCTTTTTATTATTATATAGATCGATAACTTTTTGAGCTTTTGGAGAAATTGGTTGATTGATGAGTTTTCTTGTTGAATGATAGTTTTCGATAGCATCGTTTACGAGATTAAGTCCTTCTTTGCTTTCTCGAACTTTTTTATCATTATAGAAGGATTGTAATGTTTCCTCTCTTCTTTTGATTGCAGATAATGCATCCTCGTAAACTTCTTTTGAAATTCCTTGTTGCTCTCGTGGGGTTTGTTTGCTTGATTGTTCTTCTAACTTTTTCTGTTCTTCTTTATGTATAGAATCCCATTCATCGAACATAGCTAGAGTTTCGTCATCGAGATCTTCCATTGAGTTGATTCCTTTCTGCCCTTCATTCTTTTTTTCAACTTTACTTTCTGTTTTTTGAACAGTATCTTTAGCTACTACCTCAGTTTTTGTGCTGTCTGTAGGTGTAGTTGTTTCGGTCTTCTTGTCTGATGGTCCGCAGGCTGTGAGTGAGGCGATGATAGCTGTCGAGAGGGCGAGGTTTTTAGCTTGTTTTTTGAGAGTTTCTTTTGTAGAGTTGATGGTGTTTTTTAAAGTCATGATGATTGTTGGTAAAAAATAAATACAAAAATTATATGTAAAAAATATTAAATGTCAAGTTTTAGTTGATGACTTTTGTGGTTTACATTTGACTGTCTGTTTTTTATGTCAAGCGTGTTTTTTTTGTTTAGTTTTTTGATGTGATTGATAATGATTTGTGCAAGTTTAGGGTTGTTGAGATTATCGTTTTTTAATTTTATAAGCATATTAAAAACTCCTTGAAAATTCGTGCCAGGGAGTTTTAAATAGCTAGGAATACTTATGATAAGGTTACTTTTTTCTTCAGTAAAAAAATTAGGGAAAAGTTTTATTGTAGCATTTTGGATAGAGTTTTGTAGGCTTTTTTCTTTATCTACTTTGCTATCAATATTTTTTCTTCAGCTGTTTATATTATTTTCTTTATTTTCTACTGCTGGCATTCTGTTATTTGGTTAGAAAATATTATTTATTTGCTTCTTTTTTCTTTTTGTTGTAAAAATTTATAAATTTTTGAGCTTTTGCTGATATAGGCAATTCTAATAATTTTCTCATTTTATGATATTCTTTAAGTGCTCTTTCAGCAATAGAAAAACCCTCTTCGTCTCGAAATCCTTCTGGAGCATTAAGAAGAGTTGTTAATGTTTTTTCTGCTTCTTGGTATGTTTCTATAGTTGAATCATACGCTTCCTTATTTACGCCCAATTTTTCCCATGGCTCTTGTCTTTTGTCTTTTGTTCTTTGTAATTTTTGTTCAGCTCTTTGTTCATCAAGAATATCATCAGCCTCTTTTAACATAGCGATTGTTTCCTCATCAAGCCCCTCCAATTCGTTGTTTTGTGAGACTTCTTGTTTTTTCTCTACTGGAGATTTTACTTTTTGAATAGAATCTTTAGCTACTACCTCAGTTTTTATGCTATCTGTAGGTGTAGTTGTTTCGGACTTCTTGTCTGATGGTCCGCAGGCTGTGAGTGAGGCGATGATAGCTGTCGAGAGGGCGAGGTTTTTAGCTTGTTTTTTGAGAGTTTCTTTGGTAGAGTTGATGGTGTTTTTGAAAGTCATGATCGTAGTTGGTAAAAAAATAAATACAAAAATTTTACATAAAATAATATAAATGTCAAGTTTTAGTTGATGACTTTTGTGGTTTACCTTTGACTGTCTGTTTTTTATGTCAAGCGTGTTTTTTTGTTTAGTTTTTTGATGTGATTGATAATGCTTTGAGCAAGTTTAGGGTTGTTGAGATTATCGTTTTTTAAATTTAAAAGAGCTGAAAAAATCCCTTTAAATTCAAGAGTTTTTGGAAGTTTAAGATATTTGAAAATTTGAATAGTGATTTCAGTTTTTGCTTCTGTAGAAAAATCAGGAAAGTATTTTTGAACCATGCTTTGAATTGCACGTTGTTGCTCTCTTTCTTTTTGTTGTTCTTTTCCTTGAATTTTTTCATTTCAAGTTATTTGTTTACTTTCTAGAGAAGTCATTTGTTTTAGAACTTAGAAAATATTTTATTTATTGAGTTGTTTTTTTTGATTATAGATATTAATTGCTTTTTGAGCTTTAGGAGATATCTCTAATTGAAGGCGCTCTCTGCTTCTGTTATAGGTATCAACAATATTTTTCGCAATTTGTAATCCTTCTTCATCTCGAAATTTTTCTGGAACATTTAAAAGGTCTATTAAATTATTTTCTGCTTCTTTGTGAGCCTTAATTGCGTTTTCATAGGTTTCCTTACTTATTCCGAATTTTTCTCGTGGTGTTTGTGCTGTTTTTTCTGCCTCTTTTTTGTCTTCAGCAAAGCTTGCATCAATATCTTCCATCATTTTTAAATCATTTTCATCAAATTCTACAGGTTCTGTTGTGTTTTTTTCAGTTTTTTTGACAGGGGTTTCTATCGTCTTGACACTATCTTTAGCTACTACCTCAGTTTTTGTGCTATCTGTAGGTGTAGTTGTTTCGGACTTCTTGTCTGATGGTCCGCAGGCTGTGAGTGAGGCGATGATAGCTGTCGAGAGGGCGAGGTTTTTAGCTTGTTTTTTGAGAGTTTCTTTGGTAGAGTTGATGGTGTTTTTGAAATTCATGGTCGTAGTTGGTAAAAAGATAAATGCAAAAATTTTACATAAAATAATATAAATGTCAAGCTTTAGTTGATGAGTTTTGCTTGCGAGAAGATGGGGTTTTTTGTATAATAAAAAACAGAAAAGTCTGATCAATGAGAAAGGGCTTTCAAACTGAAGATTCAGATTTTATATATTTTTTTTGATAATAATGGTGAGAAAATTGGTGTTGATTCGTCATGGAGAGAGTACTTGGAACCAGGAAAATAGGTTTACAGGGCGAACAGATGTAGATTTGACAGAAAAAGGGATTGCCGAGGCTCAGAAAGCTGCAAAACTTCTGAAAGAAGAAAATATTCAGGTAAAAAGAGCTTTTACTTCTTATCTCAAGAGAGCGGTAAAAACTTTGAATACGGTGCTTGATGGGATGGATTTGGATTGGATTCCTGTGGAAAAGTCTCGAAGACTCAATGAGAAGCACTATGGAGCACTTCAAGGGCTTAATAAAGCGGAAACAGTACAAAAATATGGAGAAGATCAGGTTTTGCTCTGGAGAAGGAGTTATGATGTGCAATCTCCTGCATTAGATGCATCTGATGAACGCGCTCCGCACAATGATCCTCGTTATGCCGGGGTGGATACTGGACTTTTGCCGTTGACAGAATCCCTTGAAGACTGCGTAAATCGTGCTTTGCCGTATTTGCAAGAGACGATTTTGCCTGCAGTGCAAAAGGACGAGGTTATTTTGGTTTCTGCTCATGGAAATAGTTTGAGAGGAATTATTAAGGTTCTTAAGGGAATGAGTAATGAAGAAATTGTAAAGCTCAATTTGCCAAATGGAATGCCATATGTTTTTGAATTTGATGATGATATGCAGGTTGTAAAGGATTATTTCCTTGGAGATCCTGAAGAAGTTTAAAAAATGATGGATGCTGTGGCAAATCAAGGCAAAAAGTAGGATTTTTGGATTATAGCAAATACCTCATCACTCGTGATACACAAATGATGAGGTATGGGTGCTGAGGATTGATTTAGCCGAAGATCGACTGCATGGCAGCAGAGTAGGGGAGTCGGGTACAGAAAGATTTTCCCCCTCCTAGATGGTAGAGCTTCACCTTCTCTCTTGTGACTTTTACGAGAATTCCCTCTTGATAGTTGGGGTTTTCTCTAACTTCATCGGGCAGAGAGGAACCCTCACTTTCTTTCCAAGTCTTTGTGAGACGAGCAAGGTTCATGCTTTCATCTTTGATGAAGCAGAATTCCCCTGGGTTTACTGTCTGATTCTTTGCCTCAGCAAGAGAATTAAATACTAATACTTCTTCCATTGTTTTGTATTTTTTATTCTACAACGGTACATCGTTGTCATGAACATTTCTATGTGAAATGTTATTTTTCTTATATGTAAAAAATACAAAAAGTCAAGTGAATTTTTGTTTACATATTTTTGATGATTTTTTTGACTACTCCGATGACTTTTGTCTCGTCATAAGGAGAGATTTCTACTTTGTCAAAAAAGCGATTTATTGATTCAAGCATGAGTTTATTGTCTTGTTTGATGATTTTTTTGAGCTTTGGAAGTTGATTGTGTACGACAAAGACGAAGTCTGACTCATCATAACTTGGTTGTTGGCGGATCAAAACAAGGTCTCCATCTTGGATTTTTGGTTCCATGCTGTTTCCTTTTGCTCTGACAAAAAAGCAGTTTTCAATATCACTGGTCCCAATAAATGCTATTGTGACAGGAATTTTTTCCTGAGAATATTCATCGATGATTTCTTTTCCTTTGTTTCCACATTGTGCGAAACCATAGATTGGAAGCTGAATGATATCGTCGTTTCTTTTTCAGACTTCTTCTCTAATAAGACGATATCAGCGATCATCTTTGATAAAATAACCTTTGAGTACAAGTTGATTGAGTTTATTCAAAACGGTTTGTGGATGAGTAGCTCAGACTTCATTTGCGATTTCCCTTAGAGTAAGTCCTTCTTGGTTCGTATTCTGTTTAAAAAATGCTATCAATCTTCTTTGTAAATCATCAAGTTTATTCGTTGCCATACTATTATAATAAAAAGAGATAAAACTTAGATTAGCAACCTTTTCGGTCAGTTTTTCGCTCATTATCAGGATAACGCTGTTCGTAGGTTTTAACTGCTTCCTGACGAATCAGATTTCGTTTTACTCCCTTGTATGCTCCAATAATACTCGCTAAAGCACAGCGGCAAAAGCTAGGATCAACCTTAATTTTGAGCTGATGAAAGACTTCATAAGGATCCTGTGCCAAAAATTCCTCTGGTGTTGTAATTCAGATTTTTATCAGATTATCTGCAATCTTTGGTCAGATATTTGGCAGTTTACATAAAGGAGAACGAGGCATTAGAGACAGGAAAAAATAAAAATACTTTAGTCTTCAATGGTGCTGATAATAATTTGTAGGCGATTATGCTCAAAGTCGTAGATTTCAAGATCTGCTAGATAAGCTCTTTTGAGAGATTGATTTGACCGAATCGTTTTTCGTGCTTCAAAGGTGTCTTGAGGACTATAATAAGGAAAATCAAAAATCTGATATTTTTCAAGCTTGATATCACAAGATGCAAATCCTGTAAGGCTACTTTCACTAGCTACTCCTAGATAACAATCATAGTTGCCCTGCTGAAAATCTCATTGATAATTAGTATATACAACATAGGTATAAGGCTCTTTTTTAACGGTTTGAAGTTCAGCATTTGCCTGATCATAAAAGTTCTTCCAAAGTTGGGCAAGATCTTCCTGTGCTTGATTATTCTCATTTGTTGTAGTAATTTTTACTCCAATGATATGTTTGTTGATCATTGACTCCAGATAACAATATAAAGATATAATTATAATTTACGAATATCTTTGACAATGTCAAATCTTTTTTGACAAAATCAATGTTTTTTTTGACAATTTTTTTATAGTAGATAAAAATTGATAAAATTCTCTTGATTTTTAATTTTTTTTTTGTAAAAGAGGGGGTGTTCTAAAAAAGTTTTATACTCTTATATCAAATACTAATGTCAAATGTAAACGCTCAAGCACTCAAAGACGCTTTTATGAATATTGAAAAGCAATTTGGAAAGGGTGCAATTATGAAAATGGGTGATAATGCCAATGTTTGATTGGTAAATACTGCTCATAGTGGTTCTTATGTTTTGGATTTGATCCTTGGTGGTGGATATCCAGAGGGGAGAGTGATTGAGATTTATGGGCCAGAATCTTCAGGTAAGACGACTATTGCTCTTCATGCGATTGCCGAAATCCAAAAGAGAGGAGAGGTAGCTGCGTTTATTGATGCAGAACATGCTTTGGATCCTCATTATGCAAAGGTTTTGGGGGTAAATACGGATGAGCTTATCCTTTCTCAGCCTGATTATGGAGAGCAGGCTTTGCAAATTGCAGAAGAGCTTGCCAAAACAGGTGCAGTCAAGCTTATTGTGATCGACTCTGTAGCAGCATTGGTTCCAAGAGCTGAAGTTGAAGGTGATATGGGAGATTCTTATATGGGACTTCAAGCGAGAATGATGTCTCAAGGACTTAGAAAACTTACCTCTGTGCTTGCCAAAACGGGGACAATGTGTATTTTCATTAACCAAATTAGAATGAAAATCTGAATCATGTTTGGGAACCCGGAAACGACAACGGGGGGAAATGCTCTTAAGTTCTTCGCTTCTCAGAGAATTGAGATCAGAAAAGGTGATAAAATTATGGAAGATAAAGAACAAGTTGGATATTTTGCAAAAATTAAAATTGCAAAAAATAAGATCTTTGCTCCATTTAAGACAGCAGAACTTCCTATTAAGTGGCAGATGGGATATGATAGAACGACAGATATTATTGAGGCGGCATTGGTATTAAAATTGATTAGCAAGGCTGGGGCGTTTTATACTGTAGGAAGTGAGAAAGTACAAGGAAAAGAGAAACTTGCGAAGTATCTTGATTCAGAAGAAAAAATTCGTTCAAATTTGGAAAAAGAGATTCAGTCAAAAATCAAGGACATGAGAATGGGAAAAAAGGTACTTGATGATGAAGCGCTCAAGAGTATGGAAGCAATTATTGAAGATGAAATTTCTGAGGTTGAAGAGTAAGATTGTAGTAATGACCTTGTCTTTGATGATGAGGTCTTTTTTAGATCGAGAGTAGAAAAAATGATATTGGGAATTGATCCAGGAGTGAGAAAGCTTGGTTATGCACTGATTGATAAGGATTTGAAGATTGTAGATTCTGGAATCCTCCTTCAACACCAAAAAGCTCCTACTAGATATGATCAGTTTGAGAGGATGAGTCAGATTTATGACTTTTTTCTCACAATGTTTGAGCAATATCCAATAGAGAAGGTTGCAATGGAGAAGCTTTTTTTTACTAAATTTAACCAAAATAATGCGGAATTTGTCTTTGGAATAAGATGAGTTTTGCTGATGCTTGCAGTCAAGAGGTGAGTTGAAATCCAGGAATTTACTCCGATAGAGCTTAAAAAGTTTATTACGGGGGCGGGGAAGGCAGAAAAACTTCTCGTTCAAAAAACGATTATGAAACTTTTTAGATTACAAGAGATTCCTGAATATAACGATGCGGCAGATGCTCTAGGTCTTGCTTATTTGGCAAATAGATTTTAGTTTTTGATTTTTTGGGAAAAGGTTTTTGTGAAAATTTGCTTTTTGTGCTTTTTTGGCTATACTTGGGTGTGTTTTATTTGAGCAACGGTGGCTATGAAGGCAGTCTTCCCAAAAAATATTCAGAAAGGTTTGCTTGCAGGTTTGACTTTGACAGTAGGTCCGATCAGTGTTTCTATTGTTCAGATTTTTATTTTGGCGCTCGGAGTCGCAGCTGCCTTTTTTGCTTTTAATCAATTTCAAAAGGTAAATAGGGTAATAGGTGGAGTCTCTGCGGTTTTTGTGTTTCTGATTTTTTTGATTATTGCATTTTTTAAAATTTCAGAGATGAATTTGTTGGAGTTTATTGTAAAGTTTATTAAGTCGCACTTTATAGATACCGCTGAAAAATATCAAACGAACTACAATAAACCAAATCCACTTGAGATTAGATTTGCCAAGAATAAGGCACAAGAGTGAAAGGTGAAAATCGAATATAAAACGGGGATCTCACTTGAAAAAGTAGATCAGTTGGAAAAGTCAGGATTACTTTAAACTTTGAATTAATGAAAAAAATGCTGAGGAAGGGACTCGAACCCTCAAGCCAGATGGCATACGCACCTCAAGCGTACATGTATACCAATTCCATCACCTCAGCATTTCAGTGATTGAAATATAGTGATTTTCTTGCTGAATGCAAGGGGAAAATAACTTTCTTTGTTGTAGGTGAGAATTTCCAGAAAATCAGCTTTTAAAACCTTTTTTGTAAAAAAATGATTGAACAGATTATGCAAGATTACAAGATTGCGATGAAAGAGAGGCAGGAGGATAGGAAGCTTATCCTTAACTATCTGATCTCACAGATTAAGAATAAAAAGATTGATCTTCAAAGAGAGTTGACAGATGAAGAGGTTGTTAATTTGATTAGAAAGGAGGTGAAATCTTTGCAGGAAGGAATGCTTTTCCTCCAAAAGGCTGGAAAAAGAGATGAGCTTAAAACTGAAGAAGAGAAAAGAAAGGTTCTTGAGTGATACCTTCCTCAATTGATGACAAAAGAGCAGACTAAAAATCTGATTCAACAGATTGTTGTTGAGCTTGGATTGATAGATATTCAGAAACAAAAAGGAGTCTTAATGAAGGAGATTATGTCAAAGTATAGGGGAAGCATTGATCCTGAATTGGTTAATCAAGTTTTATTAGAGTTGAAATAGTATTTTATTCTTTAAATAAGAAAGTATGAAAGTAGTGAGAAATCTGATTTTTTGACTTTTTTCTATGTTGTTGATGGGGGCTGGACATTTTGCTTTTGCAAATCAAGAAAATATTCAGGATGTTCATCTTGATGAAGCAGTTGTAACTGAAAGGAGAAATCCTCCAAAGTTAGAGGTGTCTAGTTCATCAAATGTTATCCCAAAAGATGTTACTATCAAAGTCAGAGATCTTCCTGTGGAATCAAATAATGGTGTTTGATGTAAGTGAGTTAAACTCAATACCAATCTTCCTTTTTTGTGAAATTGTATTGGTGTGAGTAATGATGGTAATGGTGTAAATCAATTGAATGCTTTTCCTATTATGATCAAGGGACTTATGAAGATTATCATTTCGATTGTCTTGGTAATGTCGTTTTTGATGATTGTAGCCGGTGGAGTGATGATGACAACTGCTGGTTATGAGTCTGGAAATTTTGCAAAATGAAAAGGTATGATCACTAGTGTTGCGAAAGCTTTGGCGATGCTTGGGGCTTCGTGAGTGATTTTGAAACTGATAAATCCAAATTTTTTTAACTAAAAGTGTCTATGTTAAGGCTTTTTAATAGTTGGTCATTATAAAATCTTGATCTTCATAATGAGAGAAATCTGTAAAATCAGATTTTTCTTTTTTGGGGTAAAAAAGTTTGAGTTTCTCTTGATTTTCTCTTGGTTTTCCTTATCACAGAGGGGAGAAAATATGTGGTTTTATTTTTTTGAGTAGGACAGTATGAAGGCTGAGGTTAATATCAGAGAATATAATGATCTAGACAAGAACTATCGTAGATCGCAAGTGCTTGAAAATGGTGTGCAAGTGGAGTTTTTTGTTCAAATTGGGTCTGAGAAATTTGTAGATTATCAAAAGGAACTTTTTGAGGAATTTTTGGCGAATTTTTTGAACCAAGCAGCCAATTCAGAGTTGACTGAAAATGAAATTGAGCTTCTAGCGGAGACAGAGCTTAAGAAACTAAATGATAGCCTACTTTCTTTTGCAGAAAAACTTCATGATATGCCAGTTTTTGACATTAGAGGGTATTTTCAATTGTTTGTAGATGAGAAGATTAAGATTTGGCTTATCGGAAATTCAAGTTTGATGATTTTCCGTGAAAATAGATTGTATACAAGTTTGGAGAATCCTTTTGAAGAAAATGCAAAGATTGATACGTTTACAGATTTTATTGGTGGTGAAACTTTGCAAGGAGATGCTTATCTCTATGCGGGTATGAGACTGGCAGATGCTCTTGACCAAAATGATGTCGAAGAAATGCAAGCTTTGTTAGAAGAACAAAATGTTTCAGTATTGATCGATGCTTTGGATGCAGTCTTGTCCTCTAGAGTAGACAAGTCTGAAATCTGATTTCTTTCTATATTCTCTCTTGGGGGAATTAGTCTAGAAACTTTAAGGGTTAGACCAAAATGAAAGTTGGCAAGTTTTGCTTCACAAATCGGAGCTAAATATATGGCAAAGCTTAGAGGAGCAGTAGATCTTGGCGTATTAAGAGGAAGAACTCAAGGATACTTAAAACTTACTAGTAATTATTATTTGATTGCGGGAGTGTTGGGATTGCTTGTTGTGGTGCTAGGATATGCTGTATTGAGTCAATTTTCAGTATCAAGTCAGGTCGCAACCTATACTACAGGAAGTGGAACAAAACAGACAATTACTCTTGCTCAACTTAAGCAAGATATTGAGGCATTTAAACAGCTTAATGCTTCTAGTGATGAGAAGTCTCTGCAATATCAGGAGATTTTAGCTAAATTTCAGCAGATTCAGTCTCAAGGAATTTGGCAAGAAGATATTAAAAATCTTAAAAAGGTGCTTGAAGATAGTTATGAACAGGGATATAATATAGCAAGTATTACGAGTTTTTCACAATTTGACAATGCTAGCTTGGGAAAAAAATCTGAAGTTTTGACTTTGTCTGCAGATGAACTTGCAAAGATTGGAACTCCTTTGAGTCTTGCTGTAGGTGCTCAGTCAAATGTAGCTGGCTCAAAGTGAGCTTTGATGGGAATTGTTAATGATTCGACTAGAGGAACCTTGGTCGCTTATGATGGCTCTAGTGATGTTAAAGAATGTACTTTGAGCATTAGTAAAAAGGGGCTTGTTTGTTATGGAACTTGAGGAAATCTATTTTATGTATCTAAGACTGGGGTAGAGTCTATGGAGAGTTCTGATGGTTCTTGGGCAACTGCAAATTTAGGAGGAGTATTAACTTACAATAAGAATCTTTACCTTTTTCAAAAAAATCCAAATAACTTTGCTTCTGTAATATTGACGAGATATACTAATCTTGCTGGATCTGAGGCTCAATACAAATGAGGTCAGAATTATTCTCTTTTGGCTGGTAGCGGAGTTAATTTACCATCACTTAATGGCTTTGTTGTAGATCAAACTTTCTTGGCATGGGGAGGAGGAAAGCTTTATCAGTTCTGGAGACCAGAAGGTCAAATTACAAAGCTTGATCATCGTGAAATTCCTATGATTGGAGGAGATAAGGTTGTGGCAAAATACTCAGATAATGTAAAGGTATTGGCATCAGAGACTTCTCCTTATGTTGTGCTTTTTGATAGAGATAATCAGACTATGACTGTCTATGAGTCCTCTCCAATCAAGACGAATGCTAATCATAAGACAAGTTTCAAGCTTTATTATTTGCTTAGATTTAAGTTTGATTTGAGTAAGAGCTCGGATCGTATCGTAGATATGACTATCCCTGCTAGTACGGCAGACAAACCTGAACTTCATGTTTTGACGACAAAGGGGCTTTACAAGATCAATCTTTACGAATCAATTGATGCAGTAAAATCTCACCAGACAGTAACTACTCAGTAAATAGGGAAAAAAGAAGAAAAAATCAGATTTTTGATTTTGTTTTATCTCTTTTGACTTAAGGTATGAGAAGGGCTCTTGTAGGACTTAGTATTATGTTATGTGCGTTTGGAGTAGTGATCGGAGTAATGCTGAAAACCAATCCTGCAGTTCAGACTCACTATGCTAGATATGCCAAACTTCTTACTCAGAGGTTTAATCAGTCTTGTTCTGCTAGCTGAGTTGATCGATCGAGTATGACAGGTTGGGATCAGGTTTTGAGATCGGTTGATGTGGCTAATCTTAGTGATGAGATGGCTGATGCGTTGGTGTATGGATTCTTCCCTACTTGTGAGAGTCCTTCAGATCGACAGGATGCAATCAAGATTGCAGATCATGTAAAAAATTGTACGCAAAAGAAAAAGAAGTGAACATTTCCCGATGGATTAGGAGGAGCCTGTTTCCCTTGGTTTAAATATGATAAAAATTTGAAAAAATTATTGAAGATGGATGCCTGTGAATTTTATTCATTATCTCTTATTACTTGAGCAATTGCCGGTGAGGAGAGTCCTTATCTTTGTAAAACGATAGAAAATGGTCGGATGGAATGAGGAATAGTAACTTCTTCTTTGGATTCAGATTTATTATATTCTTGAGGGTTATTTGCAGTGGAAAAGGCTTTGTCTCTAGGACTTTTGGCGTCTGTGGCATATGATTATGATAATGGTCAATTGATCAGTCTTCCAAATGATCAAGATACTGAGATTATGTATGCTAGTAGGGCTTGGAGTGATCATTCTGGGAACTATTTTGCGGCAGGAAAGAGGTCTTTCTCAGATAAAATCCTTTATGTAATCAATGATAAGCTTTATGATCCTGAGATGCAGGGTAATAAGACTTTGGAGCGAGACGATTTTGGCTCAGGAAAGAAGGTTAATTCCGATTGGCTCTTTGGAGGGTTTAAAGGGAAAACTCCGTTGGTAAAAAGATTTCTTAATCTCAAAAAAAGTAATACAAATCTGACTTGAGATCAGAGTTTAGACACAGATTATGTGTTGGAAACTTGCGAACTTGATAGGTAATATACTAGATTTTAATTTAATTGATATTATTTGATGAAACCGTTAACTTCTCAGGAAATTAGACAAAAACGAGAAAACTTTTGGACTTCTAAGTCTCATGCACATTTGCCTGAGGCTTCACTTATTGCAGATAAGGAGTCCACTGCGCTTTTTAATGTTGCAGGAATGCAGCCTTTGATTCCTTATCTTGCAGGGAAACCTCATCCGCTTGGGAAGCAGCTTTTCAATATCCAAAAGTGTGTAAGAACGGTAGATATTGATGAAGTGGGGGATAATTCTCATCTGACATTTTTTGAAATGATGGGAAACTGGAGTCTTGGAGCTTATTTCAAGAAGGAAGCGGTTCAATGGAGTTATGAATTTTTGGTAGAGCATTTAGGGTTTGATCCTAGAAAGCTTGCAGTAACGGTTTTTGAAGGAAATGAAGATGCTCCGAGAGATGAATTTACTGCACAGGCATGGAGAGATGCAGGAATCCCTGAGGAGAGAATCTCTTTTCTTGATGCGGATAATAATTGGTGGAGTCCAGGTCCTGTTGGGCCTTGTGGGTCAGACACTGAAATTTTTTATCGAGTGGGGGAGTCAGAATTCCCACCTGTTTGATCAAATGTAAAAACAGATGAGGATAATTGGCTTGAAATCTGGAACAATGTGTTTATGGAATTTTATAGAGATGAAAAGGGAAATCTCACCAAGCTTGCACAACATAATGTTGATACGGGAATGGGGCTTGAGAGAATGTGTAAGGTAATGCAAGATAAAGTTAGTGTTTATGAAACAGACTTGTTTACTCCAATGCTTAATTTGCTTGCTAAGACTACAGGATTGAGCTATGCAGAGCATCAGAGAAGGTTTAGAATTGTCGCTGATCATATTAGAACTGCCTTTATGCTTATCAATGATGGTTTGACTCCTTCAAATGTAGGTGCTGGCTATGTTTTGAGAATGATTATTAGAAGAGCTTATTATAATCTTTATTTGTTGAAGAAGATTGATAGAGGAGAACTTGAGCGTTTTATTGCAGATGCCTTTAAGGCTTTTGAGGGACTAAGAGATTTTGATCAGCAGAGAATTACTAAGGTTTTGCTTGCTGAAATTAGTCAGTTTGAAAAGACTATTGCAAATGGAGCAAAAATTCTGACTGAATCAATTGATAAACTTCATACAGAAGGGAAGAAAATTTTGGAAGGAAGTCAGATTTTTATGCTTTATGATACTTATGGATTTCCATTGGAAATTACTAAAGAGATCGCTCAGGAAAAGGGAATTGAACTTGATTTGCCAGGGTATGAAAAGGCACTAGCTCAGGCAAAGGAAAAATCTCGCCAAGGAAGTAAGGAAATGTTTAGTAAGACAACGGATTGGTCAAAGTATCTTGAAGGAGTAGGTGCGACTGAATTTGTTGGTTATGATCGTTTGGATCTTGAAAATCCTGTTTTGATCAAGGATATTACAACAGATGATGGAGTTAGATTTCTAGTCTTTGATAAGACGCCGTTTTATCCTGAGATGGGTGGTCAAGTTTGAGATTCTGGAACTATTCAACTTGATAGTTGAGAAGTAGTACATATTGTTAATGTACAGAAAGTTGCAGGGGTGATCTTGCATTTTGTAGGGTAGTAGTTTTTACGTATTTAAGATAACAACAATGGCTCCACGAAAAAAAGCGATCGGATTCTGAGTACTAACATGGCTCATTCCGTTTATAGTTTCAATCCCTTTTTATGGGAAAGGAGGCGTTCCGATGATTGATATTTTCCTCCTAAAAACTATCATGATTATTACTTGAGCGGGAGCTGGTGGCTTTTTGCTCGTGAAATATTTTCAAACTGTTCAAAAAAATTACCTCAAAGAATCAGTTTTTCTGGGACTGATTTGGCTTTTGATAAATTGGTTTCTGGATTTCACTATTTTGCTTCCGATGTCAAGCATGACTTTACAAGAGTATATGATGCAAATAGGGTTGAGGTATCTAATGATTGTGATTTTCAGTGTTTCAATAGGTGCTCTATTGAGTAAAAAGCTTTAAAAATCAGAAATCCTATTGAGTTCATAAAGATTCTTTAGGGAATCATAGCCCTAAACTCGTTCTTTCTCCGTCTGTAAGAGAGTCCCCGACCGCTAGGATGCTGTTAAACGAAGCTATTTTCTCAAAAAAACAATTCCCTTTGATTTTCCTTCTAAAAAATCGCTCTCTTCCCTAGGCAATTCAAAAACCTGATCAGATTTACCTCTTTTCTCTCACAAAATACGATTAGAAGAAAAGCTAGCAACACTCTTCCATCACCAAAAAATTTCTTCAGTGCTTGACCTGGGAACTGAGAGTGGTATATGGAGACTGATATCAAGGACTTAAACTTAAATTTTAATCAGACTTTTGATTTAATTTTGCTTTTTAATGTTGTAGTTTTTATGGCTAGGATTTAAAAAATAAGAAGCTTTTATCAAAACAATAAAAATATCAAAAAACTGATCTTAATTGAATTTTTTCCTTGAAAATTTTTCTCAAAATCCCTATACTTCGGTCATTTATTCTCCTGCATAAAAGATGCTTATTCAATCCCTTACATTTGTTAAATCTGCTTCTAAATTGGCAGAATGCCCTGCCGCTAATTTTGCTGAAATTGCTGTGATTGGGAGGTCAAATGTTGGGAAGTCGACCTTGATCAATATGCTTATGCAAAAACCTATCGCAAAATCTAGTGATAAACCTGGTAAAACTCAGCTTATTAATTATTTTTTGGTGAATGAGAACTGGTATTTTGTCGATTTGCCAGGATATGGGTATGCAAAAGCAAGTTTGGAGTCTAGGAGAAAGTGGATTGATGAGACTTATGAATATTTTGTTGATAGAAAGCCGTTGATTCTTGTGTTGATTGATGGGAATATTCCACCACAAAAGATTGATCTAGAATTCTTACAGGCTTTGTCTGAAGAGAGCTTAGACTTTGTGATTGTGGTTACCAAGGCGGATAAGGCAAATCAAAAGACGCTTCATCAGAATATTAGACTTCTTAAGCAATCAGTACAAAAACAAATCTGATTCTTGCCTGAGATGGTTGTTTCTTCTTCAGTAAAAAAGATGGGAAGAGATCAGATCTTGAGTATTATTGAAGAAAGAGTAAACAAATACTAAGATCAGATTTTAAATTTCTTTAGAAATTTATAACCGTATTTTGGATCTTTATTTTTTTGAAAGATGGGATGGGGGTAAAATCTGATTTAGCACAGTTCTATAGTAAAAATGCTGCACACTATCATCAAACTAGGCAGAAGTTTTGGGTAGATTGAGACAAGATTATTGAGCAAATTAGGTCTTTAAAGTTAGAGAAAGTGAAGGTTTTAGAGCTTGGATGTGGGAGCTGAAGATTTTTGGATTATCTAAAAAAGCACTATAAAGGTGATATTGATTATGTGGGGATAGATATTGCAGAGGGAATGCTAGACTTTGCAAGAAAAGAACATCCTGAGGCAATGTTTATCGCTGGAGATATGAGTCAGATTTTGACTAGTTTTGAGAGGGAGAGCTTTGATGTGATTGTTGCGTGTGCTAGTTTTCAGCACCTTCCGCAAGTACTGGAGAGGCAGAGGCTTATTGATATGTGTTATCGTTTGCTTAGGTATGAGGGGCTTTTGATGATGACAAACTGGGCTTTTTCAAAGTGGTTTTTGAAGAAACATTGGAGAATCTTTGTAAAATCTGGATTTAAGTTTCTTATTTCTTTGGGAAAACAATCTTGGAGAGATGTTTTTGTCCCTCGGGTTGGAAAAGATAGCTTGGAATTGAGATATTATCATTTGTTTTCTTTAGAGGAGCTTAGGCTTTTGTTGACAAATGGAGGATTTAGAATTAAAAAACTTAGCTATGTAGATAGAAGGGGAGAGGAGGTATCTTCTTGGAAAAATTCGAATAACTCTCGATTTGTCGCAGTAAAAACAATTTTTAGATAATAGAAAAAAGCTGAACCAAGATCAAGGTCAGCTTTCTTTTTTTATTTTTCTATATTATTTCCCAAGATTTGCTATTCCTTTCATAGCTTCGAGAACTTCAACTGGCACCATCCAGATTGTTGTATTTGATTGGTCAGAACTGATATCGTTGATAGATTGAAGAGTTCTGAGGTGGAGTGCTCCTGGAGCTTCTGCAAGCATAGTAGCAGCTCTTTTAAGATTTTCAGCACTTGCTAGTTCACCTTCAGAAGTAATGATTTTTGCTCTCTTTTCTCTTTCAGCTTCGGCTTGTTTTCCGATAGTTCTCTTGAGGTCGTCTGGAAGGTTAATATCTTTGAGCTCTACAGATAGCACATCTACACCCCAAGCATCAGATTTTTCGTCTACAATTGATTTAATCTTTTCTGCTGCTTCTTCCCTCTTGGCAAGGAGTTCATCAAGTTCAAACTGACCTACAATATTTCTCATCGTAGTAAGTGCGAATTGAGCCATAGCATAGTCAAGATTTCTAACATTCAAAACAGATCTTTCTACTTGATCTTCTTTGATTCTGTAGTAAATTACTGCATTGATAGTACAAGAAATGTTATCCTTGGTCATTGCTTCCTGAGAAGGTACATCAACAGCCTTTTCTCTGATATCCACATTGATTGTTTTTTCCATCAATGGGACGATAATGTTGAGTCCTGGAGTCAGGTTTCTTGTAAATTTTCCAAATGTCAATACTACTTTTCTTTCGTACTGATTTACAACTCTTACAGTGAGTGCTACTACGATAGCGATCAGGAAGAGTACTCCGATGAATGCTTCCATGTTGTTATATTTTTAAGAGAATAAAAAACTGAAGTTAGTTGGTGAGTGAGGTTTTGATAGCGATTGCGTTTTGTTGGATAGGATGTTTGGTGTTTTGTAGGAGAGATGATGGATCTGGATAGTCGTTTTGTTCTGTAAAAAGATCGATCTCTCTTTCTCATTCGGTAGGGGTTCCTTCTTTCTCTTCTAATGTTAGGGTATCAAGGAAAGAAAGAATAGATCCTAGCTGTTGAGCGTATTTTTGTTCTTCCTCTGGAGAGAGTGCGATTTTTGAGAGTTTGGCAAGATGCTTGATTTGCTCGATACTGAGATCCATTTTAAAATAATAGGAGGTAAATATATTTTGTATGATAGATTTTTCTCTGAGAAAAGCAAGGTTTTTGCCGAGAAATTTGCAAAAAAAATGAAAGTTAGTATACTTAAGATAGTTTTTAATTTATCGAGATATGATGAAGACACGAAGAAAAAGTATCAGTTTTCTAGTTAAGAAGTTTAAGATAGATTTTTCTCAGATATGAAGCTATAAAGACATCAAAATCTGATTCTTTGGACTTTTTGCATTGTTATCGGTAGGATTGGGGAATAGCTCGTTTGCACTTCAAGTCCCTGGAGCAACTGATGCAACAAAGTATCAAATTCTCAATCAACAAGAACAAAATATCCTAGATCCTATGAAAGATCAAAAAGATACTTGGAGAAAAGGGGCACAAGATGCAATAAGATCAAGTGATGGAAATGATAAGCATAGAATCGATAATTTGATTAATTCTGATGCAGAAATTACTACACAAGATGATGCACAAAATCGTCTCCTGCAAGTGATCTGGAGGTTGGTCAATTACGCGTTGGGATTAGTGAGTCTGATTTCATTTGTGCTTTTGATTGTTGCTGGTATTACTATGGTGACTAATGCTGGTGATGATAAGGCTCAGGAAGAGGGGAAGAAGACTCTTTTGAAAATTGCTAGAGCCATTGCAGGAATTGCTGTGAGTTGGCTTATTATCTCGTTTATTTTTTGGTTGATTGAACAGATTGTGGGGAAGTAGTTATAGACTGGAATCTTTGAAATAATAAAAACTAAGATAAAATCAGATTTCTTCAACTTTTTTATCTCTAAAGGATGAGTTATGATCAAGAAAATTATGATAATGGGACTAGGAATCTTTGCTGTGAGCCTAAATTTGGGAGGGTTTCAGGTTGAGGCCTCAAGGATTGATGAGTGAAAATTCTATTATGATCTGCCAAATATGTGAACAAGTACGACAGATAGTTTGAATGGAAGAGCTCCTGATACCGATATTGGAAAGCTCATTACTAATGATGCAGTCAAAAATGATGATGGACTACTTGCAAAACTGATGGTTGTATTTAAGCTTGATACCGATGAATATACGGGTCCACAAAAAGCTTTTTATTACCTTAAAAAGTTGATTAATTATGGGCTTAGCTTTGTAAGTTTGATTGCTTTTGGACTTTTGCTCTATGCTTTTTATATGATGTTGATTGGAGATTGAGAGAAGTGACGAACGCAAGTCAAGTCTACCCTCAAAGGTATTGTGATCGCATTGATTGCAATGAGTGTGAGTTGGTTAATCGTTTCTATGATCTTTTGGGCTTATGATCAGCAGAGAGATCAAATTCAACAAGTAGGGACTAGTCAAGTTTTTCAACCATAAGAAATGCTTTATCGTATATAGCTTTAGGGATTAGGATTTTGATTTTTGAATATTTCTCTTGAAGGGAAGGATTTATTATTTAGATAAGGATAATGCTCTTTGATAATTTGCAAAACAAACAAGTGCAAAAAGGGAAGCAAGAACAGCAGTTTAATACTGAAACAATGCTTCCAATTTCTGAGATTAATGATGGGTTCTGTATCCTCAAGGATGGTGGGATTAGAGCTATTTTGAAGGCGGATGGAATTAACTTAGATTTGAAGAATTTTGATGAAATTCAGTCTATCCTGGAACAGTACAAGAGGTTTTTGAATTCTCTTGAGTTTCCATTGCAGTTTTTGGTGAGAAATACTTATTTGGATCTTAGGGAATATTTACATTATGTGAGTAGTAATGTAGATCGTCTGACAACGGGGGCACTCAAAGATCAAGGTCAGCATTATCTTTCTTTTTTGGATGATATTAATATGAAGCAGGGATTGATCTACGTGAAACAGTTTTATATTGTTGTTCCGTATTATGTTGGGGAAATGGATGCGGATCAGGTCAAAAAACCTTGGCGAAGTAAGTTTATGGATGCGTTGAATGCTAAAGATGATGTGGAATCTGTGGTATCTAGGTACAGAAATTTTGTAAAAGGCCAAAAGATGATTAATACTAGAATTGCTCTTGTGCAGGAAGGTTTGTGAAGTTTAGGAATTCAGACACAACAATTGAGTACTAAAGAAGTCATTTCTCTTTTGTTTTCAATGTATAATCCGCTTTTGGATTCTACGCAAAGTCAAGTGATTTTCTAGTTTTGAATTGAGGTTCCTGTAGTAGCTCCTGTTCAGATGATAGTAAGGATAAAGGGCTGTTGAGGTGGTGCTTTTTGAGCAAGAATCGAGAGATTATCTCGGTTTTTCTTTTTTTCTTTAACGACTTCGAGTTTGATGATATCTGATTTTGCTCTATTGGAGTTGAGCTGGTCTTGAGCGATTTTGAGAAAGTATCCTCTGGTGGAGGCAATATTGATAAAAAAGAGGTAGAATCAGAATCCTATCAGGGTAATTATTCCGAGTGTGGAAATTTTTACAATTTCTCGTAAGAAGACTTCTTGCCTGTATTTAATCAAGAAACCCTTATATCTTGTGTGGAAGTTTTTTGCTGAGTCAAAGACAAAGGTTTTGATTCTTGTTTTGGTTTGTTCGTTGAAGAAATGTTGCATAAGTTCGTAGATTAGAAGTTAAGATTTAAGCAATTTTTTCAATGATTCTGAGCTTTGCAGAACGGGCTGCTTTGTTTTTTTGTACTTCAGTATAATGAGGTACGATCACTTTTTTATTAACGAGTTTGAAAAGTCAGCTTTCATCTAGTTTTTTAAATGCTATTTTTGTGATTCTATCTTCAATACTATGGTAGGTGATGATTGCACACCTTCCCCCGATATTGAGTGTCTGAGGAAAGGCTTGCAAAAAGGTTTCAAGTTGTTCAAGTTCGTGATTGACCATAATTCTGATAACTTGGAAGATGATAGCTATTTTTTTTTGATTGAAATGATGAGAGAGGAGAAAGTCTTTGAGCTGGAAAGTAGTTTCAAAGACTGACTTTCTTCTTTGTTCACAGATGAGCTTAGTAAGATATTCTGCGGTTTTAGGAGAAAAATCTCCGTATTCTTGAAGTGAGCTTTCGAGAAGCTCAGGTTTGACGGTTTGTAGCCAATCTCTTGCAGTGATGGGATTTTTGCTTTGGTCGAACCTCATATCAAGAGGCGCATCGGTTTTGATTGAGAATCCACGACTTCCATCCTTGAAATGTTCGAGATTGACTCCTAAATCGAGGAGCTCAAAGTCAAAAAGTCAGTTTTCTTGTGCTATTTTGTCGATATTTGCGTAAGAGGAGTGGAGAATAGAGATTTGATCTTTGAAATCTGAGGTTAGGGATTGGGCTTTTGCGATCATAGCAGCATCGACATCGGTTCCGATGATTTGTAAGTTCTCAATTGGTTTTTTGGTACTTTCGGAAGCGAGAAAAAACTGAGCATGTCCGCCATGTCCAAAAGTCCCATCAAAAGAGCGGGTTCGATGGTCTGGCATATGATCATAAATTTCTTGCGCAAGAACAGGGATGTGACGAAGCATTCGAGTTTTTATTTGAGTTAAATTGTTTTTGAGTATAAGAAAATCGGAGAGAAAAACAATTAGAACTGAGGGGGAAAAGTTAGTCTTTCTTGAATGACCTTTTTATTAACGAAAATCTTTGTTTAATAATTCTATCTAGTCGATTTCAACAAGAAATATCCCTATAACCATTTATTTCTGAATTCACAGTGCAATGCAAAGAAGGTATTGTTTCGGATAGTTCTGCATGATCTACATTTGTGTGATTCCGTTGGACGAAGTATAATCAATCTTGATGTCCGAGGGTATCTTCTTCTACTTGGTCTTTCATAGTTCAGCCAAATCGTTCTGTATTGCGTCGTTCGTTATATTCTTTAGGATTTACGATATGTACTGCAAATACATCTTGCCAATTTGGAAAATCTTTTGAGAGGGGCGTTTCAGATTTCATTATTTCTCAATTTTCCATATTTGGAAGTTTTGCGTAAAAGTTGATTATCGTTTCTGATGATCATTTTGTTTGTTTTTCTTTGATTTTTAATCCTTTGGTTTCAGGTCAGAGATGAAGCTCAAATCCATATATCTCATTGCGATAAAGAAGTTTATCTCCTGTTTGTGTAATAATATCAAATTGATTATCTTTTGTGATGATAATCGTAGGAATTTGATCTTGAATTGTTGTTTTCTGAAAAAATGAATTTCTCTTTTGAAATAAAAAGCTAATATATCAACAGAAAATAAGTAAGAGGATGGTTGCAATAATCCTTTTTGAATTCATTTTTACTTTATCTAAATAAATATTCCTTTTATAGTTGTTTATTTGCAAAAAACAAGATTAAAAGTCTGACTTGAAAATGGAGCTTAATTGTGTAATTTAGAGTCAGATTTATTTATTTTTTTTGAGATTGATGCTTGGGAATATTAAAGGGAAATTATTATTTCAGTATTATCGTTTTTTGTGATGGTGCGCGAGGCGTTATTTGCAAAGGCATCAGATTTTTACGATTGGGATCAATGGAAGTGTAGGAAAGACCAGTTGTCGTATGATTATTTATCAGACCTTGAAAAAGGCTCTTCCTGAGCTCAATATCTATACCTCTCCCAAAAACTTCAATGGAGAACTAGGAATGTCGCTCTCAATTTTTCAAGTAGAGGAGTGGGTTCCTAGTGTGTGGAATATGATCAAGGCTGGAAGTCAGATTTTTTGTAAGGCTCTTTTTGGAGATAAGGTCTATGATATGATTGTTTTGGAATATGGGATTGACAGACCAAAGGAGATGGAATTTCTGCTCAGTATCAATAAACCGAATATTGGGGTTTTTACAGCGATAGATGCGGTACACTCTGAGCAATTTGGTTCACCAGCGGATATTGCAGAGGAAGAAGTCAAGATGGTTAAAAATACGAGAGAGGCCGTTTTTCTCAATCGAGATGATGCTTATGCAAAGCAGGTTTGTGATCGTATTGGAGTAGATGTGTTGACTTATACAACTAGCTGAATGGCAGGAGTGGATCTGAGTTTTGAAAATGAAACAATAGAGGAAAAACAAGGAGAAAAGTCAGAATTTTTGATTTCGTTTGATGCTCAGATCAAGGATAAGCACTATGCTGTCCAAACCAATCTCATTTGAAAGCCAAATTATGCATATTTGACGTTGGGACTGGCAATTGCACAGATCTGTGTATGGAAATTTACAGGTGAGGAGCTTAATATGGAAGAGTTTTTAAGCGATCCGCTTATTTATCAGTTGCAACCTGGAAGGTGTAGCATCTTTGCTGGAAAGGAATGAAGTTTGATTGTTGATTCGACCTATAATAGCTCTCCTCTTAGTATGAGAAAGCTTATTGATGCGACCTTGCAAATCCAAAAATCACTCAAGGAAAAAAGAAAGGTGATGCTTGTTTTGGGAGATATGAGAGAGCTTGGGGATTTGACTGAGCAGGAGCATAGGCTTTTAGCTGGATATGTGCATCAGAGTGCAGATCAGATTTGTCTAGTTGGAGAGAGTATGGATAAGTATCTTCTTGATGAACTTGAGAAAACTTGAGTAGAGAAGTCTACTGTTAAGACTGAAAAAAATAGTCAAAAAATCTGAATGTGGATTGTGGACTTTCTCAAGAGGTCAGATGAGAAGTGGATTATTCTTTTTAAGGGAAGTCAGAATACTATTTTCCTTGAAGAAGCAGTGAAGCAAGTCTTGGCAAATAAAGAGGATTCTAAACATCTGACAAGGCAAAGTGATTGGTGGATGGAGAAAAAGTCTTATTTGTACGAGTAAAGAGACTATTTATAAATGAAAATATAAAAAACTGACTCAAGATCCAGAGTCAGTCTTTTTATTTAGAGGTTCCCATGTTTCATAAGTACATATTCTACAAGGATTAATATGATTGCAGCAACAGCTAAAACACCTTGGATCAACCACATTTTCATGACGATTGTTGTTTCTTTTATACCTTTATGTTCAAGGAGATGATGAAATGGTGCCATGACAAAGAGTTTTTTCTTAAATACTTTTTTCCAAAAGATTTGAAGTCCACTAGAACAGAGTTCGAGAATAAAGATTCCAAAGATGATGATAAATGGAATTACAATTCCAAATCTCATGTTGAGAAGATAAATGAGAGCAGAGAGAATTCCTCCAAGAGCAAAGGCTCCACTATCTCCCATAAAAACTTTTGCTGGGTTGATGTTGAAGAAGAGAAAAGCTCCTAGTACTGCAACTAAAATCCCTACAACAGTTGTAGCAATGTAGGTTCCATTTAGAAAGGTTACTAGTCCAAGTGAGGTTAATATGATCATCATTAGGCCGCCTGCGAGTCCATCTAGTCCATCGGTAATGTTGATTGCATTCACGATAGCAATTGTGGCGATAAAGGTTAAAATCGGAAACCAGAGTCAGATTTCAATCTTTCCACCTAAAGGCCGAAGGTTTATGTAGTCAACTCCTAATACCCAGTAAAATCGGTAAGAAATCCAAGCAGAAAAGAGGAACATTCCTATGAGTTTTGTTTTTGCGCTAAGTCATTTGATTTTTCCGAAGTTTTTGATATTGAGAAAGTCATCTGCTACTCCAATGAGTCCCATGCTAAAGAATCCAAAAAGAATAATATAAGTTTCCTGGGGATTCCAGAGAGAAAAGTTGATAATTCCCAGTTTCTGGATAAGGAAACTGAGCGCGATCATAATTAGCATAATGATAATGAAGAGTCCTCCTCACATAGTGGGAGTTCCTGCTTTGTGGGCATGGAGTTGTGTAAAAATTTCAGATTTTTCACCTGTTGCACTAACCTCACGGATGGTTTTTCCAGCTTTGAGATATTTTAATAGGCGAATATATCGTGGATATAAAACGATAGAAAGCCCAGTTGCAATCAAACAATAGATCAAAATATTGATAAACTTGTGAAGTGCGAGCATTTTCTTAGTTAAAGGAATAAAATTCTGATACACTTTTGTGAGTGTATCTTTTTTATGGGTAAAAAGCAAGTACAAATCTAATTGGTATTATATTATATCTTAAGTGATCTTTATTGTTTGATATAAATTATAATATTAAGAAATAAAATACAGAAAAGTCAAGTTTTTCTGAGAAAGTATAGTTAATTTTTTGGCTTTTTTATAATTGTTAGAGTATAATAAAGGTAATTTTTATATCTTCATATATTTATTTATGACAAATAATCCAGAACAGTCAAAAAAATTACAGGATTCAGTTACTCTTGATCAGCTCACCCAAGATGTGAACGAGACCAAAAAATCTCTTGATGCACTCAAACAAGAAACTCAGTCTTCAGAAAGAGAAAAAAAAACAGAGGTAATTAAAACTCAGATTTCTATTTTGAAATCTAAAATTTCTGAAGCCCTCCAAAAGGAAACTGATGAAGTAAAAAAACAAAAGATTCTCGAACTTCAAAAACAACTTGAAGGTACAGGTATGGAGCTTTCTAGTCTTGAACAAGAGATTGTTGATAAACAAGAAGCAGGAACTTCAGTAGAGAAAAAGCAAGGGCTTTGGGATAAGACAAAAAATTTTGTTTCTGAAAATTTTACCGCAGTAACTACTGCTGAGTCTTGGAAAAAAGAAACTGGTATGAATGTTCTGAGGACTGCTGGATTTGCTGCTGCTGGGTATGTAGCACGATCAGCTGTAAAAGGGGCCTGGAACCGAATGTTCTGAGATGATGAGGAAGAGAAAAAAGATAAAAAATCTGAATCAGAAGACTCAGAATCTTGAGAAAAAAAAGAGAAAAAGAGTTTTTGGAAAACGGGGTGGTGAAAATTTATTAAATGGACATGAATTGGAGTATGAGCTGGAACGGCAGGTTATTATTTAGGAAAATGGTTTTGATGGTGGTGAACTGAAGCAGATAAAACGGATAAAGAAAAATTTGAAAATTATGAGGATTTTATGAAAAACCATCCAGAAGAGGCAGAAAGATATGAAGCATTGTGAGGCAATATTGATCAGTTTTATACTGCTCTTTATCAGCCAGAGCTGGCAGCAGGATATCAAGATGATCTTGAAATGGCAAGAATCTCCAAAGAGCAGTCAGAAAATACAAAATTATACAAAGGGGTAATTCCTTTTTGTCTGGACGATAAATTTGGAACGGTTGATGCGATCTTAGGACAAAATAGTTCTATGAAAAATGCGATAAGTGGAGGTTTAAATTCAATGATGCAGTATGTAAAAAATCTAGGAACAGATTTTGTACATAAATTTATTGCTTCTTATCTTTCCAAGTTGCCTTCTTGGGCTCCATTTGCAAATTCCTCAGATTCTGCAGAAGAAAAGCTGGAAAAGTGGAAGGCTGAAAATCAGCAGGCAGAGAGGGAGTTGCAGTATTTCTTCCGTCAGTCTATTAGAGTGCAAAGTTATTTAATGGAGAAAAAGGAACAATTGATCGATAAAATTGCTACAGAACAAGCGACAGCAACAGGAAAAGCAAAAGAGGATCTTCTTTCAGATGATGATCTCCGTGAAAAGTATATTATGAATGATGCGCAATATCAGGCTTTTATGTCTTCTCCTCTTAGATCGAGTACTAAAATTTTACAAGAAAAGGGAATTTTTGATGCACAGGCTTCTGATTATGTCAAAGCAGAGACAGAAACTCTTAATAAAGAGAGAGTAGCTCTTCTTTGAGCCAAAGAGGGAGAAAAAGACATTCTGCAATCTTTAGCGGAAAAAAAGGTTGCCAATCAAGCACCAACAGAAGAAGAAAAGAAAAAACTGGCTTCATCGTGTGATGCCATTATCAAGGAGGTTGATGATAAGATTTATGATGCTGCGGAGGCTTCTGCTTGGAATATTTATGGAGATTTATTGAATACTCAAGACTCTGCGATTCGTGAGTATTTAGAAAAATCAGGACTAGAAAAGATTTTTGACTCTTACAAACAAAAAATTAGAGAAGCACAGACCAAACTAAAAGAATGAAAACTTGATCAAAATCAGATTTTTGCTCTTTCTGATTCCATCAATAATATGCTTGCACTAAAAAAAGAGATAATGCTTGGAGCGTCTACAATCCACAAGGATATCGATGAAAATGGAAATATTATCTATAGAATTCCAGGTTTTTGTTTGGATTCGTTAGGAAATCTGAAAAGAAGTATAGAAGCTCTCTTGGGAGGAGAATGGGTAGATGCAGCTTCTTACTTAGCTTCTGCAGCTCTTTGAACTGGGGTTACGCTTACAGTTGTGGGGTGAGTCGTTTATATAGTTTGATCTAAAACAGCTGGGAAAAAAATGATCAAAACTTGAATTACTATTACTACACTTCCAGCTTCATTAGCGTGGCTTGGAGGGAAAAAGCTTGTTTCTAATTCAAGGACAGCTCAAAGATTTGTAGATAAGATCCATTATGGGATGCCTTCCCGTTATTTAAGTTGGACTGAATTTAAGTGAGAAAAGGGTCCAGAAAAGCTTATGGAAGCATTAAAGCGTGGTGATCTTAAACTTTCTAAAGCAGCTGATGTTATGCAAGGAAAGATATGGTGATCGTTTAGTGCAAAATCTGAAAAGATTTGGAGTAATTATTTTGAATTACCAGCTTCTAGAAAAGGGGATTTTAGTGTAGTAGAAAAGATCTTTGATAAATATGTCTCAGAAACAAAAGCCACCGATGCTTTTCTCAAAGAATTAAAACAAGATCCAGAACTTTATAAAAGAGTAATTAAAAACTTTGATAATGGAAATGAAATTAGGCTTGTAATTTCTGAAAATGGGGGAATTGAAAAACTCAGAACAACGGTTGATCGTGTTGAATCAAGAGTCGTAACACAGACAGGAGCGCATGCTGCAGATACTGCTGGTGAGGTTGCAGAACATGTAGCAAGAAATTCAAATGTATATAAACAGGTTCAGAGAGATTTTGATAATGAATTAAAAGTTCTTAAAAATGATGCTGCTAAAGCGAGTTGAGCAAAAAAAGCTCAGATTGAAAAAAAGATTGCTGCCTTGACTGAATTTAGGGATAGTGTTCTCAAAAAAACGGAAGCTGAAATTGTGAAATCTGAAGAACTTCTAAGTATTTTCAAAAAAGGTAAAAATCTGACTTATGCAGCAGAACAACTTCACAATCTTAGTAAACTTGAAGGACAAAAGTTTGTTTCAACGCTTCGCGATGCAAAATGAAATGCAATTGAAAAAAATCTCGATACTGTTATTAAAGAGTTAGATGATGCGGCAATTCTCTCTCTTAAGGGAAAGGGTACCTGAGTTGCTGATGATGCACTTGAGGCGCTTGCAGATACTTTTAAGGTGGCAAAGACACAGAAAAATCTTCTTAAAAATGCTGATGACTTTCTTGCAGTAGTTAAATCAGCAGTAAAAATCTTTTCGAAATTGACATAAATTTATTTTGTTTTGAATTTGATAAATGGTAGCTATAGAACAGTTAAAGTCCGAGATCTCGGATAAATATTTGGATGATTTTAAAGAGCAACTTGGATTTCTAAAATCGCTTGTCCTTTTGCCAATTAAAGATGATGTTAAAAAAGTTCTTATCTGACAAATTGACCTTCCTCAGAAGTTTGATGAGGTTAAGGAATTCTGATGGTGGAAGAATATTATCAATTTTGTGACACCAGACATCGCAAATCAGATTTTTGCTTTCATGAAGGAAAAGAGAGCAGAGATTGAAAGAAGAAAAACAGAAGAAGAACTTCAAGCGTTAAAGAATGAAGTTCTCTTTGGTATTCAAAATCAGTCTGGAGAGAATAGTGGAGGATGAGATTCAGTTTCACCCATAAAAGATTCAGACCAAGGGACTCAAGAGTCTGGAGAGAATAGTGGAGGATGAGATTCAGTTTCACCCATAAAAGACTCAGATCAAGGGACTCAAGAGTCTGGAGAGAACAATGGAGGATGAGATTCACAATCAAATTCAGAACCTTCCTCTCAAGATCAACAGGGAAACCCAGAGGAAGAATGAGAGAATACAGGACATGCTAATTCTGTATCTATAGGTGTTGGTACAGGTGCTGCCTGAGTTTGAGGAACTGTAGCTCTTGATCAACTAGTTAGTGGTTCCGAGAGAAGAACCATTATTAGTAAGCTTGGTTCAGATAAAATTGAGGGGAATCTTAATTGAGTTTTGGAAACAATGAGAAAACAAAAAGCTGCATTAGAAGAAGCTGAGAAACTCAAGGGTACTAATAATCTTTCTCCAGATAAAATTAAGGGGAAGCTTAATTGAGCTTTGGAAGCAATGAAAAAACAAAGAGATGCATTAAAAACTCGTCTTTGTCCTAATCAACTCGAGGTTTTAGATAAAAATATAAAAGAGCTTTCAAAGGGGGTTTCAAATTTTGATCAAGAGACGGGAGAGTTACTTAAAGTGCGAGATTCACTTGGTGGGAAAATTCCAAGTAAGCTACTTTCCCAGCTCAAATTAGATCCAAAGACACTTAAGCAAATTAGTGGTCTCTCAAATCAGCTTATTGGGGAAACTCCCGAAAGAATTCAGGAAATTCTCAAAGAAAATAAGATTTTGGATGTAAGTGATGATCTTGTTAAAAGCTTTAGTAAAGCAACTTCAAAAGCTGAATTAGAGTCTATGTGTACACTGCTTTCTCGTGGGACAAAACTTAGTAGAGCTATTAAAACGTTCAAAGGAGCGATGCTTTTTGATATGGCATGTCTTTGATTTGATATATTTGTATATCTTGAAGATAATAAAGAAGCGGATCTTATAGCAAAGGTCAATGAAATACGTGCGTCTAATAAATATACTAGAGCAAATGTACAATTAGGTATAGGAGTTGCTTCTGTAGCAATAGAAGCATTATTGATGTTTACTTCTTTGTGAAGTGTATGAGGTCCAATTGGTACTTTGATTGGGTTTTGAGTTGGTGGACTAACAGCCGCAGCTGCAATCGGTGTAGATACCTTATATTTTGATGTAAAAGATTTTTATCTGCAAAATAAGGAAGATTTTTTACGTCAAAAGAGGTCTCAACTCAATCAGACTATTCTTCAATGACTTTACAATAAAGAGAATTGAAACACTACTCTTAATGAAAAACTCTGAGCACCAGAACTTACACAAAAGGCTAAATCCCTTAATGATGCTATTTGGTCAATGTTGTTTATAGATGAACTAGAAAATGGTGATTTATCAGGATCTAGTCAAATTTTATTTTCCTATCTTCAAAGTGGAAAAAAGAAATCTGATTTTGAGTCAGGGTTGTCTCAGGAAGAAAAACAAAGATTTGATTTAGAGCGAAAACAGGTTGAAGAAAAGGTTAAGCAGAGATTTGATTATCTTAAAACATTTTTTGAGAGCGGAGATGTTGTGAAACAGATTGAGAAATGAGGAGGAATGCAGTATTTGGATAATTTGGTTAATCAATCTAGAGTGTATCAAACGCTAAAATCGCAGAATAAATGGAATACGGACCTTAATTTTAATCAGAATTTAGACCTTTATCAAAAAGAGTATTTTAAGGACTTTAGTCCTGAAAAAGTAAAAAAACTTCAAAATTTAGAAAAAATAAATCCTGAACTTTATCAGGAGATCCTTGTTACTTCAGACCTTTCTTCTTTCCTTTCAGCGGATGAAGAGGACCAGAACTATACTGAAAATGTGAAACTCGTAAAGGCAATGCAAGACTGGGAAAAACTGATTGCTTGAGATGGGTTTGCTCATCTTCAGATCCCAGATTCCAATGAGAATACACGTTTTATTGACAGTCTTTTGCGTAAGGATTTTGATCTCTCTCAGGTGGAGTATCCCCAGCAGTGAGAGGAAGATGTTGTAAATATGGTAGAAGATAGACAAGAAAGAAGATGAAATCTGAATATTTCCGATGATCCAATGCAAAACGTTTTGTATAGACTTGCTTGTGAACTATATGGATATACAGGAGAAAATGATAAAGCGCAGTTGATGCAATTTTACTCTGAAGATGTTGCAAATAATCATGGAATTTACTTTTCTAGTGAGCGAAATCTTAATAAAGACTGGTTGATAGATGGCAGTATTGATACGAAATTAGTTTCAGGATTCCCAGCAAGTCAGCTTGATGTAAAAGTAGAGCAAATCATGAAAAAAGACTTCAAAACCTCAACTTCTAGTATTGATACTCCGACAGAGAATATTGATGCAAATCTCCAAAAGGAATTTGAAAACAAGATCCGTGCAATTCTAAAGTCGGAACTCTCTTATCGTACGGTTGAGAAACAAAATGAGATCAAAAATCAGATTTCTGCTTTTGTTTCCAAAAATACTCAAGGAGATAAGTATATAGAGCTCCCTTACTATTTACTTTTGCAGGCAAAGAAAGCGGGTTTTTGAGATCTCCAAAGGCAGTTTTTCACTATGAAAAATGGTAAGCTTGAAACATTGGTTCTTAAGTCAGAATTAAATGAGAAAAAAATGCTCGATGCTGAAGTTTCTTATCTTTCTCCACAGCGTGAAAAGTTTTCAGATGAGGAGCAGGCTTTGATTGCACGTGTAGAGGCGGCACATCAACAGCTTTCGCAGCTTCAGGCGGTGGAGTCTAGTTTTTCAAAAGAGGATGAACTAGATATGCCAAAGGAAATTGAGGTTTTGATTGCGGATAAATATAAAGAACGAGAAAAGTTTAAGACAGATATCCTTTATTATGATGCTAATAGAGCGGGAGACTCAGAAAGTCTTAAACAGTATGAGAGTTTCGCAACTTATTTTGAGAATCTTTATCTAGGAATCATGCTTTCCTTGACCAATTTTAAGACTAATGATGTTGATTCTTTTGCACTTTACAATGCAGCATTGTTTTATGGAGAGTGAGATTTCTTCTCTGCTGATGGGACTTTTGATGAGAAAAAAATAACTTCCTTCCCTTATTTGCAAAATGCAAAGGTTAAGGATTATTATCTCTCCTCCATAAAAACACAAAAAATCTGAGAAAAAACTATTGAGCAGCTTCGAAAATCCGAATATCCAAAAGAAAAGGAGATATGATATCAGGCTTCTAAACTGATTTTATCAACAATGATTTCTGAATCTCTATTGGGGAAAAATAGTGACTGAAAGGTTATTACTATCAAGGTAGGGGGAAATTGGTGAGATACAGATGCAATTTCTGCATTGTCAAACCCTAAGGATTTGACTGAAAAAATTGGAAAGAGGCTTTTGGAACTTCCAAATATTTCTACTCTTAATGCTCAAAAAATTCAAAACTTGATAGAGTCTCCAGTGCGTGTAAACGTAATGACTAACTCACAAAAAGAGACAATCAAACAAATAAATCCTCTCCAAGAACAAATTGAGGCAACAAGCCCAAATATTGTATGGCAAAATCAAAGAGGAAATATAATCTATGATCCTGAGAGGTCTGTTCTTAAATCTTGGTGACATACGATTAAACTTGCAGAAAAGTCAGGGAAGTTTTATCTTGATAAACTTGATTTATGATTATCTCTCAAAGAAGCTCTCCGACTTGCAAACTTTGCCAATTGGATAAAGAAAACGTATAAGAGGGTTGAAATTGCTTTTGAGATAGAAGGACTTCATGATGCATTAGTAGCTAAAAATCAGGGAATGTTTTGAAGTGATACTGAGATTATTTCTCAAGATACGCTCAAAGAGCAATGCCCAATAGCAAAAGATGATGCTGTAGCAAAAAAGATTGCCTCCTGGCTTACAGAGATGATAAAATAATTTTAATAATGTAATAGTAATGAGATGAATGTAGTAGATTCTGTCAAAGATATTATTGTTTCTTTGAATGAAGATCCAGAAACTGAAGCAAAATTACAGATGTTAAGGAAAGAAATTGCAAGAGAATATGTTAAAAAATTAAAAAAAGAAAAACCAGATATTCTTATTACTGTAGCGGAAGATAAGGTTTTGGATTATCTGATTGATGATTGATTTACAGATCAGTTTCATGATGCTGCAGTAGGAAAAATGATCGATGTTATGTCTTGATTCTCAGGAGAGTTAAAGGAATTTAGGGAAAAACTTAATAGTGCTTCTACTGAAGATGAGCTTATTGTATTGAAATCTCAAATTGGAGTAGGGGAGGAACCAAAGGAAAACCAGTGATCTTCTGTAACAGAGGAAAATCAGTGATCTTCTGTAACAGAGGAAAATCAGAATATAGACAATGGAGATGGAATGGAGGAGGCTAAAGAATTATCTCAGTCCTCACAATTCGATACTTTTAATCATTTGGATTCTTGATTGGTTGTTTCTAGGGAAAAAAAAGAAAATTTATGAAGAGTAGAAGGATTTGATGTTGCAAAGATCCATTCTGTACCAGCACGTAAAAACCCAAAAACATGAGTGACGCTTTGTGCAGCAACAGCAAAATTTAATGCACAAAAATTTGGATTAACTTTCCCTTCAGGTAATGCCTGGGATGCATCAACGTCTAAGCCAATAGAGCAAGAGTATAGAGCATCGCTACCTATCTCAAAAAAAGAAGAAAGACCAAATTGAAATTGGAAACCTCTTTCTATTGCTGATTTTGATGCAATGAAAGATGTAAATGTAGCAGATATTTATCCAGATTCTAAATCTAAATATGGTCATAGGGCGGTTGCTTTTAGAGACCAAACTGGAGAGTGGATGGTATTAGATCCTTATATTAAGGTTCCTTGAACGGATGCTACTGAGCCTAAAAAGTTAGAAGATTATATGAAAATTAGAAAAGTTTTTAAGGGGCATTTTTATGCTGTTTAGCTTTTTTGTGGAATTTTGGATTTTTCTTATTAGTATGGGAATAGCAAAATTTTAGTTAGACTTTACTTCTAATTAAAAAAGAGTATAAAGAATCAGACTTTATACTTTTTTCTTCTCATGAAAAAACTTAAGGAATATGTTTTTATAAAATGTAAGTATGTCCAATTACGATGAGGTTTGAGACCAGACTTTCTACCATTTTTTTATGCGATGAAGGGCTATAAAAAGTTGAAGTCTGACCTCTGAAATCCGAAATATCTTACGATTGTAGATCTTACAAAGTCTAATACTCAAAAGAGATTCTTTGTCCTTAATATGGAGAAAAATAGAGTAGAGTTTGCAGTGCAGACTTGACATGGAAAGAAATCTTGAGGAGAATTTGCGACTTTGTTTTCCAATGAGATTGGGAGTAATCAGACCAGTCTATGATTTTATAGAACACCACTAGAGATTCAAAAGGCAAGGACGAAGGATCGAAGTGGATTGCTTTTAAGTGGTATCGAGTCATCTAATGATAATGCGAGAAAGCGTGGAATCTTTATCCATCCTGCTGGAATAGATCAGAGTGAGGGCTGTTTTACCCTTCCAGAATTAGATGTTCCCATTTTGAATATGATCAAAGGAGATTCTTTATTGTTTGCTTACTATCCAGACTCTACATATTTAAAAAAATCAGAAATTTTAAATTAATATTTTATTTTTATTAAAAGGACTATGAACCAACAAGATCTTTTTCAACAAATAATTGTAGATGCAGAACAGTGTATTGGAATTCCTTATGTGCGATGAGGAAAGGACAAAAATTGATTTGATTGTTCAGGCTTCATTTTGTGGCTTTTCTCTCAATTAGGTATCGTTTTTGAAGTTCGTTTTAGGACCGTAGAGTTTTTTGCTGATGCTAAGCTTATTCCTTTAGAAGAGGTACAGCAAGGAGATCTTATGTTTTGGCATGAGGAGCCAGGAAAGACTGAACATAACTTTGTTTATCACATTGAAATGATAGTAGATAAGCCTTTTTTTCAAAATGGTAAAAAAATGATTAAGACAATTGGTGCATCAAAGAATAAAGATGGTTTTAATCTTTTAGGTGCTCCTTTAGAAAGTGAAGGAGTTGATTATAGAATTAGAGAAATTGATGAACGAAAGAGTTTTGGTAGGGTATCTTATTGGGATCAAATTCTTGAGTATCAAAAAACCTGAGATTCTCAACATTTGAATGTTAAAAAACCTCAGGATGTAAAGACTAGACGAGAACTTTAGCTGCTATTATTATTGTAGACTAGAATGCAAAAGATTAGACTGATTTAAAAGAAAAATAGAAAAAAAAATCTTTTTACAAAGTTCGAATTTTGTAAGTGACATTTGCTTTGGGATTCTGGAGTCCTTCTGCTATATATCTTCTAAATCGCGTTCTCTGTTTTTTTGCAAGATGATGGGTATTTCTCTTAAGAAGCTCCTCCATCTTATCAAAGGAATATTCTCACTGAAGATATGCTACGACCTCCTTATAACCAATCGTTTGTAAACTCTGCATTCCTGGAAGATATCCTTGATCCAAAAGCCCCTGAACCTCCTGGATAAGTCAGCCTTTTAGCATTTCTTTAATTCTTGCATTGATAAGCTGGTTTGTCGATTCCTTATCCCTCCAAAGTCCAAGCATCAAGAGTGGATGACGAACTGGTTGTTGAATATACCCCTCTGTCTTGGTTTTACCAGTTTTATAAAAAATTTCTAATGCTCTGATAAGATACCTGATAGAATTTGGATGAAGTTTTTGAGCTTCATCTGGATCAATTTTAGAAAGCTCACGATAAAGATATCAGGCTTCTTGTGATTCTTTTTGTTCTAACTTAGCTCTTAAATCTAGATCTGGAGGGCACTCAGGCATGGAGAAGTTTTTGTAAATCGTATCTATATAAAGCCCCGTCCCTCCTACGATAAAAGGGACTTTTCCCCTTTCTAAAATTTGATCACAAATACGATCAGAATCCTCCTTTCGCTGCCCTGCGGTATAGGTTTGATCTGGGTCTACGATATCAATTTGATGATGTGGGATTTGTGCTCTAATCTCAGGACTAATTTTGTCTGTTCAAATATCCATTTTGCGAAAAATCTGTCTACTATCACTACTAATTACTTCCATATCAAAAAACTGAGAAAGGTGCACCGAAAGTTTAGTTTTCCCCGTTGCAGTTGCTCACCAAATCAGAACAGTTCCCTTTGGATTCTGATCAAGGAAAGAGGAAACTTCATCACGAGCCTCCAAAATAAGTTTATCAAAATCTAGCATCAGAATTTTATTTTTTATAAATAAGAAAATTGAGAAAGATCAGCACTAGTCTAGTGAAAGCTTTTCTTAATGCAAGAAAAAATTCGAAAGCTGACTCTGAGAAAAAGATTTGCAAAAGATTGAGATCTTTATATACTCGAAATTAATTTTTAGATTGAGGAAAGAAAATGAGGAAAAAGGGTTTTACGCTTGTAGAAATGTTAATCGTAATTTTTGTAATCTCAACGGGACTAATCTTAATTATCAAAGGTATGAGCGAATCTCATCGTTACCTTTCAGAGACAGCACAAAGAACTGTAGCTCTCAATCTTGCAAAAGAAGGGATAGAAGCAGTATATAACCTTCGTAATAGTAACTGGAGAAGGTGGTCCGACAAAAAAAATGAGTGCCGAATAGCAAATCTTGCGCTTGATCAAAACAATGAAGATTGTGATAAAATAGATCGATTACAATCATGATCCCAATATCTTGTATCTGAAAATTTAACGTGATTAAAATTACAAGGAACAGATCCTCTAAATTCAAATGATATGTATAAAGTCAATATTACACCAACTTCTTTATGATCTTATTATAGAGCTATTACTATCGGTTCTTTACAGGGTAAGGAAGATTGAGAGCTTTTAAAATGATGTAAAAATGGTGGTAGTACAAGTTTGTGAGGAAAAAAATGTGGGGATTCTACTCCTAAGGAACTTCGTTTTTGTTCTAAAGTATTGTATACCCATCCTTATAAAGGAGAGGTACAAGTATGTTCAATTATGACCAATTTTGAACAATAAAATATTCAACAAATTATTCATGAAGAATAAAAAATCATGATATTTCTTGATATCGTACAACTTTTTTGATGTCCTTTTTAGGAAGTTTAAGGTATGAGTTTTTACCTGATAGAAAAAAATAAGATAATGGATACAATAAGAGAGTTATATAAAATAGGCCGTGGACCTTCAAGTTCTCATACTATGGGGCCTGTGAAAGCAGCCATAACTGTTTTAGAGAAATTTCCAAATGCTGATCATTTTATTGTTGAGCTTTGGGGAAGCTTGGCTGCTACGGGGAAGGGACATTTGACAGATTGGATTATTATTGAAACCTTGAAACCAAGGGAAGTAGAAATCATTTGGAAGCCAAACTTTGTACACGAATTTCACACAAATGGAATCAGGTTTATTGCTTTTGATTCAAATAATCAAGAATTGGGGGATTGGATTGTTTTTTCAGTAGGAGGAGGAACCATTAAGGGAATCGAAGAAATAGGAGAAAAGACTGCATCAATTCAACAAACTTACCCACATCGCAGTCTAGAAGCAATTATGGAGCGATGTAAGGAAAACAATAAAGAACTTTGGGAATATGTAGAATATTATGAAGGGAAGGAAATTTGGAATTTTTTGAGAATAATCTATCAAGCAATGAATGAAGCGATTCAGAGAGGTTTGACCAATGATGGTGTCCTACCTGGACCTTTAAAATTAAAGAGAAGAGCAAAAGAAATGTATGAAAAGGTGACTTCTCAGGACGATCCTTTATTCATGACCAATAAAATGTTTGCTTATGCTTTGGCAGTATCCGAAGAAAATGGAAATGGAGGAGTTATTGTAACAGCTCCTACTTGTGGTTCAGCAGGTGTAATTCCTGGTATGCTTAAAGCGATGGAAGAAGCCTACCACCTAAGTGAGGAACAAGTTTTAAGAGGACTGGCGATTGGGGGATTGATTGGGAATCTTATCAAACATAATGCTACAATTTCTGGCGCTGAAGGAGGATGTCAAGCTGAAATAGGATCGGCCTGTAGTATGGCCTCTGCGATGGCAGTATACTTCCTCTGAGGAAGTATAGAGCAGATTGAATATGCTGCAGAAAGCGGACTCGAGCATCATCTTGGTATGACCTGTGATCCTGTAGGAGGTTTTGTACAAATTCCTTGTATCGAGAGAAATGCAATTGTCTCTACTAGATCACTCAATACAGCACTTTATTGTATGTCTACAGATGGAAGCCATACCATTAGTTTTGATGAAGTGGTTCAAACGATGCTTGAGACAGGAAGAGATCTTTGTAGCGCGTATAGAGAAACCTCACTTTGAGGACTCGCTAAATATTATGAAAAAAAGATCTTAGATGAAAAAGGCAAGAAAAAGGCTCAGGAAGAATTTGATGAAGTTTTTAATCAAAATGAAGAAAGTTGACTTTAGTTATTTTCTACTTCTTTTTTATAAAAAGCACAATTTATGTGCTTTTTTCTTTTTTTGGTTGTTCTATGATTAAAAATGAGTTATTTTTTCTTTTTTTGATTTTCTGCAACGAGGTTTTCGTATTGCGGTCTAAGGAATTGGTGCCTGTCCTGAATAACCCTTTCCCTATAGGCAACTCCATTTTTTTTAGAGCATTTAGAACCATCGATATTATACATAGGACTTGTGCTAGTAGTATCGCTAGAGGATCATAGCGTCTTAACACACAATTTACCGTCATTATTTTTATATGGTTTTCACACTACCATTTCCACATGTCTTATAGTACCTCAATCCTTCCAAAACATCAAGTCTCCAGCTCTTACACCTTGTTTTGCAATTTTATTTCTTGAAAATTTTTGATAAAGAGCTGTAGAGTTTAAATATTGGTTAGGCATTAAGATCCCTCCTGCTCTCAAAGCAAAAGATACTAAGTGAGAACAGTCAATAGTTTTTCCCATTCATTCTCATCCGTATTCATAGAGCTTATTGAAAAGTTTTTGTCATCATTCGAGAGTAGCCTTGAGAATAGGGATCTGATTAGGAGGAACACCATCAATGCTTACAAGTCTTGAAACTGATCAGAAAAAATCTCTGAGTAGTTCGCTAGTATTATCTACTGCAGTGGAAATTTTGTCTGAAATACTAGAGACAGTTTCCTTTGCTCCAGAAACAATTTTGTTAAATAGTCAATCGTCGCTTTTTTCTGAGTTTGTTGAAGGAGCTTGAGTTGGTTGCTGAATAGATGGTTTCAGACTCTGTTTATATTTTGGATCGATATATTTGCTAATAATATTGTAAAGTGTGATATCAGAACTAGAAATCTGATCTAAGATTAGGTCAATTTCACGATTTTTTCATGATTTATAGTCTCCATTGAGGAGGTATTCAGTAATTTCATTTTCTTTCCCTTTTTTATTAAAAAGCAGGATATTCGTTTCTAGGGCTCATTTAATTGTCGAGATAAGGGTCTCTTTTCCTAGGCTGTTGAGACTGTTTTTTGTTTCTTTAGTTACTTCTTTAGTTGCTTCTTTCGAGGTATTAAGAGAGGAATCTGTATTCTCTTTTCTCTGAAAATTATCAAGACTCATTTTCATTTAGGATATACAAATAAAACTATTCTAATTATATTCTATCTGATAAAAAAATCAAAAATCAGACTTTATTTTATTTCTTCTTGATAAAGGATGGCGATTGTATAGAATTACACAAATTACTTTTACTATCATTATAGTTTCTTATGACCGTACTCGTAAAAATTCAAGATAGCTCAGGTGTAGAAGTTGGTTCTTTTACTGCAGAAGATAATAAAGGGCTTGCTGAGATGGCTGCAATGCATGGGATTGAGATTCTTGTTTCCTGTAATACCGGCTATTGTGGAGTATGTCTTTGTGATGCCCAGGGGGATACCCAAACTTTAAGCATCGACAAGATGGGGGAGCATACCTTCGATCTTCCATTTGATGAAAACAAAAATCCTAAACAAATCCTCGCTTGTGTTGGTTGAATTAAGTCAGAATACTTCACTGATGAAAAAGAGTATGTAGTAATTCTCAAAAAACTTTACTAATTTTCATAAATTATAATTTTAACGAGAGCAGACAGTAATCAGCTTTAAAATCTTAATTTATACCATTATCGTATGGTTCTCATAGAATTTGAAACGGCATTTTTGTTGCTGTTGATCCAACAAGATGAATCAGCATTTAATACTTTCTATCTCAAGACAGTAGATATCTTTTTCCGTTATCTTAAAACAAATTACTTTTTAGATCAAGAGGAATGTGAAGATATTATTGCGGATTTTTATGTAAAATTTCGAAATGCAGTTAGAAGCTACGATATCGAGCAATCATTCTCGGCCTATACTTGGACAATTTTTAAGAATGCACTCAAAGATTATTTCAAAAAGACAAAAGAAATCAGATTTTCTCAGCTTGATTCTCCAAATCCAGATTTTGAGAGTTTTGAAGATTCTTTGGTAGATGAGTTTGATTATTCAGAATTGCTTGATCAAAACTTTCAGCTTGATATGATCCAAAGTGCAATGCAAGAGCTTGATCCAACTAGTAGAGAAATTATCTTCCTCAAGTTTATTGAAGATAAATCAAATGCGGAGATCGAAGAGATTTTACAGATTTCCCAAGAAGTAATCAGACAAAGAATTTCTAGAGCCTTTAAAAAACTCAGAACCCTGCTCAATTCTAAGAGTTAAATCTTGAATTTTCCTATCAAAAAAATACAAGTAAGAGGATTTATTCCTCTTTTTTTGATGAAAAAAATAACGCCTCAGCGTGCTTTAGCTGCTTTGCTATTTTCTCTTGTCTTGGTTTTGTTTTCTCCTTGAGTTAAATTTTCGTTTAGTCAAAATCCTCAAAAAGAAGTCAAAAGTCAGACTTTTTCTCTGCTTTCAGGACGAAGAAACAATTTGCAAAATATCACAGGAACTATTGTCCAAATGCCAAATAAGAACTATGTAACTTCTTATCTTTCCTCTCTTGAAAATTCTCCAGAAATTAGTATTCAGACCTATGAACTCACAGAAAAGAGAGTAAAATCCTGGATAAAACAAAAGGCAGAATCGTGAACACAATTTCGTATTATGCTAGAAAATAATAAGTATCAACAATTTCAAAATACTTTCAAAAAACTTCAGAATGAGCGATCTTGACTGCAAAATATAAAACTTATTTCTGATGAGCATCTACCGACAACCTATTTGCATAGCAAGATTACTCTTGTGCAAAGTGGTTTTTGGATTCAGAGTAGTAATCTTACTCATTCTACTTTTGCAAACAATCGTGAACATCTCTTTTGGAGTCAAAATCCTCAAGTCCTTTCAAGTCTCCAAACACTTTTTAACAAGGACTTTTCGTGAGATACATTATTGGCTAGTGACTTACATCCAAACTTAGTCGTTTGTAATATTAACTGTCGTGCGGTGATTACAGATTTGCTTTCTTGAGCACGCAAGTCAATTACTATGCAGACGCAGTATCTTACTGATCCAGAGCTTTTTGATATTATTGCACAAAAGAGTAAAAGTCTGACTTTTAGAGCTATTTTTTCTGATACAGAGCATAATAAAAAATTGCCAAACTATTTTTGAACCTGACAGGTGCGCTTGCTTACAAAACCCTATGTTCATACCAAAATGATTCTCGTAGATGATGAGATTCTTCTCCTTGGAAGTATGAATCTTTCTGCAAATAGTCTTGATAATAATAGAGAAATCTGAATTCTCCTGCTCGATCCAGCTCTTATCTCTCAGTTTAAAGAGGAATTTGCTCAAGATTGGAAGCTTGCAGCACAGCCTGTTTTTAAGAAGAAAAGAAAATAAGCAGTTCTTTTACTTTTGTAATATGAGTCCTTATGGCAATTCCTTGAGATGTTAAAATGCAGGTCCTTTCTGCTCTTCAAAAAATCCCTAAAGGAAAGGTAACAACCTATAAAAATCTAGCTCTCCGCTTTTGATTGCATCCGAGAGCTATTGCAAGTATTATGAAGTACAATAAAGATCCGCTTACCTATCCATGTTACAAGGTCATCTCTGCTTCTGGTAAAATCTCAGGGTATAATACAGAGCAAGGCGTTCCAGAAAAAATCGCAAAACTTAAAGCTGATGGTATCCAAATTATCGATTGAAAAATCTCAGCAGAACGAATTATCTAAAAAAAAGAAAAAATCAGATTTTTATGCTCGTTTTCTTTGTTTGATCATGGTTGCACATATTTTTTTCGGATTAACGATAGTGGAGTTGATAGGCTATTTTTTGTGTATGCGACTCTTGCATCTCAAAGACAATGGTAAACATAGTCCTATTTTTCATACTATCGCAAAATACGCAAAGTGAGCTCATAAAAGATATTTTCAGCGATCTCAGTGGCTCAGTATCCTCAAGAGTCTCTGTATGGCTTTTTGATTTTGGTTTTGGGATTATAAGTTTCCATTCAAAGAGTGAGGAGTAATTTTACTTTTGATGTCTATTGTGTGGTATGTTGGATTGTATTTTTTCTCACCACACAACAATAAGTCCCTCCTTCGTCTCAAAAATAGTCTCCATACCTTTCTCCCTATTTTACAATTTGCTTTGCTCAGCTTTTTTATGGCAAATTTTGTAGCACTGTTTGGACAAACAAAATCTCCATTGATTGAGGTTTTGCCTTTAGTGGACTGGATTTCAAGAATCGGAATCCTTGGTGTAGTGATTGGAATGGTTGTTCCATTCTTTGGAAGATATGTTGGGCTTTTTGAGAGGATGTATTTGTATATGACTAATGTCTACTTTTTGCTGGTATGTATTGTATGCTTTATTATAGGATAGTGTCTTAAGCTTGAAAAATCCCTTCAAATCGCTATCTTAAAAAATATTAAAAATCCCTATTTGGTAGCGATGTTTTTATTTTATATTCCTTGCTGTTATGGAGTATGTTATTACTGTAGGACTTGAGATTCATCTCAAACTCTCGAGTCAAACTAAAATCTTCTGTCCTTGTAAAAATGATCAGTCTCTAGAAGATAACCGTCCAAATACCCATATTTGTCCTACTTGTACTGGGCAGCCAGGTGCATTGCCTCGTCTGTCTCGCCAAGTTGTGCAAAAGGCATTACTTTTGTGAAAGGCAATGAATTGTCAGTTTAATATTCGCTCTAGCTTTGATAGAAAGAACTATTTCTATCCTGATTTGCCAATGGGCTATCAGATAACTCAGTTCTACACTCCAATCAATGTCAAAGGGCAGGTTTCTTTCTTTTTGGAAGGATTTGAAAAAGAGCTAAAAGTCTGAATTACTGAGGCTCATTTGGAGTGTGATACGGCAAAATCATTTCACCAGGGAGGGCAAATGCTTTTAGACTTCAACCGTGCTGGGACTCCTCTTATTGAAATCGTTACCTGACCAGATTTTGACTCTGCAGAGGCTGCTGTTGAATTTGCCAAAGAGATCCAGAGAATCGCAAAACGAAATGATATTTCGGATGCAGATATGGAGAAAGGGCAAATGAGAGTTGATGTAAATGTCTCTATTAGACCTAGCGTAGATGATCCTTTTGGAACGAGAGTTGAACTCAAAAATATCAATTCCTTTTCTGCAATCAAAAGAGCCATCGATGCAGAAGTTGCTCGCCAAATTCAGCTCAAAAAAGCAGGAGAGGTGCTTACCCAAGAGACTCGTCGCCGAGATGATCTCAAAGGAGTATCCTTTGCAATGAGAAGCAAGGAAGATGCTTTAGATTATAGATATTTCCCAGAGCCAGATTTGCCAGATTTAGTCTTGGATCAAGAGCTCTTGGATCAAGCAGAACAAGCACAGTTGCTTATCCCTTCAGAAAAAATTAGAAAAATGAAGTCAGAATACTGATTTCATAAAGAGTTTATCAATGCTTTGATCGGTGATTTGAAGGTTCTGAACTTTTTTGAAGAAATGGTCGCTCTCGGTTATGATCCCAAAATGATTGCAAAATGGATTGCAGGGCCAATTAGTGCCTATATGACGGCTAATTTTGTAGCTATCGATGGTCTTAAGGTCAATAAAGAGCAATTGATCAGTTTCTTCTCTCTTGTCAAAAAGGGATCCTTGATCGACAACCAGCTTAAGCTCGTCATGGAGGAGATGCTACAAAATGGGGGAGATCCAGAGGAAATCGTCAAGGAGAAGGGATTTGATGCTCCAGCATTTGATGAAAATGAACTCAAAACTATTATCCAGTCAGTTCTCGATGCCAATGAATCTGTCGTAGATCAGTACAGATCAGGAAAGACAAGTGTGATTGGGTTCTTGGTCGGTCAAACAATGAAGCAAACCCAAGGAAAAGCCAATCCAAAAGAGTTGCAAGTTCTAATCGCTAAAATGCTCAATTAAATATTATGAAAATATAAAAAACTGACTCAAGATCCAGAGTCAGTCTTTTTATTTTGTTGATTTCTTTTTTTTGCGAGAGAAGTGGAATCCTTTTGATTGGAACCATTCTCGGAAAACTGGGATCAGAGAGAGGAAAATAATTCCCAGAATAAGAAGTGTGAAATTTTTTTGAACGACTTCAAGTCCTCCGAAGAAGTATCCTGCATAGATGAAGAGCGTCGCTCGCAAGAAAGCTCCAATAATATTGAATGAAATGAAGTAAAGGTATTTCATTTTTCCAATCCCCGCTACAAATGGGGCAAAAGTTCTTACAATAGGGACAAATCTTGCATAGATGATTGCCTTCCCTCCGTGTTTATCAAAGAAGTGTTGGGCCTTATCAAGGTATTCTTGTTTGATAAATCTTCTTCCAAATTTGGTTTGAGCAACTTTAGGTCCAAGAAACTTTCCGATTTCATAGTTCATACTATCTCCTAGAACGGCTGCGATAAAGACAATTAACCAAATTAGGTGAACGCTGAGTTCGTTGGTAGGATTGTGCGCAAGTGCTCCAGAGGCAAATAGGAGTGAATCTCATGGCAGAAATGGCATTACTACCAGTCCTGTTTCTATAAATATCATCGCAAATAGGATAAGTAGTATTCGGATTCCATATTGATTAAAGAGTTCAACGAGATGTCTATCAATATGGAGGACAAAGTCGATTCAGAATTTGAGAAGATTGATAAGGTGATGCATCAGTGACAGTATAAACAAAAAAGTAAAGTCTGATTTTTAATCTTATTTTTTTAGTTGAGAGCTTATCTCAAGGCTCGCATGAAGATCGCTGTAGATTGTCCAATATTGAGGCTTTCTTTGACTCATTGCATAGGTATGAAAACTACTTGGTCTACGGATTTAAGGGTTTCAGGGAGGACTCCTTCTACTTCATTCCCAAAAACTATTGCTATATCAGCTCTGTTATTTTCAGAAAAGCTTTGGAGATCAATTGCATCTGGAGTGATCTCTGCTGCAATGACTCAGATTTTTTGCTCTTTGGCATAGGCAATGGCATCGCTTGTATAGTCAAATTGCTTCAATGCGACAGAGTCCTCAGCTCCGAGTGAGGTTTTTTTGACTTTAGGGTGATCGAGAGGGGAAGGGGTATATCCGGTAATTCGCACCTCTCGTCCTAGAGCATCAGCGGTTCTGATAACGTTTCCTACATTGTAAGCCGAACGGATATTTTCGAGAATGATGATTTTTCTTGGCATAATGATTGTGGGTTAAAAGAGTTCTAAAGTCAGATTTTATGATGTTATTTTAATTTTAGAAGTTTGGTTTTTTGAGGAGAGGAAAGTGAGAAGAGATCTAAGTACTCTCTAAATGCTACGATAACTAAATCATTTGCTGTCGATAGCGTCTGAAAATGAGGTGTTTTGCTAAGTTTACTATAATTTCTACTAAAGAGATGTTGTGCTTTGCCTTGATCTGAGATATAGTAGGTGTGAAGAGATGGTTTGCTACTTGTTTCTGTAAAAAAGCTAAGTAGGCGCTTTTCGCTATTTCGTAAAAGTTGAGAACTTGGAGAGTGTGGAATTTGCATTTCATAACTTGTTCCAGAGAATGTGAGCGGAGTTAGGGTAAGGCTAATTCAGTTATCGCTTTTTTCGGTATGAAGCAGTGATGTTCCAAGTGATGATTGATATAGGAAGTCAGATTTCGGATCTTTTGATATACTTGGCGTGCTAGTTTTTGCAGGGAGTGGGAGAAGTTTTGTTTGATCTTTATTTGCAAGGATAAGACTGTTTTCTCCAGTGATAACTTGAGAAAAGTCTTGTTGTGCCCTAATGAGAACTTGATTGTTTGCAAGCTTGCTAAATTTTGAATCAAAGTTGCTAATGCTAAATTGTTTGATATTTCCGCTATTTTGAGCTAGGAGTAGATTTGGTGAATTAATGGTATTTGGCGAAAAACTCAAGAGATGTCCACTGAGTAGAGCATTTTCAGTTGGATGTAATCTCGGTTCTAAAGTGAATCTTTGAAGAAGGGTAGTTTGTCCTCCACTGGCATAAGAAATGCAATTTTGGCATTCAAATCAAAGGTTATTAAGATTTTTAGCAAAGAAAAGATAATCTTGTCAAAAGAAAATTTGAGAGATATTTCCCAGATAATAGCTAATTTCTGGAGCCTTTTCTAGAGCATCAAGATCAAAGATAGTGATTGTGTTTAGGTTTGGAGAATGTCCTGTTAGGAGCTGATGTTGAATTTCTTTGCATGAAGGAGTAATGTTTGTTCCAGAGGTTGAAAGAAAGTTATTTGAGACAAGGAGGGTATGAAGCTCTTCAGTTTTTTGATGTTTTGCAAGTTTGGATAATTGATTTCTAGTAAGTCAAGTTTGAGAGAGGATAAGAAGTTTCTGATTCATTGTGGTAATTGTCTGAATCGGAGCGGAGAAAGTCAGACTTTTGATATTTTTAATTTTATCATTTTCAATTTGGTACCACAAAATTTGGTATCAAGACTGATTTTCTGCAGAAAGAAGTAGTAAATCGTTTTCTAGGATGTGGTGCTGAATATGGTTTCGATTTTGGGGAATTTTAATACGAGCAATAAGTTTTGTGGCAGTTAGGTTTGGAGCGTTATTTTTGAGGATCAATATATTATGGTCTTGATAAAGTGAAAGGTAGGTATTTGATCTATTGATACCGCTTGCAAAAAAAGAAGTAGAAAATTCTGAATCCTGTGAAAGGTCTTTGTTTTCTTTAAGAAATGTTTGTAAAGAATTGTTTAGGTCAAAACAGGATTGATAGTTTTCTCGGCTTTTTGTTTGATCTGCAGAAAAAACTCAGTTGAAAAGGATGAAACTAACAAAAAGAGTCAGATTTATGATTATTTTTTTTCTCATAATGAAAGAAGAGAATTAAATTCAGACTTTAGATTACCGTTTTGGGCTATTTTTTCAAGTATAAATCTTTCTATTAGAAAGAAAAACTTGATTTTGTCAAGTATTTTATTATACTGGAGATGCTAAAATAAATACTAACTTAAAAATTTTACAACTATGGCAATAGTTATTGAAGTAAGTCCAAAAGTTAAACTTCCCAAAAAGTTGACTTTGGCAGTACAAACCAGTTCATCTGGTAGAGAGGAACTAGTGATTCTTCCACATAAGAATCATACAAGAAAGCCTAATTTGATTCTCAAAGTTGAGAAGACAGTTACAAATGCGATTCCAATGTTTCGTGTGGAGGGATCTGGATGTCCATCTGTGGATTTGGCAGTTAAGGTGCCTTCACTCTTGTTGTCTATTTTTAGAGGAGTGCAAATTACTTTGCAAATTCCGAATGAAATAGAGCCTTCGGTTCTCCCTTTGGGAATTTCTTTGGAGAAGAATGCTTCTTTTGATTCTTTCTTTTCGGTGAAGGTTGATGGTGTTATGGATCTTCCTCAACTCATTATTAAGCAGGGGAATAATGTGCTTTTTAAACACTGGATTCCTTTGGCAAAGAAGGTTGTCAAAAAGAAGGAGATTACAGGTATTCAAAGTTTTGTCTTGGATAAGAATGGAAAGTGTTTCTATGTTTATTCATCTTATGCGATAGATAAAGCTTGTGGAGTTTATCTTCATAAGGATTTGCCACGAGAAACTCCCTCATTTGAGGGGCTTGTAATCGGAGAAAAGGGGATTTCCTTTAAAAGGTCGTCTCATTCTCGTGCCTTGAAGCTTTCTGATGTTAATCTCTGGGATGAAATTCTTCCATATCCAGATGGGTTTATCGGAGTATCTCGTAATAGCGAAGGTTATTCTCAAGTGCGGATCAATGGAGTTTACCTTATTTATCAAGGAGCTTTTGACAAGGTTCAAGCTGCCCCTGATGGAGCTGTTTATGTCTTGTATCAGGGAGATCTAACAAAATTTACTCTTGAGTGATCAGGTAGCGAAAAAAAAGACTGTGGAGGCATTTCTTCACAGTTTTTTCTAATTAATAATCACAGTTTTTTTCATCAAGAATAACTTCAACGAGTTCTCCTTTTTGATATTCTCCAGGAATGATACAGTGAATGTAATTTTCAGTTCGTCACTTGGATTTTCAGTTTTTGGTTTCTTCGATGAGGACTTGGAACTTGTGTCCATAATTTTGAGCTACTCGTTCATCGCGGACTTGATCTCCGATTTCGATCAGCTTTCTATTTCTTTCTTTTCTGATTTCGTTGGGAACTTGATCTGGGAGGCGAGAAGCTGGGATTGGATCTGCTTTGTGATGATCTGAGAATGGGAAGGCATGGAGCTTGGTTATACGGTACTTTTGTACTCCTTGGCAAGTTTGTTCAAAATCTTCCTCTGTCTCTCCAGGGAAACCACAGATGATATCTGCTCAAATCGAAATTTGATCACGATCTGGACGGTCGAGATTTCTGATTTTTGTGAGTACTTCATCGAGTTTATCGGAAAGGTATCCTCTATTCATAAGTTTGAGTACTTTGTCAGAAAATGATTGAATCGAAAAATGAAAATGAGGAACAAATCTAGGGTTTTTGACAATCTCAAAAAACTCATCGGTGAGATATTGTGGATCAATACTCGAGATTCTGATCCTTGGAATGCTTGTTTGTTCTAAGATTGCTCTGAGGAGTTCAGGGAGACGGCTTTCATCTGCATTTCTCGTATTTTGAGATCATCGAGCAGCGAGGTTGATTCAGGTGATCACAATCTCTTGTCAGCCTTCTTTTTCTATTTCTTTGATTTCATCAATAATTTCAGCAAGAGGACGATTCCTATGAGGTCCTCTCTTGAATATTGTGAGGCAGAAAGAGCAGTGATTATCACATCAGTTTTGGATAATAACGTAGTTTTTGGTTCGAAGCTTTTGTCCTGGAGTTGTGAGACCATTGGTAAAAGAGGTCGCACTTTGTGCTGGATCTTCTGCAAGAAGAAGAATTTTGTCCTCATAAGGTGCAAGCTCTGGATAATTTTTGAAAAAAACGGCTCTATCTGTTGCTTCTCCCTTGGTAATTGATCCGCAGCCTGCAATATACACTCTTTTGTCTTGGTGGAGTTGGTCGAGGATTTCTTTGACTCGTTTGGATTTTGCACGGTCAGTTACTACGCAGGTTGCAACAAGAAAAATATCATCTTCGGCTTGTTGAGTAGCTTCTAGATGAGCAATTCGTTTATTAAGGTAGAATTTATTGACTTTACAACCGTAGACTTTATGTTCCATAAAAGACTGAAATCAGAATTAAATCTTCTTTCATCATAAGAAAAGGGTGAAATAAAAGCAAGGGATTTTTTGGATGAATTTTTAGATGTCAAAAGTGGAAAATCCAGTGAACATTACATCTCTTACCCGATTGCCACATTCTCGATCTTTGTCATAAGTGCAATGCTTTTTACTTCCCGGAATAAGTCATGTGGAGCTTTTCATCGTATCAAGCCACTTTACTTGATCAAAAGGAAAATCAATATGATATCTTTTTGCTTCGGCTTTGAGCATATTTTTGTCAAAATCTACATTGTGACCGATGACAAAATCTGCTCAAATGTATATGAGAAATCCAAAAAGTGGAGCGACTCATCAGTTTCAGTATGATGCTCGAACGATTCCAAATGTTCTCTACGTCACTCATTAGTTCACTACTTACTAAGGGAGGATTGTTTTCTATCCTCTCTTTTTTGTGATAAAAAAGCAGAAGAAAGTAATTAAAATTAAGACGATAAAACTGTAAAAAAATAGGGGATTGTTTTTATATGCATCAACTCAGTATCTAACGCACGATACTATAAGTAAATATAGTCGTATACTGCTTAATAAAACAGTATAGAAAAAAGAGAGGTTTTTTCTTGCTTGTGAGAAAAATGGTAGCAACAAATATATGATAGTAGATAGTCGGCTTAGAAGAAAAACCCAGTCAAAAGCAACTTCCCAATCTTTTGCTCGCAAAGCATGATGTATTTGTAGCCAAAAATACCGATAAGGATCTCCACATAAAAGAAAAATAAAAATCATTATTTATGCAAAATATATAAATGAAGCATTGCAATGAATATACAAAAGATTCGTAGATATTGAAGTCGAAATCCATATGGAAGGTTTAAATAATCTTCAGTAAGAAGTATAATATCAGCAAGTATTGGATATATTGAGAATCCTAATAAGCCTATATAATTCCATTTTGAAAAAATTACTTTTTTCTGATGTTGATTATAAATAATATAACACCAAAAAATAAGAATTAAGAAACATCAGAAGAGTGCTGCTATCATTTGAATTTTATTCAAATAAATAGTTTCATTATATTCAATTATTGCTAAAAGACAAGATAAAAAAATCGGTTTTGGAAGTTTTTCTCTAAAAAAAGGGAGCTCCCCCCCTTCTCACCTCCGTAATCAAAATCTTTTGAAAATGAGAAGCAAAACGATATAGTTGAGTCAGATTTATTTTTTGTTATAAAAAAAGATGAAAAAAGAACAACATAATCCAGAACTAGAAAAGCAAAATATCGCTGATCAAGATACTCAGGAGCTTGAAAATATGCTTGAGCAGGCGAGTAAAGAGGCTCAGGAAGCTGAGATATCTCCGCTCATCGCAAAGATCGCTGAACTCGAAAAGGCTTTACAAGAAAAGGAGGAAATCGCAAAAAATAGCCAAATTGCCTATTTGCATCTCAAGGCTGATTTTGATATTTTGCAAAGACAAACTGATCAAAAAATTGAAAATGCCAATCGTGATGCAAAAATAAAAATAGTAAAAAAGCTGATTCCTCAGCTCGAAAACCTCAGAAAGTCGCTTCTCAATCTCAATGATGAGCAAAAGGAAAGTACTATGGGAAAGGGTCTTTTGATGATGCAAGAGGGATTTTATAAGGTGCTAGGAGAAATGGGAATTGAACCGATAGCATCGATGGGGCTAGAGCCAAATCCTCAATTTCATGAGCCAGTGAGTATGCAACCTGTAAATGATGAAGCTTTAAAAGGAAAGATTGTTGAGGAGTTTGAGCAAGGATTTGTTTACAAGGAAGGAGAAGAAGTGATCGTACTTAATCCTGCGAAAGTTGTTGTAGGAAGCTAGTTTAGTATCGAGATTTGTCTTTCGATGAGTTCTTTTTGGAAGATTTCGGCTAGGGCGAGATTGACTTCAAGTGTTTGTGTAATAGAGGAGTCGTAGTGACTTTCTATTACTTTCCCTTCATATTTTGATAAAAGATATTGTACACTAGAGAGCTGATCATAGGAATGGGTCAGCTTTATTTTTTTTGTTATTTCTTTTTCGATAATATTGAGGTGTTGGATACCTGCTTTTGTAGTTTCGGTATATGCTTGGATGAGGCCTCATACTCCCAAAAGTGTCCCACCAAAGTATCTTGTTACTATTACCAAAATTTCAAAAAGTTCGGCACCTGTGATAACCGATAAGATTGGTTTTCATGCAGTATTTGCTGGTTCTCCGTCATCTGAAGATCTTTGGTCAGTAGTGGACAGATTTCGTGATCAGAAAAGGTCTTGCTGAGCCTGAGGGGTAAGTCTCCGAGCATAGCAATTGTGGGTTGCATCGTAGTATTTTTTTCTGAGAGAATCGAGGTGAGTATTAGCTTCCTCAGCACTAGAAATAGGAAGTAAAGTAGCAAAAAATCTGGATCCTTTAATTTTGGGGATCTCAAAAAAATGGGGTTGGTTGATGGTTTTGTAGGTTAGTTTTTGCATTGTAGTTTTTTGATATGTGCAAAGATAGGTTGAAAACTGCTTTATTGAGTGATTTTGAGTGCAGAGAGGATCTCGTCTTGTGGAGTTTCTGGATTGTCAATGAGTTTAATGTCCGGGGTTAGTCCAATTTTATTGATAGAGTTTTTTTGATCTGCGATGTTTCGTAGCGCGATGGTATATTTGAGTAATCCACCATTGCTTAGTGGTGAGATTTCTTGCATTGATCACTTTCCATGGCTAGTCTCTCCTATAAGGTAGGTACTATCTGGGAAATAATGTTTTAGTGTTCCGGCAAAGATTTCTGCAGCACTTGCGGTAGATTTATCGATAAGGATCAAGGTTTTGCGAAGAACAAAGTGATGATCAGATTTTTGAGCTTTTTCTTTTTGTGAAGAGTCTTTGGTTTTGAGTGTTAGGAGGGGAGTATTTTCAGGGAGGATGGTCTCAAGTGTTGTCAGGACTTCATCTACGATACCTCATGGATTCCCTCTTAGATCAAAGATATGAAACGAACAATTTTGATATTTCTGCATATGAGAAATAAAGCTCTCGGCCGCGCCTTTATCGAAGTTATTGATGAGAAAGTAGCATTTATCTTCTTTTTGGAGAGAATCGATCACTGGGATCTGAATTTTGTCTCTTTGGAGAGAGAAAAGATAAACTTTCCCTTTTCTATCGATTTGTAGTGAGAGATGGGTTCCAATTTCTCATCTTATTTGTGAGAGAAAGAGGTCAAAATCCTGATTTTTTTGGTAGTATTTTCCATTGATAGCAATAATCAAATCTCAAGCTTGAAGTCCTGCTTTTTGGGCAGGGGAGTTTGGGATAATTTTGCTGACTAAGGGAAGATTTTCTGGGCTGAGTTTGATGACAGCTCCGATCCCGCTAATATTATTATTGAGAAGAGCTAGGAGTTTTTCAGCTTCTTTTGGTGAAAAATAGGAAGTATAAGGGTCTTGAAGCTTAGCAAGGTAGCCAGAGATGCTTGTTTGATCTCAGGTTGGAAGCATGTGAGGATAGAGATAGGACTGTTCAAGCTTTGTTTTGATCTCTGGGAATATGGCTTGTTCTATAGGATCTGAGGATTGAAGGTTTGCCGTCGTGATACCTGGAATCAATAAGAAACCCAAAGAAAAAATCAGATTTTTGATTTTGTTTTTCATGGAAATTGAGATATGATAAAGTATCAAAAGTATATGATTCTTGAGAGAATTTACAAGTAAAACAAAAAGCCTCTCGGGTAGACGAGAGACGATTTGTCAATTAAGGATGTAAAGTATCTCAGCAACCTTTAGCAACCTAAAGATTTTTGCTAAGACTTCCGCACGAGAAGGTGAAGTGTGGTGTGAGTGATTTTTTGGTTTTTGTTTTTGCTCGTGGGTGAGGGAAATCCTCGCAACTTAGGCTGATACTTTAGTCTTGAACTCTTTTACCTCAAGACACTATAAGTATAGCCATAAATAAAAGAAAAAGCAAATTTTTGTACAAATAATTTTGAAAAAAGTCCCTTTTCTAGAAAACTAGTAAAAGGGATTTTTTGATAGATTTTACTAAGCATTACTAATGCTTAGACTGCTAGCTATTCTCTTCTTCAGAGAAGAATTTTTCCCGTTCATCAGCTCCGTAGAGAAGATGGGAAAGCTTCGAGCAGAGCTCCTGGTCCAGATGGGGAGAATTGAGAAGTTCTCCAAATTCAACCGCGTCGGGGATGTTGAAGCCAGCCATACTGACATTTTTTTCTTCGATGTTTTTCATCAGTAGACGTAGTTGTCCATTGAGATAGTGGGCAATACCTCCATACTCATCCCAGAGTCTTTCCTGTTCAGGGATGCCAATGCTTTGTACTAAGGAATGCCAGAAAAGCACTTCCTTTGCAAGGATTCTTGTTTGCATAATGCTGTTTTTATTTTAATAATTATTTATGATGTGTATATAATTATTTTTATAAAAATGTCAAGTTAAAATATCTTGACTTTTCTTTTTTTTTTGTAAAATTCTTGACAGTAAATAAATATTGTATAACCTAAAATAAAGGATTCCTTATGGAAAAGAAGAGTTATTTAGAGGTACTGGCTGCTCTTGAGCAGTTTGTTGCCTATGCGATGAAGTTTTCGTTTAAAAAAGAGACTCCTTCTGGTGAAACCAAAAACCACAAAATCTCTGGTATCCGTATTGCCTATCAGGAGAGTGATATCTCACAGCAGATGTTCTCTGAAGGTGAGGACTATGGACTCAAGCGTATCCCTAAGGCTCCAGAAGTGCTGGTGATGCTCTTTTATGATCACTACTTTGTAGAAAAGGGAGTGAAAAAGAGCAAGCATGTTGTTACAAGCAAAGCTTTTAGTTCTCCGGTATTTTCTGGTACTCAAGGGCTGTTGCGTCATCTCAAGGCTGGTTTGCCTTATTTGGTAGATAGTCTTTTTGATGATTTTTATGCATCAAAGCTGGAGGATAATATCTATGCTATTGAGGCAGTTTCTGATGTTGAGAAACTTACTGATGCAGCTTTTGAGGTGGAGTATCTTACCAAATTTCCTCAAAAATTGTTGAAAAAAGTTTGTAATCTGACTCAGGAGCTCTATCAGATTCCATGTGTTAGTGATGCAACTTTTACGCTTAGTTCTCAACGTCAACTCTGGATTGTCGTTGATCATCGTGGTCAACGTATTATCAACAAGCGAGATCTGTTTGTGATGAGTATGTCTTTGGTCTTGGTCAATCGCAAGAAAGAGCATATCCATTTCTCAGATTCGGTGATGACTAAGACGTGTGATGAGATGGATCGGAGTTTGCCTAAGATCCGAGATCAAATTCAGAATTTTCTTTTTTCAAAAGAAAGAAATCAGCTGGAAAGCGGAATTTATCCCTTGATCTTTGCACCATCTGCGGTAGGAACCCTATTTCATGAGGCGTTAGCTGGGCATATGCTCTCTGGTCGCTATATTGCCGAGGGGATTTCAACTGTCTTCAAGAGTAAGATCGGCAAGCAGATTGCTACTGATGGTTTTATGGAGGCATTGAAGTATCTAGAGATCTGGGACTGTCCGAGGGATGAGGAGATGCTTGCTTCTTATCGTTATGATATGGAGGGAAGTTCTAGTCAAGATGTTCTTTTGATAGATAGAGGTAAGGTTCTTCATTATTTGCATAGCAAAAACTCTTCAGCTCGTCTTAACTGTCACAATAATGGACATGCTCTCGGAGGTAACTTTATTCAAAAGTATCGGATCAATAATCAAGATGTTGAGACAGTTGCACTGCCCGAGCCTCGTGTCTCCAACTTGAAGATTATTGGACTTGATACGATAAGCTTGGAAGCTATCAAGCAACAGTATTTTGATCAGTTTGGATATTATCTTTGGGTTGAATCCAAGTCAGGTCAGGTTCTAGTAGAATCAGGGACTTTTGAACTGGAGATCGAATCAGTTGTCAAGGTTTATTCTGATGGTACTAAAGAATACTTCCACGGAGGGAAGTTTTCTGCGAATCTGACGGATTTCCTTGATGCGATTGAGGTTGTTAGTGATTATTACGGTCGCTGTCAGGGCTTTTGTGGTGCTGAGAGTGGTTGGGTTCCTACTGAGGAATCGGCTCCTGCTATGGCAATCTATGGAGTCAATTGGATCCCTGATGATCTTCCAGAGCCAGATATCTTGGTAAACCTCAAGCGAGACAAGCACCTCTCAGAGGAACAAGTAGAACAAGGCTTTGAATACGAAGTCAAGTCTAAAACAAAAAAAATAAAAAAGACTGAATAATGAGTGTGGTCGGCTCAAAAGAGTGGAGAGGTATTCTTCTCCACTTTTTTTCAAAGGAGATAAAGTCTTGACTTTTGATAGAGTGATTGTTATCTTAAGTTTGTTTTTTTATTCTTTGACAATATTAATGAAACTGTTTGCAGAATTTTTAGTTTTGATGGTTGCTATCGAACATTTGTATATTCTATATATTGAGATGTTTTCTTGGGAAAAACTTGGTAAAAAGGTCTTTAAGTGAGTTTTAGAGAATGATCTTTTTGTAAAGACTAAGGGGTTGGCAAAAAATATCGCTTCGCGTTATTTACTTCGTAAAAAATCAGGGCTTGTATAATGGGTTTTTGGCATGAGGATTGTTATTAGGAGTTATGCTGGGATCAGATACTTTGATCTATTATTGTTTGTGATGTGTGATCTTAGCTGGATGTTATGGGTGATGGCAGAGCAGTAGGAGCATTTTTTTTAAACAAGCATTGCCAGTAATGATAACCTTAGGACTAGTGCTCTATTCTTTTTAAGGAGAAAAAAAATTAAGGAGAAAAAAATGGTCAAAGCGACCATTTTTTATTTTAGGCGGATATCGGTTATTTTTTGTTGATAGCCGATGTTGTTTAGGTGAGTGTTGATATGAGAGAGGAGCTGGGTCTTCTGTTTAAAAATTTGGATTTTTAAGTTTTGATCTGTGGTCTTGAGAAAGAGTGTTGAGAATTTAACATATCAAGTTAAAATCTGATGTTCTTCGATGATATTGTCAGGTTTTTCGGCTATTTTTAGAAATGATTTTGTTGCGTTGAGTACTACAGCTCCGATCATACGAAAGCCTTGAAATTTTTGTGAGAGATTTTTGCGTGCAAGTTCAGAGAATCAAAGCATAATCGGCTTATGGTAGGATAAATGAGGTGAGGGGAGCAAAGTTTGAGAAGTTATAATGCTTCTTGGTTGGCAGGTCTCGAAGTCTTGTTCTTACCTTGTCGTTTGGATGAAGAGTATTGCTAAAATCTGCATATTGGCATGGACATTTATTGCAGTTTGGTGAGACAAGCGTACAGTTTTCTCCTAGGCATTGAGAAGGTGGCTCTGGACAACCATCGCTGTCTTGTATTCCGTTGTAGTCTTCAGGAATGTTTGGACATTCGTCGATAGGATCTGGAATTTTATCTCCATCTGCATCACAAGTTTTGATGTCTTGAGGACAGGAGAGGCAGGTTTCCCCTGGGTCAGGTTTCCCATTTCAGCAGAGGTTAGTGAGAGTACATTTGAGGGAACAACTTCCTTTCCCATTTTGAGTACCATCATCGCATTCTTCTCTTAGAGCGCTTTCTACGATTCCATTTCAGCAAAGAGAGAAGCATCTTTGTACATCTTGAGGACAGTTTTTACAGGTTTCCCCTGGATCAATTTTCCCATTTCAACAGAGATTTTTGTCAGCAGGAATAATACAGAGTTCTTTGAGGTCTGCTTGGCAAGAGAGACAAGTCTCCCCTGGATCAATTTTCCCATTTCAACAGAGGGGAGAAGGTGAATTGGTAAGAGTACAAGAGATCGAACATCTTTTATTTTTTCAGTTTTGTTTTCAATCATCACAAACTTCTCCTGGATCGAGTTTCCCATTTCAGCAAGTATGTGTAGAACAGATAGGAACATCTTTAGGACAGTTTGCACAGTTTTCCGCAGATTCTCTTTTTCAGTTTCCACAAAAAGCAGTACATTCTCCTACATCTTGAGGACAGGTTTTACAGGTTTCCTCTGGATCAATTTTTCCATTTCAACAAGACAGGTCACAGCTTATGACATCTTGAGGACAATTTTTACAAGTTTCTCCAGGATCTGCCTTTCAGTTTCCACAAATTGAGGTACATTCTCCTACATCCTCTGGACAAGAGAGGCAAGTTTCTCCATCATCGATTTTTCCATCTCAGCATTTAGGAGCTTGGTTTTCGCATGCATCTCAGATTCCGTTATTGTTGAAGTCTGCTTGGTCTTTGTTATAAACAAAAGGGCAGTTGTCTAGTGAACATACTCAAAAGTGTTGTTGATAGATATTGTGATTTACATTTTCTCCTGGAATGAGGCTACAGTCAGGTTTTTCATACTGTATAAGACCTAGCAGGTTTGGAATACCATCTCCATCTATATCGATATCATATTTGTCAGGGACTCCTTGTTTGTCAAGATCACATTTAAGTCCTGCATACATGTTTTTTTCATCAAGAGTGATGTTGTTGAGACTAGAATGAGATGAGCTAATGATGTTTTCAGAAGTGAGTGTTATGGATCAGACTTGATATTTAGATTTTATAGTAAGTGTGCCTTCTTTAGCTAGTTGATAATAAATTGTTTCTCCTGTGAGGATATTGTCTTTGCTGATACTTTCAAGAGGAGAAAATTGTAAAGTAGTTTTTGAGATATGAGAAGAAGAAAGGGGTTGAAGTCTGAGTTTTAGAGTTTTCTCATTGAGTGAGAGGAAGTAGAGATTTATGGCAAGAGGTTCGGGTTTTTGGGCGTCAGTTAGTCCTATGCTTGCAGTTGAGATAAGGCTTTCTCCATTTGTTAGTTTGGTTTTGTGAATGAGAGAATATTGTCCTGCTGCTGAATAACGGTGGTTTGCAGTCAGGTTTTTGTTTTCTTGTTTTGTAAGATCTCAAAAATCCCGCTCAGTAGTTTCAATATTACTGAGGGAAAGAGAAGAAAGCCTTATTAGTGGGCTAATTTTTTGATTGAGACTATAGTTTTGAGATGGGATTTGGAGGTGGGAGTTTATAAATTTCCCATTTAACTCTCTGATGTCTGTTGAAGCAAATGCAGCGAGTCTTCCGTTTTGATAAGCTTTGAGAATGATATTATTTCTTGCTCAAGAGGTCAGCGTGGTAGAAAAAGTTGAAAGCTGACTTGTTGTTTGTTTATGTTTTGTTGCAGAGTTGCTCCATTCATAGCGATCAAATGATCAGATTGCATCTGCTGAAATCGTTGTTTTATCTCAGTTGATAAGTACCTGTTTAAGAGAAAGAAAAAATGTCTGTTGAGATTGGGGAATATATACTTGAGAGGAAACCAAATGAGTCATTCAGTTTTTTTCTGTTATTTTTGCCCTTATGGTAAAGGTTCCTGATTGTTCAAAAGTGTGGGTTGATTTTGTTCATTGTTCATGCGTTCCATCTCCAAAATCTCGTTCAATTTTTGCGGGTTGGGTTTTGCTCTGGATATGCATTTTAGCGGTATGGGGAGCTGTCTTTGAAATGCTATCGATAATAAGAAAGTGGTATTGGTCTTGATGTTCTTGACCGAGTGGAGTTTTATCCTCAAGTTTTTGTCCATAGAGAAGTGCAAAATTGATATTTCAAGTATCATCTACAAATCAAATGGGGTTGCTTTCTCCGTCTCCATCAATGTCTGAATCGCACACATCTCCTACATTGTCATTATCAAGATCAGCTTGACTTGGATTGTAGCTGTAAGGGCAGTTATCTTGCGTGTTTTTGATGCCATCACAGTCATAGTCTGAGTTGAATTCACATTGGGTATGGAGATGGTATACCTGATAGAGCATTTGTAGAGCTTGACTAGGAGAAATAGGACTTGAAATCTGATCTGTATCTTCGTCGGTAATCACTCCTTCTTTGATAAGAAGATTCATCTGAGCTATCGGCCAAACTCCTGTTCTGATATTTGAAAAATTTCTAAACCCACATTGAGCAGTGTTGAACATGCAATACTTGAGGTATAGATGGAGTTCTTGAGCTGTTTTTGCAGGTGCAGCAGAGGTGGTAGAAGTTTTTATTAGTTTGATTTCTTCGCTATCAAAGGTTCTATATTCATATCTAGAGGGATCAATCTTTTGGAGCCAGGTTTTTATCTCTTTTCGCGGAATAGTATATTTGGGAGCAAGTCTCGTAGCAAGCAGATTTACCAGTGTTTGATAAAATTCTCCTTTGCTGACGCTTTTTTGTCCACAAAAATTTCCACTACAAACGGGTGAGGTTTGAAGAGGATATCCTCTCATATAGTTTTGTTCGCCAACATAGGCTATGCAGTAATAGTAATTTGTATTATTGTGTTTTGCACTTCCAAAGGAAATATCGCGGAAGTCCTTTCCAGGTAGGGTAGAGAAATTTTGCCAAAAGGGTTGATTAAAGTGGTTGAGAGTTGATTGAGTCGGTAATATACAGTCATGACACTCTACGGCATTGAGCAAACGCGTGAGCTGATAACGAGAGAGTTTGTCTTGGGTTTTGAGACTTGTAGTATTGATACCAAGCGAATCAAGCTTGAGACTAAAATCCTCAAAGGTGGTTCAGCTCGATTGGGCAAAAGTGTAAGAAAATAGTGAAAAAAGGGTTAAAAAGCTTAAAATTCAGATTTTTTTCATTATTTTGATTTCTTAGGAAGTTTAAAACCGATTTTGTCAGAAAGAGGAGTTTAGCTTGCTAATTGTTTAGTGAAAAAGCTTTTTCGTTCTTCTCGAGGAGTTTTTTTAGGATCAGGAGTTTGAGATCCAGTTAGCTCAAGTGTAGGATATTCGATTTGGAAAGTGATTAAAGCTTCTCCATCTGAAAGGATATTGTTTTCGTGTGCGATAAATTTTTGGGCGTAGTCGACATTGAGAAATTTAAGCTGAAAATGGTTAAAATATGAGATTTCATCCAGGACTTTTTGTGCCTGTTCCTGAACTGAGGCAGTATTTATCAGAATATTTTGGTAGTTGATATAGGTTTGTATTGCAATGAGCATAAAAAAAATACTGGAAGCTAGGAGGCTTCGTTTGATGAGAAATCCTTTTTGGGTAATGAGATTCTTCAGAAATGCAGTCATAAAATAAGAAAATAGCTTGATAAAAAAGTTCAAGTCAATATAAAAAACTATATTGCTTTTTTGCAGGGAAAAAACAAGAGAAAAAGTCAGATTTTTGTTTCTTGTTTGGATTTTTTTTGAGAAATTTATTTTTTATCTGATAGATATGGCGATACATAGATTGCCGGATTATGTGATCAATAGACTCAAGGCCTGAGAAGTTGTACAAAGGCCTGCGAGTATGCTTAAGGAACTGGTAGAAAACTCTCTGGATGCTGGAGCAACTGCAATCAAGATCACTATTAACGATGGGGGAAAGAGTTTGTTGTCCGTTGAGGATAATGGAAGTGGAATTGAACTTTCTGATATGGATCTATTGCTCGAAAGGTATGCAACGAGTAAGATCTCGTCTGAGAAGGATTTGATGAGTTTGGAGAGTTATGGTTTTAGATGAGAGGCTTTGGCATCTATTGCTGAGGTAAGTAAAATCACAATCCTTACTAAAACAGCCTATGCGGAAATTGGGACAAAGCTTCAGAGGAGGGGACAGGAAACGGTTGTTAGGCATTTGCCAGTTCCTTTTAGTCATGGAACTATGGTGCGTGTAGAGGATCTTTTTTATAATGTTCCCGCTAGACTTAAGTTTCTTAAATCGGCTCAGACTGAATTTTACTATTGCTATGCATATTTTTTGGATGTAGCGATTGTGCATTTTGATAAGGATTTTGTTTTGATGAAGAACAATAATCTTGTTTTTGATCTCAAGGCAAACGAAAGTGTAGAAGGTAGAATTTTGGATCTTTTTAGAAAAGATTGGAGAGAAAAGCTTTTAAGTCTGAATTTTGAGCAGGAGCATATCAAGATTAGTGGGGTAGTTTCCGATGCTTCATTGCGTTTTGGATCCGCTGAAAATATTAAAATCTATGTAAATAATCGTCCTGTAGAAGATAAAATTATCAAAAAAGCAATTATGGATAGTTATGCTAGGCAAATTACGCCATGAGAATATCCATTGGTAGTACTCTTTGTTCAAGTTCCTGCTGATGAGGTAGATGTTAATGTGCATCCTAGTAAGTTGCAAGTTAAGTTTATGGATTCTCAATATGTATTTAAGTCAGTGGTTGCTGCGATATCCCAGGTTTTGTGAGACAATAAAATTGCTAGCGTAGGAAATGAATTTTTTGCTACTCAGATGAAGTCACAATCCTCAGAAAACGGGCAAGAGACATATAGATATCTCCAAAGTAACTCTGAATCCCAGAATGCGAATTTAAAGTCAGATTTTTCATCTTTTTTGAATGCTGGAAGGAGTATGGGAGGTTCACTACTTTCAATGCAAAGGGGGAAGATGTCTGGAGAGGTAAAGGATTTTGCAAATATTGTAGATGATCTGAGTGCAAATTTGGAAAACCTGGATCCTCAAAATACAAGATCTGAGACTCTTTTTGCTCCGAGGCGATCTGGTGAAATTAGTCAAAGAGGCACTTTGGATCAGCAAATGCAAGGAGAAACCTATTTTCATGAGGATATTGGAGAGTATCAAATTCTCGGTCAAATGCGAAATATGTATATTGCATTGATGGCAGATGGAGCATTGTATTTGATAGATCAGCATGCATTGGCTGAGAGGATTGCTTTTGAAAAGATGAAACTCAATCAAGATCTGACTTCTGAAACTCTTTTACAGCCTCTTAAATTTGAGGTTACTAGAATCCCTAATCTTGAAGAAAAATTGGAACAACTTTGAAATTTGGGGTTTGATATCGGTCAAATTAGTGAATCTGCAATAGTAGTTTACGCAATGCCAAGGGTTTTTGTACAATATCCCGTAGAACTTGCAAAGCTACTTAATTATGTACGATATTTGGAGGAAGTGAGCTTTGATCATATTATGGATGGGGTTTTTGCTACTAAGGCATGTAAGACATCGATCAAAGCAGGACATAAACTTTCTTATCTTCAAATGAAACAGTTGCTTGAGGATGGGTTTAGGCATATTCCTGGAATGTTTGTTTGTCAGCATGGAAGGCCATTTTTTGTCAAGATGGATAAAAAAAATATTGATGGGCTTTTTGATAGATAATTTATTTTGAAAAAATAAAAAAAGAAAGAAATCAGACTTCTTTCTTTTTTAGTTTATTATTTGAAGAGTTTTGATGGGAAGTACATATCAATAAGTCCAAATGATTTGTCTACGAGGAAGTCTTTGTTTGGATCTTGTCCCTCTGTTAGTTTTCCACAAGGGTTTCTATCGAGGTCTATTCCTTCTTTACGATTACATTTCCAAGTGAAAATTTCAGAGAGTCTGATTTTCTTATTTAGATTAATTCCGATTTTTGTTATATTTGTATGTGCCTCGTTTGTTGGTGTGTTGAGAGTATTGAAAGAGGCAATTTTTCAGTGAACGATAAGTTTTCTTTGAATTTCATTGTTTGAATTACTATCTCCTTGAATAAGTCCATTAATGATGAAATTTCCCTTGAGGAAGTTTGCCTTAATAATACCATTTTTGTCTGGGTATCCATTTCCTAGAAATGTTTGGTTTGCATTTGTATTTGGTAGTTTTAGATCTCATTTCATCAGTAAGATTGTGATAGGTTGGTTAGTTGTTTCCATATAGTTGTTTAGTGTGAGATCGCCTTGTTGGATTATGATAGTTTTCCCTGCATATTCTTGGGGATCAATTTCCCCACCATTTTTTGCACAGATTACGTCTCCATTTGGATTCAGCTTTCCCCATCTATTTCTACAAAGAGATTCTGCTCTTTTGTTTGCTATATTGATGATATTTGAAATGTTTTCTGTGGTAGATACTAAGAGTGATGTTTGTTTTGTGTTACCTTCGATTCCTTTTTGGCCAAGTACTTGAGATGATAGTCCTACGATTCCTCTGATTCCAAGATTCATCATGGTTTCTAGCGCATTTCCATTTCCAAAAATAAGAGTGTTGTCTTTTGGTCATAAAATCGGATCATCTGTTTTTGGAATGGTTTTTTCAGGATTATTAGGATCTTCTCTTAGACTATAAAAATCGTTTACACATTTTGTTTTGCTTAGTTTCTCTATAAAGCTTTCGTGGAAGGCATTTACCTGTGCTAGATTTTCAGACTTTACATAAGCTCCGACCAAAGCAATTCCTCCTGCTTTATCGTAGATGTATCCGAAAGGATATTGATTGTCAATTCTCTGAAAGTTACATCTTAATTCTGCTGTTGGGAGTTCGTTTTGTTGTAAATTATTTAATAATCCTGCGTATATAGAATATTCACGTCCCTTATAGGTATGAGTAATTCTTCCATAGATACCGTAGAGAGAATTTGTTCTTCCATCTTCGTTTTCTGGTACGAGTTTTCCAGCCTGTTTTTTTTGACAGTTTGTATAGAATCCTCAATTTATTGTTAGTTGAGTATCTCAGTAGCTAGATTGAATTTCAGCGAGATCTCTTTGTGAATCAGTATCAAGAGGCCAAAGTCTTTCTCCTCTTTGTGAATTGTAGTAAAATCCTCTGATTTGTGCAGAGCAGAGTAGTCTTTCATCGTTTGCGGTTACCTCTTGAGGAGTGGCGAGAGCTTTTGCCTCTGTCCAGAAAAAACCACCTCCAAAGTCATTTCCTCAGACATTGAAGTGTACTGTAGAGAATTTATTTGCTAGTGTTTGGTCTTTGATTCAGTCTACAGTTATTTTGTTTTGACTCGCATTTACTCATAAAAGTAGGCTTCCTCCTAGGAATAAGACACCACTGATCCCAGCAAGAATTTTTGTAATTTTTCTTGGATTTTGTTTGAACATACTTATCATAGTAAGATGTAAAAGTTACAGTCTTTATTATATTTGCTTTTTTTTATTTTGCAAAAAATCGAAGAGAAAAATCAGATTTTTTACTTTTGGATTAAATTTGATTTGTAGGTATTTTGGTTTTTGTTTTTACTTGTATTTATTTGGGAAGTTAGTAAACTAATTGAAATTTATGCCTTAAGGAAACTCATATGCAAGTAGAAAATCAACCGGTATTAAAGGTATTTCTTGTAGATCTCGTAGATAAGCAGACTAACAAGGAAATCCTTGAAGATAGAATGAGAGAGCTTGAAAATTTGGTAAACACTTATGGTGGGGTGGTTGTTTTGCAGAAATATCAAAAAAAAGACCATCCAGACCTTAGGACTTATGTAGGGAAAGGTAAACTAGAGGAAATTATTGCTGATATGCTTCGCTTGGAGGCAAATTTGCTTGTAATCGGAAATGCCCTCAAGCCAGCTCAAATTTATGCGATCAATGAGAAACTCCGTGAGGTCAGTGAAGAACATAATCTCAAAGATAAAATGGTCGCTCGAGATAGGATTGATCTGATTTTGAAGATTTTTGAGAAACATGCAGAGTGAGGTGAAGCTAGACTTCAGATTGAGCTTGCTGCGATTAAGCATATGGGACCTAGAATTTATGGAATGGGGATGGAACTAAGTAGGCAAGGAGGTTCTTCTGGAAGTGGAAGTTGAGCGACAAGAGGAATCTGAGAAACCAATACTGAAAGAATGAAGAGGCATTTGAAGGAGAAGGTTTTGAAAATAGAGAAGAAGCTTGTTGAATATGAACAAATGAGAAAACTCCATCGTGATGCTCGTAAAAAGAAAGGAATGCCAACGATTGGGATCGTTTGATATACCAATGCTGGGAAGTCCTCATTGCTCAATGCTTTGACTAATAAGGGAGTTTTGGCTGAGAATAAGCTTTTTGCGACGCTGGGGACGAATGTTGGAAAGTGTTATTTGATCACAAATCCAGAAACCTGACTTGGTAAGGAGGTTTTGTTCAATGATACGATTGGGTTTATCAGAGATTTGCCTCCAAAATTGGTAAAGTCTTTCTCTTCAACTCTGGAAGATAGTATTGAGTCAGATTTCTTGCTTCATGTTATTGATGCGAGTGATCCGTTTGTTGATGAGAGAATAGAGGTTGTTCATAAGGTTTTGAGCGATATTTGAGCACATCAGGATAAGATTTTGGTATTTAATAAGATAGATAAGACTGATGAAGAGAGAATTGTACAATTAAGAGAAAAGTATTCAGATTTTAATTGTGTGTTTATCTCGGTTAAGGAGTCGCAGGGCTTTGAAGAATTGAGGGATAAATTGATTGGAAAAGTGAAATAAAAAAATAAAACCTGACTTTTGATCAGGTTTTTATTGTTTTAATTTCTTTTGTTGTTTTAGATAGAATATCAATTTTATTATAAATTTTTCTTTAATTGTTTTTCGGAGCTTTTTTAACCATGCTTTCTAGATCCATTCGGTATTCACTGGGGGTACTTGGATCAAAATAAACTGAGATTGTTCCGTTTAGTATTGGATAAGGTGTATCTTCTTTACTGATTAAGGTTTCCCCGTTATATTCTGCGATAATGAAATAATATTTTTCATTATTTACTATTATTCAGCTTTCCTTGATTCCAGTGATATTGGCTATAGTTTGAAGTCATCCATCTTTTAATCTTTTCTTTTTGTTGTTGACAATAATCGCTTTTGTGAGTAGTTTTATCCAAATTATCGTAAGAATTCATCCACCTAATGAAAATATCAATGAAACCATAAATGGTCAAAAATTTCAGATGATAAAAAAGATAAATTCAATAACTGTTATTGGACTATTGAGTACATTGATAAAAATTTGAGTTTCGTATCGAAAAATTCCTATTCCTATGCCCGTAGTAAAAAGTCCCATAATGATTGTTTTTATGGCTCTTGCAATCATTTTGTATTCTAAATAAAAGATAAAAATCCGATATAAAGTATAATCAAAAATTTGTGATTATCAAAAAGAAACTCAGATTTTTTTATTCTCTTTATCTATTTTTCCCAGTTCTTGATAAAAAACTTGTTCTAAAGTAAAAAATCTTTCATTTTCTCTTGAAAATTGAATCAAAAGTAGTATACATACGAATGTACCTAGTACATCTTTACATTTTATGTTGTTATTGCAATGACAAAAACAGCTCTTATCGCTAGCTTGGCTGAAGAACTTGGAGTATCTAAGAAATTGGCAGCTGAACTTGTAAATGCATTCATCGAAACAGTTATCGATGGTGTTAAAAAAGAAGGTGAAGTTAGAATTCAAGGATTTGGAACTTTCAAGGCTTCAAAGAGAAAGGCTAGAGAAGGTGTTAATCCTCAGGATCCTTCTAAGAAAATTAAGATTCCTGCTATGAAGGTTGTTACTTTCAAGGCTGGTTCTGAATTCAAGGCTGCTGTGAAGTAATTTCTCTCTGTAGAAATAAGAAGAACTCTGACTTAGTTCAGAGTTTTTTCTTTATTTGAAAAATATAGGAGAAGTTTTGAACTATAGGAAAAGGGTGCAGGAATTCCTGCACCCTTAACTTGAAAGTAATATTTTCCCAAACTTTACTTTCTTTACCAAAACAAGAGAAAATTAGAAGTTTTTTGCAAGAGAGAATTCTAATGAAATCCTTATAGAAGTCAAGATAAAATTACTATTTTTGTAAAAGTATGGGATGAGTTGGTAGAAAACCTATGTTCCTAGCGTTTCTTATGAGTTTCGATTGTCGATTTCTTTTTTAATGTATGGAGAAAAAAATGAATTAATATAAATATATGTAATGTCAAGAGGAAAATCGAGAAATTATATCAGATTTTTTACTTTTTTTAAATTTCCGTTTATACTTGGGCTAAGTTTTTAGTTTATTGTTATAGATATGAAACTATTTAGAAATAGTTTGGTATATGGATTAATGGTGAGTTTGCTTATTCAAGGAAGCGTATTTGCCACAGGATCTATGGCACCAAATATATGAGACATCAAACTCTCTGATGCAATGAATCAAGATTGAGCATTTAAGGGGGCCGTTGATAATTTGACTGATTTGAGAGCCAGTTTGGAGGGCTTTAGATCCCAGCTTTCTGAGATGGATAGTGCTGAAAAGGCAAAACACAAATGAAAGCTTGATGAGAACTATAAAGAAGCAAGAATTGAGATCGTCAAGATTATTCAAAATATAGATGATTCTTCAATGAGAATTGCAAGGTTGCTTAAGAAGCTTTATGATTATAAAGTACAACTCCAAAGCTCTATCTCTGAACTAGGGGAGACTAAGGCTAATCTTGAACTTGGAAAGCAATATCTGAGTCAGCTTTTGCTTTTGACCTATAAAATGCAGAGAGAGATTTATAATGAGAGTGGTACTCAGATTGATGATCTGAAGGTTTTTATGAAATCGGCAGATATTTCTCAAGTATTGGTTGGTAATGATATGCTTAATTCGCTTTTGGTGCAGATCAATGATTTGATGAAGGTGGCTACCGTTCAGGAAAAAGAAAAAACAGCCCTTATTGAGAAACTTACTTCTCTCAAGAATACTTCACAAAAACTATTGACTCAGTATCAAGAAGAAATCGAGACATTAAACCAAAAGAAAGCATATTTGATTACTTTTATGGATCTTTATCATAAAAAGAAGCTTCAAGACCTAACTCAAAAGACTGTAGCAACAGAATTAAAGCAGACTCAAGATGCTATTTCTGCTTTGGTTAAGGATATTGTTTCCAAGAATTATCGTACTGAAAATAATATCCCAGAGCAAATTGCTCAACTCAATAAGCAAAAAGATAGTTCAGAAAAAGAAACCTCTGAAGCTGCATGGCCTGCATATCCTGTGAGTCAGATTTCGACTGTTTTTAAGGATGCGGATTTTGAAAAGGAAAATGGTTTCAAAAATTTGAGTGTGGAAATGAGTGTTGATCAGGGGACTCCTGTTTATGCAATGAGAGATTGAGTTGTATATAGCGTTCATCAAGGAACAGATCAGGTTTCTTGGGTAGTAATTATGCATACAGATGGTTATGTCTCAGCATATTCTTATTTGAGTAATATCGCAGTAGAGGCTGGAGAACTTGTAAAAAGAGGACAGTTTATAGGAAGAAGTGGAGGAGAACCGGGAACTGCTGGTGCTGGGTTTAGATCTGAGGGAGCAAATCTGACTTTTTATCTTTTTAAAGATGGAACAGCAATAGATCCGCTTACTGTGCTTGATTTGAGTGTTGTAATGGACAAAGATAAGGTTTTGCCTGAGGAATATAAGCTTAAGTATTTTAATGATCAATATGAAAGACCTATTGATGTTAGTAAGGTTTCAGTATTTAAGTGAGGAACTGCAGAGGAGAGAACTCAAAGATTCTTGAATTCTTACGCAGTAGGTACTTATAGAAATGTAGATTTTTGGGATCAGGTTGTAGCTGGAACTAATATTGATAGAGACATGGTTATTTGTATCGGATTTGCAGAATCGTCTCTCGGAAAATTCCTTTCAACTAATAACAATATTGGAAATGTGGGAAATAATGATAGAGGAGATCGTATTGCCTATAATAATCCATTTAATGGTGCAAGATTGATCGCTTTGACTCTCAATAATCAGTATCTAGGAGATTATCACACTATTAAGCAACTCTCCAGATATGGAAATGAAGATGGAAAGATTTATGCATCCAGTCCTATCAATTGGCAGTCTAATGTACAAAAGTGTCTCTCAAAGATTAAAGGATTTTATGTTCCTGAGGATTATCCGTTTAGAACTGGGGTAAATCCAAATAGGAAGTCTGATCCAGAGGCTCGTTCACAGGCTTCTTCTGTTGTAAAAATGCAGGCTGAGAAGTCAAAAATTATGGAAAATTCAAAACAAACTAAAATTGGAGGAGTAAAAGTAGAATAAAATCAGATTTTTTAGTTTGTTTTTGTAAAAGATGAAGGAGAGAGAAAAATTACATGAGGACTTAACAACCTCAGAAAAAGTGAGAGAGGTACTTGATGAAAAAGAAAAGGCTCGTCAAAAGTGAATTATTCAGCAGCAAAAGGAAAATTTGACAGCGATTGATGCTTTTCAGGCAGCATTGGATGTAGTTGGATTGGAACCAACACGATGATCAGTTGCAGACTGAACAAATGCGCTGATTTATCTTTTTAGATCAGCAAAGGCAAAGTATCAAGGAAATGGGGAAAAAGCAAAAGCTCATTTGATGGATGCTGGGATTTCTGCGGTTTCGCTGATTCCGTTTGCTGATGTGATCAAGCTTTTGAGACTTCGTAAGTATCCAAAACTGGCTAAAACCGCTATCAAGGGTGTCCGTTTGGGGAAAAATTCCGCCAAAGAACAAAAAATAAAAAGATCTAAAAAACTGAATTCATAGTTAGTTTTATTGGAAAGTCTCGGAGTGAAGTGCTCTGGGATTTTTTTTGAATTACAAGAAATTTTAGCAACAAATATTTTGAAATTTTGCAATATCAAAACTACTTCAAATTCATACCAATCAAAGCTTAATTTTGAAGCAAAATAGGGTAGTTTTCTCTTGAGTTGATTATAGTCATATTATATAAAACATATATAATTTTGTTTTACTCTTTGTGGTATCTCTTTGTGGTTCTATGTGAAAACTGGGAATCGAGGATGTGTATTTGTATATGCATGCTAAGATAGCTCATCAAAAGAAAGGCTTTGTATGAATCAAGGCGGTGTTTGATTATGCAGATTGAAAATCCCACTAATGAAACTATATCTAATGTGATTTGGCATGCTAACTTCATGGATTAGTTTCTTCTCTGTTCTTGGGAGAGGGGTGTTTTCATCCCTCTCTTATTTTATCTTTTGATTATAAATATCATGAAAAAGCAGATTTTGATTTTTGTGGTTTGAGTAGTGCTAGGAGGAGGACTGGCTCTTGTTTGAGAAAAGATGCTCTCTAAACAGCAAATCGTTAGGAGAATGCAGAAAGAGATATGGTAAGTTTTGCACAGCTCTGATCGGGGCAGAGCGTTTCAGATATTTTGACAGCGCAGGTGTGGACTGATGATGAGATGGTAGTTTTTGACTATGATATGAGTGTTGAATAAGAGAAAAGTCCGATTTTTGTGCCCTTTTTGTATTTAGACTTTGTTGATTAGATGATGGCTTTCTAGAAATTTTTAGAGAGCTTTTTTTGTAGGTTGAAAAAAGTTTTTTGGAACTGAAGAAGTTAGAAAATACAAAATTTTCAAAAAATCTTGCACTTACAAGTCAAATCCGTACTCTAAAAAGAAAATAGGCTCAAAAGTCTGACTTTTTTCTTTATTTTGTAGTTTTATAACGATGAAATATCATCTTCAATTGCTCAAAAAATACCTTTCTTTGCAGGCTTCTCCTGAAGATATCGCTCAAAATTTGATCCTTAAAACTTGTGAAATTGAGGAGATTATCAAAAGAGAGCTCAAAGAAACCATTGTGATTGGACAAATCACTCAAGTGGAGAGGCATCCCAATGCTGATAAGCTCAATGTGTGTCAGGTAAATTGTTGAGATAAGGGAGCTTATCAGATTGTCTGTGGGGGTGAAAATGTAGCTGAGTGAATTTTTGTTCCAGTTGCTTTGCCTGGAACCTTTTTTGAGGCGAGTGGGATTACTATTGCAAAAAGAGCAATGAGAGGTGTTGATTCAGAAGGAATGATCTGCTCCAAAGGAGAGCTTGGTATCAATGAAGATGAAGAGCATCATTGGATTTGGAATTTGGGAGTAGATTTGGATGTTAGCGTCGATGATCTTTGAATTCCTATGAAGGAGAAATTTCCATGGCTTGAAAGTACTGTTTTGGAAGTTGATAATAAAAGTCTAACTAATAGACCTGATTTGACTGGACACTTTGGTGCGGCGGTTGAGCTTAATGCTATCTATTCCGACAGTCAAAAGAAATACAATAAAATTCCAGAATATCTTCAGCATTTTGAGACAACTCCTATTCTTGAGGTCCTTGAACATACTGAACAAAAGTTTTCAAGAGCAATAAAGGTAGCTTCTGAAGCAGTTAATACTTATATTGCTGTGGAAATTAAGAATGTTGAAGTAAAAAAGTCAGACTTTTTTTCTCGTTTACAGCTTAGAGATATTGGAGGAAAGCCTGTTAATAATTGGGTAGATTTTGCAAATCTTTTTATGAATATCTCAAGTCAGCCAATTCATATGTTTGATGCGGATAAGGTTATAGGAGATATTCAAGTGAGGAATGCGAGAGATGGAGAAACTTTTGTAGATCTTTTTGAGGTTGAACATGTCTTGAGAGATACTGATCTTGTAATTGCAGATAATGAGAAAGTTTTGGCATTGGCAGGAGTGATTTGAGGTTTGGAATCAGCAGTTTCTGATACTACCAAAAATATTATTGTAGAAATAGCAAACTACGATCCTGTGGTAGTGAGAAAGACTGGTACGAGACTTGGTTTGAGAACCGATGCTGAACTGAGATTTGAGAAAAATATCAATCCAGAATGGAGTCTGTATTCCCTTCTTTTGTTTCTAGATGAATTGAAGTATTATTCTATTACTTTGGGAAATTATGAGGTTTCTGGAGTTTGATATTTTGTTAAATCAGGATTAAGAATCTGATCAATGAAATTTGTTCCAGCTCCAAAAGAGTATATTCAGAAGCTTATTTTTGGTGTTGATATGCCTGATTTTGACCAAAAAATGGATCAGATTTTAACTGATTTATGATTTAAAATTAAAGGAGATGATGTTGTGGCTCCAATTTGGAGAGGGCCAGATGATTTAAATATCAAGGAAGATATTGCTGAGGAGGTTGCTAGAATCTGGGGCTATGATCAAATCGAGGAACAACCTTTGCTTGCTCAGTTAAAAAATCAAGCTATGAGTGAGGAGGTAACTATCTTGAGAACTGTTGAGGAGTTTATGGTTGAACAAATGAGGTTTGATCAGGTTGAAACTTATCCTTGGGCTCCAGAATCAGTGATGAAACAGTTTGGGGCTGATATGGAAAATTTGTATGCTTTGCAAAATCCTCTTAATCCAGAACAGCCATATTTGAGAGATAAGATGCTTTATAATTTCTTAGGTATTGCTCAAAAAAATAGTAAGTTCTTTGATGGATTTAAGATTTTTGATATTGGAAAGGTATGGAATAGAACTGCTCCTTTGAGGTCTCATCATTTGGATACAAGATATGCAGAAGATCACATTGGTGAAGATATGATGCTTGGTCTTTGTATTTATCAAAAGAATCTTGAAAATTGGCATAATGATGTTATTTTGGAGATGAAAGGATTTTTGAGTGCTCTTATTAAGCATCTTGGTGTAAGGGGAAAGATCTTGCTTCAGCAGTCAGATTTTGATACTTTTCATCCTAAAAAACAAGCAAAAATTCTTTTTAGACAAGGTGCAGAAGCGCTTGAAATCTGATATTTGGCTAGTGTACATCCTTTGGTGCTAAAGAATAATAAAATGCCGGAAACAAGTCAACTTTGTTTTATGGAACTTAATCTTGATGTGCTTAAGAGTTTGATCGGAACGGTAAATAATGAGAAAGATTATGAGAGTTTACAGGATCAAATTTTGCGAAGAGATTTATCTTTGGTGGTAAATAAGGGAGAAACTTTTGAAAAGGTGGTTGCTGCTGTGGAAAAGGTTCATGGTGTTTCAGAAGTCAGAGTTTTTGATCTTTATCAAGGAGATAACTTGGGTGCAGATAAGAAGTCGATTTCACTTCAGATCAAAATAAAGTGAGATGGAGCTATGACGACAGAAGAAATTAATGCTATTCTAAAAAAGGCTGTTGAAGCTGGGGAGAAGGCTTGAGCTACTTTAAGAGCCTAACTTTATTGCTGTTTGGTAAAAAATATGAAAAATCTTTTTCGAAAACTTATGCTCGTTCAGGTGATTTTAGCTGTTGGAGGATCTCTTTATTTTTCAAATTTTGGAGATCCTATGCTTGGACTTTTTGCTGGAACGGGATTTAATCCTTGTCATTTATGCTGGCGAGGGAGGATTTTAATGTATCCTCTTTTACCAGTAGTGGTGTATGCTTTATTGAGTAAGGATGATCGTTTAAGTTTTTTAACTGCTTTTTCGAGTTTTTTTGGGATGCTTTTGGCAGCTTATCATTACTTGATTCAGCAAAAGACTTTGCAAAATGTATTTGCCTGTGCTCCAGGAAATGATTGTAGTTCTGTTGATTGGCATATTTGATTTGTAACGATTCCCTTTTTGGAATTTATAGCCTTTGTAGTGATTTTTGTTTTGAGTGTAATAATTTTGCTCAAGCTTAAAAAGAAAAAATAAATCTGACTTTTATGTCAGGTTTTTCTCTTGTTTTTAGTTATTTTTTTATCGGTGATTGTATAATGATAAGATATCTGGTATTTGATTTGGATGGGACATTGATTCGTTCTCAAGGGAGAGTTGGTAGTTTGGTTGCTAGGTTTTTTGAAGAGAGGTTTTGATTGGATCCTGAAGCTACAAGATATTATTTTCATTCTACGAGAGGAAAAGCCTTGATTGCACAGATAATGGAGTATTTGCAGATTCAGGAGGATGAAGCTCGCAAGCTTTCCAATGAGATTTATGCACTCATTCTGCAAACAAAAAAGGGAGAATTTTTCCCTGGTGTGGTTGAGAAAATTAAAGAGTTGAGTCAGGATTTTAAACTTTTTCTTTCTACTGGAAATAGTACGGCTTTTGCAAAGGAAAATCTTCAGGAATGATGAATTTTGAATTGTTTTGAACTTGTAGTAGGGAGTGATTTACTTATAAAGGGAGTTGAGCACCTGAAACTCTTTTCTGAAGTAGTGGGAGATTCAAACTTTCTTAAAAAGGTGGTTTTCATTTGAGATGGAGAGAATGATCGTGATATTGCACAGCAAGCAGGCATTCCCTTTATTCATGTTGAGGAAGAGCCGTGTAGTTTTGATGCTCCGTACTGTGTTGTTTCTGTAGCAGATATTTCTGGTCCTTTGGCTCAGATTATAAACGAGAAAATGGGGTCAGGATTTTAGTTTTTATTGGAAGGATAATGAGTAGTATAGCAATTGCAGCTGGAATAATGCTCATGATGATTGTTGGATTTTGATTTGTACAAGTGGAAAGGCTGGTAAAGTTGAGTTTTGGGTCTTGGGTTTTGCTTGGTTGGAGTTTGGCGATTGGAGTTTGAATTAGGCAGCTTGTTGATCTCTGGAATATGGCTCCAGATGCTTTAGTTTTAGGGATGAAACAAGCAAGTTTGGCTGATTTTTTTCTCAATGCACAGCCAACGATAATGCTTGTAAGTAGTGGACTTTTACTTTGGTTTTTCCTTAGGTATGGTCAGCTCAAACTTGCTAATACAGAAGATCTTTTTCAAAAGATTGTGTGGCCAATATTGTCAATGGGAAGCTTAGTTTCTTTCGTTTGGCTTTCCCTTTTTACTGTTTGAGGAGGGCTTTATGAGTGGGTTTTTGGACAAGGAGATTTGTCTAAGTATGGAGCCTGGTTTCCGATTTTTGTTATGGTTATGGCACTTCTTAGTTTGTTTTGTGCGAGTAAGGTTAATATAAAACTTAGTTTTAGTACTAATCCAGCAGAGTAGTCAGATTTTATTTCTTGTTTTAACGACCTTATGGGACTCATTGATTGGATTTTTCCTAAGGAGTGCTTGTCTTGTGGAAAGGCTTGATCGTACCTATGTTTTGATTGTAAAAAGACGCTAAATCCTCATCCAGAGCTTTGTCCGAGTTGTCATCGTCCATCGAAGGGTTTTTCTCTTTGTAGGGCTTGTAGGAGTGAGGAAAAGATGGCTTTGGAATGAATTGTTGTGGGGTTCGCGTATGAAAAATGGCTCAAAAAGCTGATTTTGAAACTAAAGTTTTATCATCAACATAGTGTAGGGGAATTTTTGAGTCAAAGGGCAGAATTATTGGTATTGACTCATGAAGAACTAGCAAAGGCTGTTGATGAGAATAATTTGGTTATTTCTTGGGTTCCCTCACATTGGTGGAGGCATTATTTTGAAAAGGGATATAACCAATCTCAGCTTTTGGCACAAGATTTGGCAAAAATACTCAGACTTCGTTCTTTTTCTTTAGCAAAAAAGAGGAAAAATACAGCCTCGCAGTTGACTTTAAAAAGATCAGAGAGGTTGATGAACTTACAAGGAGCTTTTGTGGCTCAAAATTTGGATAAGATAAAAAAATGAAGTCTGATTTTATTGGTTGATGATGTTACAACTACCGGTGCAACGCTTAATCAACTTGCGATGGAAATTAAGAAAATGAGGCCTGATTTAAAAATTTGGTGACTCGTGTTGGCTAGAAAAATTTCTTAAAAAGTTTCGGTCAAATTTTGTTTAATAAAAAATGACGATTTTTGGCTTAAAATAGCCTGAAAATGCCCGAAAAATAAAAAAAGGTGATTTTCACTTGATTATGTTGTGCTTTTCTGTATAAAGGGAAGCAGTCAAGTTTTATATTATTTGAGTAGAAATGGCACACAAAAAAGCCGCTGGTTCGGTTAAAAATCTAAAAGACTCACAACCAAAATATCGTGGAGTCAAGGTCTTTGGAGGACAACCTGTTTTGGCAGGAAACATCATTATCAGACAAAAAGGTTCTAAATATGAATGCGGAAAAAATACTTATGAATCTGCTGATTTTTCAGTACACGCTGCAGTAGATGGAGTAGTAGCTTTCAGAAAAAAGAACTTCAAGAAATTTAATGGAAGAACTTACCTCAAGACTGTGGTTGATGTTTTGCCAGTAAATGAACTTGTTAACTAAAAAGAGGATTTTTTAGTGAATATTTTAAATTAGTAATTTTGTTTATCAAATGACAATCGGTCCAAAGAAAAAGATCAGTAAGGTACAGACTCGTAAAAGACACTCAACTTGGAAGGCTCTTAATCTTAAGAGACTTGAAAATACTTACCAAACAGCTAAATGTCCAAACTGTGGAGCAAATAGACTCAATCATAGAGTTTGCCCATCTTGTGGATATTACAATGGAAAACAAGTAGTGACTGTAAAATCAACTTCAAAGGAAACAGTAGTTGATGCATAGTGAAGGAGAGAGTAGCAATTCAGTCTACTCTCTTTATTTTTAGGGAAAAGTTTTAGGGCTTCAGCCCCTTTGAGGTTGGGACATTTTGCTTTGTAAATATTTTACTTTATTGCTTCCTATTTGATGAATATTAAGCATAGGATTAATGCCAGAAAGATTGCGCTTTCTTATTTCTATCAGAACTGTTTTTTTCATTTTATGCAAAAAGGATTGCAAAAAACAGAATCAGAAAGTCGTTCAGAGGTGGCTACCGAAACATCAACTCAGAATGTATGAGGTTTTTTTGATAAGGAGTTTATGGATCAGCTCCTTAAGACAAGAGAGGCTCAAGAACATGTTGATGAATATGTAAAGGCAAAAATCACGGAATATGCAGGAGATCTGGATATTGAGTCAGATTTTGAATATTTTTTGAGTTATTTCTTTGATCAATGGGAGGCTTGAGAAGTAGATGTTGAATATGTACTTAAGGTGGGGGCTGGGCTTCCTCGTTATAGGTTAGAATTAATTGAAAAGGTTAACCAATATACACAAAGTTTTAAGTATGATCAGATGGATGTGTTAGATCAGGCTTGTTTGCTTTTGGGGTATGTAGAATATAAGGTTATTGAAACACCAAAGGAGCTTGTGATCAATGAAATGGTTGAGCTGTGTAATAGATATTCGGATAGCGGGTCTCCAAAATTGATTAATGGGCTTTTGCATCAAATTTTTCTTGCTGAAGAGAATAAATAATATATATAACACCTTGGCAAATTTGCTTTAAGGTGTTTTTTCTCTTGTTTTTTGTAGTAGAATCCATAGTCTTAATACTAATTAACATCAAACTCTGGCTTTTTATTTGCTTTTTGATGATGAAGAATTTTCGTTTGTTGAGGGTGTTGTGTCATTTTTTGTTGGTAAATGGGATTTTCTTTTTGACTTATAAACTTCGTTTGTTAACAGCTATTTTGCCTGATATTTTGACTCCTATTCCATTGATCAATGGTGAGGAACTCAGGTTTTTTGCTTTTTTTTCAAGTATTTTGTTTGTAGTAATTGGGGGGCTAAAGGGATTTTATCCTCTCAATACTAGAGTGATCAATCACTATCAAAAGTTGGGTAAAACTTGGATTTATTGGTTTGTCGGAATTGCGTTTTTCTCTTATTTTGGGCAGGGATATGTCTTTGTTTTTGGGCTTTCGAGGTTTATTATTTTGATTGGTGGAATTTTTGTATTATTAGCGGTTTTGTTTTTTGATCAGATTTGGAGAGCGATTGAGTATAGGTTGCAGAAAAAATTAGGGAAAAAAATTCTGATTATTTTGTCTGATACTCTCCAAGATGAAGATGCATTACAAACGATTAGAGATAACTTTTCATTACCCACAGATTATATTGCTTGTGATGAGGTCGGATCTGTTGATTTTAAGACCTATGAAATGTGTGTGGCGGTTGGGATGTTTGAGAAGACTCTCTTGCAAAAGGTGTTTGATCAGACAAGAATGAATGAGACAAGATTTTTTCATATTAGTGAGGGGTATTTTCTTGAAGATGTCGTGTATACTCCAGAATTGATTCAAAACATCATTGCATTGGAATATAAACATTCTCAACTAGATGGGCGATCTCTAATTCTTAAGAGGATTTTTGATGTTGTTTGAGCGATTTTTGCATTGATTTTGCTTTCACCAGTTTTGCTTTTGATTGCAATAGCGATCAAGCTTGAGAGTAAGGGGCCTATTATCTATAAAAGTAAGAGAGTCGGGAAATGAGGTCAGCTTTTTACTTTTTTGAAGTTCCGTTCTATGTATACGCACATGTGTGTCGGATATGGTGGATCAGAAGCGGATAAGCTTTATCAGGATTTGATCAATTCTAGTGCAAATACCAGAAAGGGGATATTGCCAAAGATTCATCAAGATCCAAGGGTTACTAAGGTTTGAAGGTTTTTGCGCAAAACTTCACTCGATGAGTTGCCACAGCTTATCTGTGTTTTGATGGGGACAATGTCGCTTGTCGGACCTAGGCCGCATTTGCAAAATGAGGTTGAAAAATATGAATCTTGGGAAAGGAGACTTTTGTCTATTAAGCCTGGAATTACGGGATATGCTCAGGTATTTTGAAGAGATAATTTAACTTTTGATCAGGAAGCAAAATTGGATTTATATTATATTCAGAATTGGAGTTTGGGAATGGATATGTATGTGATTTTTGGGACTTTAGGAGTAATCTTTAAGGGGCGTTAATTTTATTTGAGAATAGTGAAAAATGAAAAAAGTGTCAGTTTTTTGTCTTTTATTTTCTATATTTGCGATTGGAACGGTTGTTGGGGCCGATTCAGGTCAGAATATACTTGATCAGATAGGTTCTGGTCAAGATAGGCTTGTGCATTGGAAACTATATCAGCAGTCAAGAGGGTGGTTAACAACTCCTGTTGCAAAGTGAGATATTAAAATGCAGTTAGAACAGATTAGAGATTTTTCCCATAATCAACTAAAATCTGGACAGGAATTATCGAAAAAAAATGCAGAAGAGCAGAAAAAAAATCTAGTTGCTGAGTGGGGGAGTGGATTTTCTACGGTGGATGCTCTTGATTCTAGTTGTCTAGGTTGGTATTATACTATGGATTTACTTAGTTATGTTTATGATTTCCCTACAGCATTGACGATTGCAGTATGGTGGAAAGAAAGTAGCTGTGGTTATTATTTACCCAAAAACGGAGATGGTCCTTTTCAAATTGTGAGTAAGGATTATAGTAAGGTAAAGCTTAATCAAGATACATTTGAGGATATGATTGAAGATTTTCTTGTGTTTAGTAAGCATAAAATCAATCGATATAATTCTAGAAATCCAAAGACGCCAATTAAGCTTAGGTATGATCAAGTTAATTATCCTGATTTACTTAAGTTTGCGGCTCTCTATAATGGTTTGAGTTGAGCTACTGTTTATGGGGAGATACTACCTGCAGCACCAAGATATTTTTGGGAAAAGATGCCTTGAGATTTTGTTCTAGCAAAGAGGAATGGATTGTTTGCTCAAGTATTGAGAGTTTTAGAGTGGGAAACTCAGAAGTAATTCTTAGAGATAATATATAAGATAGCTCGTTGAACAGATGGCTATCTTTTTTTTGAGAATAAAAAATGCTTGAATTTTTTAGGAAGAAATATATTCTTAGACTTAAGACTTTTATCTTATTTATGAGGAAAATGATTAAGAGATATTGGCAGTTTATTCGACAAAAAAAACGATGGGCTCTTTGAGTTTTGATTGTTTTGATTGGTATTGGATATGGTGTATGGACAAAACGATTTAGTCAAGAGGAGAGTACTGACTTTTTTAGTACTGAGTATGAGGTACAGACTGGAGAAATTTCAACAAGTCTGTCTTTGGCAGGAACTACAAAATTTGCAAATGCACAAAAGTTGACTTTTGTTCAGCAGGGAAAAGTTACAAGTGTAAAAGTAAAGGTTGGAGATCAAGTTAAAAAAGGTCAGGTTTTGGCTTCTATTAGTACTGATAAGCTTGACACTACCCTTGAGAGGAACAAGAGAGATTTGAATGCTAAAAAGAGGGCATATGAAAAAAAGCTCAAAGATGCTGATTCAGGATTGGATCTTCTTAAGGCGCAGGCTGAATATGATCAGAAACTTCTTGAACAGACTCTTCTTCCTCAAAAGCAAACTTCAGAAACAGAAACTGCCCAAATAGCAGTAGAGAATGCTAAGCAAAATTTGAAAGATCAAGAAAAAGCTTTAAAAGATCTTCAGGATGATTATGCTATTATGTATGGAACTTGAAAAAATGCTCAGAATTCTGATTTAGGTTTATCAAAAACTGCGATAGAAAGAAATCAAAAGTTTGAAGCATATGTAAGAGAATTTAAAATTCAGGCTTTATCTTTGCAGTCTATATTAGATGGTTATGATAGAGTAATGCAGGAAACTAAAAAGTTTCTAAACCCTGAGGATTATACTCATGTGTATATCGGTGCTGATGATCAAATTCTTCGTGGGAAATCTGTAAGTCAGTTTTATGAACTCCAAAAGCAGGTAGACGTTTTAGAAGATCTTTATGCTCAGTATAGCAAGATTCCTGTTGCATCTTTGACTGAGGGGAAAATATTAGAAGGATATCAGGTTTTTAAGACTATTTGAGATCAGCTTAGTCAGTGGGGAAACTTGAATTATAATATGGTAATGAAGAGTGTTCCATCAGGAAAAGTTGATAAAACAGCTATTGCAGGATATGCAAAAACTCTCGGAACTGATATAGAATCTGAAGGTTATGCATTGAAAAATAAGTATATGACTACTGTTGCGAAATTGAAGGAGGATATGAATTCTGATTCGGGTTCTGATCAAGAATCAATGCAAACAAAGATTAATAAGGCAAAAATTGCTCTTCAAGATAGTAAACTTAAATTGCAAAATGCTCAAGAAGAATTAATGAGTTTGAAGACAAAGCAGCAAATTGCTAAACTTACTGCAGAATCAGATTTAAAAACTGCTAAAAATAAGCTTGATGATCTAATGGATAAGGTAGAAATTTCAGAAGAGCTTCAAGCTGCTAAGGATGCGCTTGAATCTGCTCAGGAAGAGATAAAAACAACCCTAAAGCAGTATGAGGACTATCAAATTATAGCTAACTTTGATGGGCTTGTGACTAAGGTGGAAATGCAAGTTTGAGATTCTATTTCTTCAAGTAATAACTCTTCTAGTACAGAGAAGTATATTTATGTGGAAACACCTAATTTGCTTCAAGTTACTCTTGATGTAGATCAGATTGATATTGTGAAGATTTCTGTATGAATGCCTGTACAAGTTGTACTTGATGCATTGAGTGATCAGACTTTTACAGGAGTGATCTCCGAAATCGATACTATGTCAGAATCTAGTTCATATAAGGCAAGTGTTGTGTTCCAAAAACATAGTGATGATCAGAAAGTGCTTGGAGGAATGAGTGCTAGTGTTAAAGTAACATTGGAGCAGGTAACAGATACGATTATAGTTCCTTCTCCAGCTATCGCAGACAATGTCAATGGTGAGAAGATTGTAAGACTTAAAAAATGAGATCAGCGAGTAGATCAAGTTGTAGAAATTGGTATTTCAGATGATGCGAATACTCAAATCTTATCTGGACTTAAGGTTGGAGATGTGATTAAAGGGCTTTATATTAATGATATTTCTATGCAAAATGCAGGTATTGGCGTTTCAGCTGATTGAAGCGCAGCTATACCTGCAGCAGGATGACCTGGAGGTCCTGTAATACAAAGAGATTAGTTGTCTTGATAAAGGGGGGCTCTATGTTTTTTTGGAGACTTCCTTTGTTTAGGAGAATAATTCAGGTTTTTTTATTTTTTTCATCTGAAGGTGATGGATGGGGTATCAAATTTTATTTCTCTCAGAGGAATTAAGAAGATTTATGGTGGAAATGGAACAGAACCTGTATATGCTTTGAGAGGTGTTGATTTAGATATTGAAGATTGAGACTTTACCGCAATTATGGGGGCATCTGGAGGAGGAAAATCGACATTAATGAATATTGTAGGATTGCTTGATGTGCCTAGTGAGTGAAAGTATTTTCTTAGAGGCAAGGAAGTAAAAGATCTTACTGATGATCAACAGGCTATGATTCGTAGAACAACTATTGGATTTATCTTTCAGGGGTATAATCTGCTTAAGAGGATGACAGCTCGAGAACAGGTAGCTCTACCTCTTTCATATATGGGAATCTCTGGTCAGGAGGCAAAGGAAAAGGCATATCATGCCTTGAAACTTGTTGGATTAGAGGGGAGAGAACAAGCTCTTCCAAATCAGCTTTCATGAGGACAGCAACAGAGAGTGTGTATTGCTAGAGCTTTGGTTGCAGATGCGGGGCTTTTGCTTGCCGATGAGCCAACAGGAGCTTTGGACTCTAAAACAGGAATCGAGGTAATGGAGCTTTTTAAAACTCTAAATAAGGAGCAAAAGAAAACGATTTTGCTTATTACTCATGATGCAAATGTTGCGAGCTATGCAGATAAAGTTTATAAAATTAGAGATGGTGCTTTTGTGGAGTAGTCAAGGACTATCTTTATAAAACAAAATGGGAAGTCTGAATCATGTTTTTGGTCAGAATTCTTCTTTATTTTTAAGGGATAAGAGGATGAGGTTTTTTTCTTACGTAAATGATGCTCGAAAAACAATTACTTCAAATAAGATGAGATCAGGATTAAGTACTTTGGGGATTGTGATTGGAATGGCAGCGGTAATTGTAATGATGGCGATTGGACAGGGAATGGATAGTCTTATTACTCAAAATATGGGTGATATGGCACAAAATAAACTTTCGATTTCTAGTAATGGTGGTTATCAGACAGAAAATCCCAATGGAGAATCTACTTATGTAAAAAGAATAGTTTTTGATACTTCAATTATTGATTATATTTCAAACTATTTTCCTGAGTTGAGTGGGAAAATTACTTATCAGGTTGAATGAGCTAGTGACCAGATAAAAATAAAAAATAATTCTGATTATGTTTCTGCGATAGGAGTTCCTCAAAATTGGTTCTCTTTGAATGAAAAAGATGTGGTGGAGTGAATGGGCTTTACAGATCAGCATTATAAGAATCTTGCTTTTGTTGCTATAGTTAATGATGCGTTTAAGGAGAAGTTTTATCCAAACTCTTCACCTCTTGGAAAGAAGTTTATCCTTGGAAAAAAGGAATATACGATTATAGGAGTTTTGAAAAAATGACAGTTCGAATTTGGAGGTCAGGCTTATGTTCCTGATACAACGGTTTTGCAGAGAATCAAGCATAGTAATGAACTTTCTTCTTTTGATGTTTTTTTGGATAAACAGGCAGATAATGCTGAGTGGAATAAGAGATTGACTTATCTTTTGATGAAAAAATTTAATGTTGATAATGCTGCAAGTGCTTGATTTGAAATTACGACATTTGCAGAATTTGTGAAAAAGATAGAACAGACAACGGGAATGATGAAAAATTTTCTTTTGTTTATTGGTGGGCTATCACTTTTGATTTGAGGAATCTGAGTGATGAATATTATGATAGTATCGGTAACTGAAAGAACAAGAGAAATCTGAATTAGAAAGGCCATTGGTGCTTTGAATAGGGATATTATTTTACAGTTTTTGATTGAATCTGTTGTAATAACCTTAATTTGAGGAATTATAGCGCTTTTACTTAGTTTTGTTGTTGTTCAGCTGATTAATGCTGGACTGGCATCGCAAGACATGGGGCCAGATGAGTCAAGATTGACAGCGGTGATTAATGGTACAGTTGTACTTCTTTCGTTTTTTTTGACGGCAATGACAGGAATTATTTTTGGAATTTTGCCTGCAAAAAAAGCAGCAAAACTTAAACCAATTGATGCATTAAGATTTGAATAATAATAAAAGAAAGGCTATCTGATTATCAGATGGCTTTTTTGAAGATTTCCTTGATTTTCTCTGATAAAATGATAATCTTGGACTGAATTTTATTCTTATGTGCATAAGAAATGGCAATTTTATTTCAAGTTTTAAGGGGGGGATTCTACTTTTTGACTTTGATTATGGGGGTTTTCTTGCTTAGATGAGAACTGATTTTTTGAGAGAATACTTCAAAAATATTGATGATGATTTTGATGCCTGGATATCTTTTATTATGTGGGGTTATGGTTGGATATTTGGTATCAATTATTTGGGCATGAAAAGATACTGAAGATACTGCTTTAAGTGTAAAGGAGCAGATTCTTAAGACCTCCTTTATTATAGGGATTGTTGTTGGTATTCTTTTGGCGCTTGGTTATATTATTTTGTAGAGAGACAAATGAAAAAGATTTTTATTTTACTGTTGTCCTTTGGGCTTGTAGCGTGTTCTACAAGGCAAGAGCTTCCTTTGAGTTCTCCGTATTTGAGTGGTAATCTTTCCCTTGTCCCAAAGATGGAACTTAAGTCTACACAGGATCAGATTCTTTATCAGGAGGAAGTCACTCAATCTGGTCAGGTTTTAGACTCTTTCATTATTGATCAGGAGAGGCTTGAAACTTCATTGGTTGCTTATGTACAGCAAAGTTTTAATCAGTTGAGATTAGCTTGATATCAGATATCAGATGAGGTTACTCAAAAAAAGAGTCTAAAAAGCTGATCTTCTTCGCAGACACTTCCTGCAATTCTTAAGACTTTTCGCATTGTTAATATGTTTGGTGTTAAGCTTTATGCTGCGCAATATTATGTGGATTTTACAGATAGAGTGCAGATTCTCTCCTATACTACAGATAAACTTGCCAATAGAAAGGCATTTATCGAGAGTGTGAGTCAGCTTTCTTTTACTCCTTAATATGCAATAATTATTCATGAATGGAATTGGACAAAATCCTGTTTTTAATAATCCTTTGCCAAGTTTAGATGGAGGTAAGGGGGTATCTGCTCAGATGATTACTCAAGAGCAGAGAGCAAAACTTGATAAAATTATTAATGCACCATCTACTCTTTCTGGGCGAAGTTTGATTGGGAAAGTGATTATTGGACTTGTGGTTTGAGCAATTATGAGTGTGATGCTGTTTTTTGTCATGTCTCTTTTTGGACTTACTTTGCAGGAAACTTCTGGCTCTACAACAGGGGTAGGAATTACCAATGCAGTTCATCCTTTAGCATGGCTTATTTTACTTTTCCTTGGTTTGGTGATTACCGTTGCAGGAAATCAGCTTTTACTTTTTGTTTTTTGAGCACTTTTTTCTGAAAAGTATCGTCAAAAGGGAAAAACTAGCGGACTTTTGCTTCTCTCAAATACTATTTTGTTTGCAATGATGATTGGGCTTTTTGTGATCTTTCAAGATATGTCTTGAGCTCCAGCTCTGCTTTTTGCTTTCTATGTTTGTTTTGCTTTGTTCTTGTCTTTTGCTCAGATGGAGTTTGTGGTAAATCCAAATTATTCAGCTTCATCATTGGCTGGATGTACTATTGGTTTTATGATTTCGCTTATTGTGCTCTGAGCAATGTGGAAAGCGAGTTTTAACACTGTTGAAAGCTCTTCTCAATATACTGTAGTATTGATTGCTAGTTTAGTGAGTTTCCCTTTGATGATTTTCGGTGAGGGACTTTGGGAGATCGTTTATTCTAAGATTTATGAAATGGGGGCAAATCCTTTTTATCTCCCATCTCAGGCTGAGTTAGACACTCAGACTATTATTGAAAATCAGCAAAAAGAAGCTGCTGCTGAACGTGTAAATGTTGATTTCTAAGTAATAAAAAAAGACAAAAATCAGATTTTTACCTTGTTTTCTTCTTTGATGCAACAACGAATTGAAAAGATTAAGTCTTATGGTGTGTACACAATAGCATCATCGATTAAGGTGATTTTGGGCTTGGGAATTATGATTTTAACCTTGAGCCAGCTTAATGTCAGAGAAGATCCAGAAATCGCAATTACCATGCTTTTGGTAGGAAGTGCGGTACTGTCTTGGTGAGTAGCATATTTTGTATTTTGGGGAGGACAGGAGTTATTTCTCATTGATGTGAATAGAGAATCCGTTCAAAAGCTTGCATACAAATGTTCTCTGCTTTTTGGAATTTATACGTTGATTAACGTGATTTTGTTGGTATTTTGATGGTGGAATAGATGGTGGGGACTTTTTTTCCTTCTTGTGTTTATAATGTCTCAGGTTGTGATTTTTAATCCTTGATTAATAAGGTGAGATGACAGATAAGAGTTTAGCTGAGCAGATTGCTGCTGCCTTACAGACGGTATATGATCCTGACTTTCCTTTGGTGGATATTTATACTTTGGGATTGATTTATGAGATTAAGCTTGATGAGGAGAATGAACAGGTTTTTATTATTATGTCGTTTACAACTCCAGCGTGTCCCATGGCTGATTATTTGATTGCGAGTGTAAAGAATGCAGCACTTCTTGTGGTTCCAGACTGGGAGGTGAATGTAGAAGTAACTTTTGATCCGATTTGGAATCCTTCAATGATTAGAGATGAGGATTTGCAAAGAATGTTTGAATAGAACTTTATTTTTGAGAAGTTTTGTGATGAAAAGTGTTGTCAATATTTCGAGTGATCAGATTGCTATTTGGCATTTGGGAGAAATGAGGAAACTTGAGAGAAATGGTGTAGATAGAGAAATTGGTAAAGTACTTGTAGAGTTAGATCGTGAGTGAGCTTTTGATCAATGTTTGGTAATCAATGGACCAGGAGGTTTTACAAATCTTAGGGTTGGTTCTTTGGCTCTTAACTTGCTAAAAACGCTTAAAGGAGATCAGATTTCTTTTTTTTCTCTTTCTAAGCCGGAATTGTATAAGATGGCTTATGATCAGTGATTTCTTCCTCGTTGGATTTTGATCTATATTGGGCAAAAAAATAATGTCTGGCTTCGAGATTTGGAGGAGCAGAAGATGGAAAAAATGGTGAAAAAGTCTGAAAAATCTGATTTGGAGCAGGAATTAGGAGAGTTGGCGATAGATATGGTTTATGATGATTCGTACTTTTCTCTTGAAGGGGAGGAGGAGAATGATTGAAATCAGATTTCTTATCTTTTTGATGAAGAAAAAATGACCTTGGTATGGAAAGGAAAATCTCTCAGCTTTCCCTATGCTGATCTTATGAAAAATGCAGTAGAAAAGTTAGAAGCAAACTATATGATGGATCCTAATGTTGGATAGATTTCAATAATTATGGATATTTTATTTTGTAGAATTAGAAAGAATGAAAATGAATCATGCCCTTGGAATAGACCGAGGAACAAAATATATTGGATTGGCGTATACGCCTATTGGAGATTCTCAGATTATCTATCCAATTGGTTATGTGATGAATGATGCAATGACCTATTATTATATTGCTGATTTGATTCAGAGATATCATATTAGAAAGATTGTACTCTGATGGCCAAGCAAGCAGAAGGATATTCAAGAACATATTACCAAGTTTATGACTTCTCTTAATTATATTATTGAGAATCAGAGAATCGAGATTGAAACTATTGATGAGGATTTTACAAGTGTGCAGTCAGGTGAGATTGTTTCTGATTTCAAAAAAAATGCGACAACAGATACGATTAGTGCAATGCTCATTTTGGAAAGACGAAAATCGCAAAAAAAATCTGACTAAATTTATTGATTGAACGACATTTCTGGATCAAGATCCAGAAGTGTTTTTTTGAAAAAGAAAAGCTTAGCTCGTAGATTCACGAACTAAGCTTTTTTTACGAGAAGACTCGTTTAGATAGGTTACCAAATGATACCGTAGCTACACAAACCAGGAATCCACTTTTTCAGGATTGTAGAGGAGGTTTGGAACTCGATCTCTTCATCAGGAATTCTTATTTCCATGCGAAGTGAATCTATGAAGCTTTTGAGTTCCTGTTTGAAGTTGAGGAATTCTTTAGTTTCGCAAACAAGTTCAAAAACTTGTAAAGGACGTAGAGAAATCCGATGATTTCTGTGAAGCGAAACGATGCGTTCTCTAAGTTTAACTAATCCTTGCTCACATAGTGGTAAGGGATTGGGGTTAAAACTCTGATACTCAAAGTTGTAATCTCTGAGGACTGCTTTGATTTCCTTGTTGATGCGAGAGATATCTCTGGAGAGCATCTTGGCATCTTTGTATGTTAGACTCAGAGGCTGAGAATAACATATAATACTTTTGGGACTGTTCATAGGCGTTGTATTTTTTGCCGTTAATATAAGGAGAATATTTGAGGAAATTTCCTCGACATTTGACGGTAAAGGCAGCCCCGCCTTTTCTCCGCGAACCGATTTATTCAAATGTTATTTTTGATAATACTGTTTTTTTGGATAAAGTCAATATAATATTCAAATGTTTCTTGCATATTTTGTATAGAAAATCCAGATAGTTCCTGCAAACTTTCTTAAAACTTAGATTTTTGTAGCTTTTTTGATTTTTGTCCAAAAATGTCCATTTCTCACTTGCATTTTTATGGCGAAAAAATAAGATCAAGTCTGACTTTATCCCTCATTTATCTCATAATGATGAATCTTACAAAACTCTTTGGGAGCAAGACGAGAGCAGATATTATCAAGTATCTGATTTTTAGGAGGCAGGGAGTCTCGATGAGAACTTTGGAAGCTGAGATTTGATGGACATTTCCCGTGATCAAAAAACAGGTTGAGGGGCTAGATGATGCAGGGATTATTCAGGTGAAAAAAGGAAAAGAAGGTTCAGCATGGGCTATCTTTTTGGAAGAGGAGTTTTCAAGCGCTCTTAAAGAAGTTTTCTATTTCGGGCTTAAGAGTGAGTTGCAAGAAGTTTTTGCCTCTCATGGAGGAAAGATTTTTCAGCGATACTGGTGAGAGAGATTTGGAAAAGCGATAGGAACTGATCTTGTCATGATTTATGAAGATTTGGAAAAAAAGGAGATTGAGCAAATTAAGTCTGAAATGAATGAAGTCTTTATGAGTTATTGGATTGAAAATGTTTCTGTGGTGTTTATGAGTAAGCATGAATGGGATAGTAGACATAGGTTAGCGGATAAGTTTGTTTTGAAGGTATTGACGCACTATAAGTAATTTTATTTAGAGATCGGAGATAAATAAAGCATGAATTATGAACTACTTTTAGATGAAATAATGGTAAATACTGTAGGGGCAAAAGAGTTGATTTGAGCTTCGGGTAAGGATATTCATTATGGGGTTTGTCCTTTGCAATTGGAATATCATACGAGTATTTTCTTGGCTGGGGTATTGTTATCTTTTTGACAGGATAGGCCTATGTTGTTCTTGATTCAGGTAGAGGATTTAGCAGAGGATGTGATGGTATTTAAGGGGGAAGTTGGTCCTCACTTTGGTAAGAGATACCAGTTAGGAGAGCATCAGTTTGATTTCCCTACGGTGAGTGAAAATGCATATTCTTATCTTGATAAGCTTTTTGCTTATACAGCAGTACTTAACTCTAGAGAAGATCATCAGGTAATTTTTGTAAAAAAAGGAGTAAAAGTCTGAAGTTTGAGTTCGTTTCTCAAACAACAGGTTAGTCAGTGATATGGTTTGCTAATATTGAGCAATGTATATCAGAATCTTCCAAGTTCAGAAGCTAAGCAACTTTCAGCTGAGTTGATAGCACAATGTAAGGCAGAAATTATGGATCAGAATTTGCAAGAGCAATTTCCTGCCTTTGCTTGTTTGCATAAATTGTGTCAAGGGTATGATGGAAATATTGTAGCGGAGCATGTGATCAATACGGCAGATATGGGATTAGATGCTGAAAAGTCAACTTCTCTTTGGTGTATGCTTAGGTAAGACTTAAGAAAAAGACATAAACCTTTGTAATGAGGATATTTAGAACAGAGAATAAAATCAGATTTTTGTTTTCATTTAATTATTTTTTGTGTGATATAATGGCAAATATAACGCTCTCAGAAAGAGAGGTAAGAATTCAAAAGGTTGAAAAGATGAAAAAAATGGGAATCCATCCTTTTGCACAGTCTTTTCAAAAGCAAGATATGATCAAGGATATTATTGCAAAGTATGAAAATGAGGAACTTCGTGATAGTGAGATCCTTGTCTCTGACGCCCAAATTCAGGTAGCGACAGCTGGAAGGGTAATGCTTCATCGTAGCCATGGAAAATTAGCTTTTGCAAAGATTTTGGATAGCACTGGGCAGATTCAGTTGATGTTTCACCGTGATAATTGCAAGATTATTAAAGTTGAAAAAAACCAAGATTGAACTATGAATGAAGTAGCTGTTCAGTCTTTGCCTTTTGATGAGAGTGAGAATGGAGAGATGACTGCGTATAAGTTTTTTGAAAAGATGATTGATATGGGGGACTTTATCGGAGTGAGAGGAGAGGTATTTAAGACTCATAAATGAGAATTGACGATTTTTGTAAAGGAGTTTAAGTTTTTGTCTAAGGCTATTAGACCGCTCCCTGAAAAATTCCATGGACTCAGTGATCAAGAGGATTTGTACAGAAAGAGATATCTTGATATGACTATGAATCCTGAAACCTATGCTAGATTTCTTTTTAAGTCTAAGTTTTATGAAGTATTAAGGGATTTTTATAGAAGTGAAGGATTTACAGAGATTCAGACTCCTATTCTTGATAATGCGGCATCTGGAGCGGCAGCGAGGCCTTTTGTAACTCATCATAATGATTTTGATACCGATGTGTATCTTAGAATTGCTTTTGAGACTTCACTTAAGAAGGCCACTGTTGGTAGATTTGAAAAAGTATTTGAGATAGGTCAGGACTTTAGAAATGAAGGAAGTGATCCTTCTCATGTACAGGAATTTACTCAGGTGGAGCATTATGCGGTATATCGAAATTATGAAGATAATATGAGATTTACAGAGAAGATGTTTGATTATCTCTTTGAAAAGCTTGGGTTGGGAAAACAGCTTAAGGTAAAAGATAAGGACTGAATTGAAAAGATTGTTGACTTTACAACTCCTTGGGAAAGAATTGACTATACTCAAGGTGTAAATCAGGCTTCAGGACTTGATATTTCTCAGTATGGAATTGATGATGCTGATAGGCTTAGAGCAGATATCCAGGCAAAGGGGATTAGCTTTGAGGGAATGGAAAAGATGGGGACAACTACTTTAATAGATTATCTTTATAAAAAGGTTTTGAGACCTAAGATTACAGGTCCAGCGTTCATCTATAACTATCCGGTGATTATGCAGCCTTTGGCAAGAATTTCTGATGGAGACGAAAATATCGTAGAGCAGTTTCAGCTTTTGGTTAATGGATGGGAAATCTGTAAAGCATATTCAGAATTGGTAGATCCATTGCTCCAGCAGGTAAACTTTGATAAGCAGGCTGAGGCCGCAGCAAAGGGAGATGATGAAGCTACGAGTGGAGATGAAGCTTTCGTTGAGGCAATGGAGTATGGAATGCCTCCACAGTCTGGATTTGGAATGGGACTTGAGAGAATCTTGGCGATCCTGACTGAGCAAGATAATCTAAGAGATGTAATTATGTTCCCACTGATGAAAGCAAAAAATCAATCTTGAGATGAAAGTAAAGAAGAATAAAAAAGAAAGAAGTCTGATTTTGACTTCTTTTTTTATCGAAATATTTTTAGAAAGTTTTGAAATATTTTAGCTTAGTTTTGCATAAGAGATTTGAGATATCCTTGGTCTGATCGAGGCCTTTTTCAAAAATTGGTAAGTTGTACTTTTTCATGCCCCTTTCCAGCGATAAGGATAATATCTCCAGGATTAGCGAGTTCAAGTGCTAGTTGAATAGCATATGCTCTCTCGGGCATGATAAAGAGCTCTTTCCCTTCTTTATAAAAGGCTTCTTGCAGAGAGGCTGTCAATTGATTTAGAATGGCAAGACGATTTTCTGTTGATGGATCATCATCCGTTGCAATGAGAATATCAGAGTATTTTCCTGCAATTTCTCACATAATAGGTCTTTTTTCTTTATCTCTATTTCCAGGGGCACCGAAAACAGTAATCTGCTTTCAGTTTCCTTTTTGACCTTTAAGATAGGAAAGAGTTTTTTCAAGTCCATCTGGGGTGTGGGCAAAGTCGACGAAGACTTTTTTATTATTGATGGTAAATTCTTCTAGTCTTCCTTCTACTCCAGGGAAGCTTTCCACTGAAGCAAGAATTTTTTCCATTTCAATACCAATCTCAATAGCTACTCATATCGCAGCTAGGATATTGTTGACATTGTATGCTCCAAGCAGATGTGTTTTTGAGCGATAGAGTTTTCCAAGGTAAGAGAAGGTAAATTCGGTATGATCAAGGTGTTCAATAATTTGAGTTGCTTTTAGAATCGAAGACGCCTGGACTGAGAAGTTTATTTTTTTGTCAAATGGCATTTCTTCAAATCGTTTGCGTCCATAGGCGTCATCCGCTGGAAAAATTCAGAATTTTACTTGTTTTCTGTTGTTAAGAACGTTTTTGAAGAGGAGTTTTTTTGATGCAGCATAGTTTTCCATGGTCCCATGATAGTCTAGGTGATCGTGGGTAATGTTGATAAGAACTGCAGCGTCAAAGTCGATTCCTTCAAAGCGATGTTGGTCTAATCCTTGTGAGCTCGCTTCGAGAATAGCTACTTTACAGCCACTTTGCTTTGCTGTTGATAGGAGCTCCTGGAGATCTGATGCTGCAAGAGATGTCATTTTTTTGAGATTTGCGAACTTTTGATTGCCAATTCGTAAGCAGGCTGTACTAACAGCAACGGTTGGGGCAAGATTATCATTTAAGATTTTGTGTAAGAGATTAACTGTTGTGGTTTTTCCGTTAGTTCCAGTAATCCCTATAATAAAGAAATTTTTTGCAGGATTTCCATGGAGGTAGGCAGCAAACTGGGCTTGTGCTTTTTTGAAAATATGGTAAAAGGCTGAAGACTGAATTGCAGGGTAGAGCTTATCGTAAGCAATAAGTTTTTTGATTAAGGCTTTCATTAACTTCAAGGTAGTAATAAAGATTGTGGGAAAGTATAGGAAATTTACTCTAATTTACAAGGTAAAAGATCAGAATTTTATGCTTTTGTCATCAAGATGAAGTCTTTTGTTGGTAATGAATTCCTTATTATTTAATGTCGTTTTTTTAGGTTAAGGTTCACTTAGAAGTATTTTTCTAAAATTAGATATAGATTATATCATTTTATTGAAATGTCAAGTCTTTGTGAAAAAAAGATGAAAAAAGCTATTTTTTTGACTTTTTTTGTGGCGTTGAGTATACTTAAGGTAAGATTTTATTTTATATCACAGGGGAGTGATGACAAAAAAAGAATTTATGTTGCAGGTAATTGAGTTTTTGCCAGACTGGAAGATGGGGCGAGGACTAAAACCTTTGATCGAAAATGATCAACTTTCTCCTGATGTATTCGAGAAATTGTATCAGGTTTTTAGAGAAAATATCCACCAAACCTACACTGAAATCCAAAAATTTCAGTTAAAAGAGAGGCTTGAAAAACTTGAAGAGATGAGACAGGCTGATGAAAAGGCTCGTCAAGAAGAACTTGTAAGTTTAGAGGCTGTTTTTGATGATTTGTAGTTTTTATTTCCTAATACAAGGCTAACGATGACAACTGAAGTTTTAGGGAATAATGTCCCTACAAAGGTATTGGATCAAAGCATCTTGGATCTTATTCAAGAATCAGGCTCAGGAACTGGTCTAGAAGGATTGATTAATTTTGAGTCAAAACTTTCAAAAGAGGAAAAAAATCTGACTCCGTCCGAGATTATTTCTATTCTCAAGAAAACGATGATCGACATCCAAAATCCAGATTTTCTTTCTTTTGAATCGGGGAAAAGGGGAGGTATGGACTTTGGTTTTGAGGGAATAGGGGTAGATGTGATTCCTACGGTCACTCCAAATGGAGACTGCATTGTTCCAGTAAATTTTTGGCGAGATTCGCAGAGGAGGACGATATTGCTTGTCTTGGAAGTGAGTTCTGATGGAGAGAATAATCATTATGCTTTGCCTGATGGAGATAATCATTACTTTCTTCATATCGGGCATGAGGATTTTGCCTATCAGTTGATTGATGAAGAAGGAACGTTTAAGATGGTAATTCAGAATTAAGATATTTTATTTCTTATGCTAAGAAAAAGATGTGAATGTCAGTAGAGATGGCTTATCCTATGGAAACTTCTGAAAAATTGCAAGCTACAGAAAATAAAGACAAGACAGTTGTAGACTCTGTAGAGGCTAGGAGAGAAAAGGCAAATGAGCCAATTGATGCAAAAACAGAAGGATTTTATAAAAATACTGAGCGTTTTTTTAAAACATTTGGACAAGAAAAACAACTTTTTACTTCCGCTCGTGAAAAAGGATTAAATAATCCTGATTTGGATGCTCGTGTATCTAAACTTGAGGAAAAGGTTAAAATGATGGAAACTATGCAACATGGTTTGGAAGCTGGTATTATGGCTGATCCTCAGCTTTCAGCATTATTGGATAGAGGATATGTTAACTATAATCCAGATGCGATGGGAAAAGAAGTTTTTGTCCCAGAAGGTGCTAAGTTGGAGATGACTGCATAAAAACTAGAAATCCAATCTTGTTTTATTATTGCTTTTTGATAAGATGAAAATGATGATGAAAGTCAGAGTTTTTATCTTTTTTTTTGATTATCATGTTCAAAATCTATACTCGTGCAATTATTCTTAATAAAAAGAATCAGGTGCTACTTTTGAAAAAGAATAATAAACAAAATTTATGAGCGGGAAAATGGATGCAACCTTGAGGGACATTGGAATTTGGAGAAGATCCAGAAATAACCTTGGTTAGAGAATTGAAAGAGGAACTTGACTTGGATGTGTGTTCTTTTGAACTCTATTGAACAAAGACTTTATTGATTGATTGAGTACATTGGTTAGGGCTTTATTATCTTGTGGGTGTTGCTAATGAACAATATACTAATATGGAACCAGAAAAACATGAAGAAGTAGCTCGAATTGCACAAGAACAATTGCCAAAAATGTTACATGTCGATTTAATTGAACAAGCTATGCTCAGAAAGAAGAAAAAAGCCAATTTAGTTAGTGAAGTTTATACTATACCTAAGTTGCATACTATGTGAGATGCATTATTCGGATATATTGATATAAAAATGCATCATCTTCTTAGAGAAAAAAAACGATCTCATATTAAAGTTATTCCCCTTTATGATCGTAAAAAAGATATAGGAGAAAATGAAAAAATAGGAAAGCTCTTTAATCGAAAGAGACCAACTGCAGATGTGGAAGAAAATACATTATCGTTGTATTGTTTCCCTGGAGTCGCTTATGTTAAGCATTATGCTGCTCTATTGCATAGTTATTTTATGATTCATCAGTTTCCATTGCCATTGATTTCTTATGACATTCCTAATAAGGAATTGATAATAAAGTCCTTACAACAAACAAATTTAAAATATTTTCCGCAACAAGACACTGTAATATTAGGAATGGTTGAACAATTATCGCCTCTACTTAGTGATGCGGAAGAGTGGAAATGAGAATGAGATTTTTTGTGGAAAATGGGGAAAATTAATGGAAAGTCTGTGGCTTTGTTGTGATGTAAATTTAGTTTTTGGTGAGATATTGCGGGACATATAGTGTCGTTATTAGCAGAAAAAGGTGTAAAAAAAGTTATTTATGTAGGAAAGTTGGGAGGATTAAAAGATACTTTTTCCCCAAATCAGATGTTGGCTACAGGTGATGAGTCTTTTGTAGATTGAGAAAATATTTCATGGGAAAATCCTTTTTCTCAAATAAAAGATGAATTTGTTATTCAGGGGAAGCATTATACATCGTACTCTATTATTGCAGAAGATAATGTACGATTGGAAAAGGTTTATAATGATTTTGATTTTGTAGATCCTGAAATTTGATATATGGCAAAGGCTGCAAAAGAGAAAAATATTATTTTTTGATATTTGCATATTATTTCAAATGTTTTGATAAGTCACCGTACTGAGAACCTTTCAAATGAAAGAATTAAAAGTGTAAAAGAAAAAAGGAAAGAATTGTTTGATAAAATTATCGAGTATCTAAAGGTATCTTTATAATTTAATAAAGAATGGGGATAAAAAAAATTATTGCTTTTGAGTCAGATCATAATGGTTGAAAATGAAGTCAAATTAAAAAGATAGCAGAACTTGCTGAAGTGTTAGGATTAGATGTAATTACTACTAGAGGGGCTGTTTATAGAGAAGGTAAAGGTAAAAGTAAATGAGATCCAGATTCTCCTTATTGGAGGAAAAGAATGGCAGATTACCCTTTGGTTGATCAAATGACAAAGGAAGAAAGATTTGAATTTGAAAAAGAAAACATCATTAGATTGAGAAGAGAATTAAATATAGCAATTAATAGACATTTAATTCGTACTTAAAAAGATCTTTTACTGATCTTAGATAGATCTGAAATTTCAGGTTATTTTTGGCTTAAGAAGCTTTATTCTTCTTTGAACTTTACAGAGTATCTTAATTTTACAGATTCTAAAGGACATAAAATAGATATTATTAAACCGGATGTTGTTTTTGCTTTGCAAGTAAGTAAAGAAGAGCTTCTAAAAAGAAATGAATTAAGATCAGAACAGAATTCTTCACGTAGTAAAGAAAGAAAAAAGAACATTCAGTATTATCATCAATTGTTTGAAGAGACTTTAGAAGAAGTTGAAGGATTATTTGATATTTGTTATATAGATGGGAATCGTTCAAAAGAAGAAATATTTCAGGAAATAAAAAAGAAGTTGAAAGAACTTTGACTCATTTAGTTTGTTTATCGCTTGAAAAAAAGAGGATAAAATATAGACTAGTATCTGTATTTTAATTCTTTATTGGAATATGGAACCGCTATGCGGGGTTTTATCTTTTTTTGATTACAATTATGAGAGATGTAATTTTTGCTGGAATCCAAGGTTGTGGAAAGGGAACTCAAGCACAGAAACTTTTGAAAAAGTATGGAGATAAGATGCAGTACTTTGAGACTGGAAATATTTTGAGAGCATTGATGAGTAATGATAATGCTATTGGTGCTTATCTCAAAGATATTGTAAATAGTGGGAAACTTGTGAAAGATGAGATCATTATTGGACTTTTCAAGGTTTTTTTGGAGACACTTGAAGACAAGGTGCTTTTGGGAGATGGAAACCTAAGAAGAATGGGACAAACTAAGGGAATCTTGGAGGCTTTGCTTGAGAAGGGAAGAAAGCCTTTGGTAATTCAGCTTGAAATCCCAGAAGATGAGGTAAAAAGAAGACTTTCTACTCGTAAAATGTGTAAAGGTTGCGGAGAAATTCATAATCTTTCTTTGGATGGTGAAGTAGAAAAATGCAAAGCTTGCGGAGGAGAACTCTTTGTTCGTAAGGATGATGCAGATCCAGCCGCTGTTGAGATGAGAATTGCTGAATACAAAAGGGAGACCATCCCAGCTCTTGAATATGTAGATTCTCTCTGACTTTTGGTTAAGATTGATGGCATGCAGAGTATTGATGGAATTTTTGCTCAGATTGAGGCTTTGATGAATCAAGAATAATTAAATTATAATAAAAGAAAAAATCTGATTTCTGATGGTGTTTGCTCAAAGAAGTCAGATTTTTTACGAAGTAAACAACGCGAAGCGGTATTTTTTGCTTTTTTAGAGATTGAGAAGCTCAACTGTAGTTTGGAGGATATCTTTTGAATTCTGATGCGTGAGAAGTTCAAGAGCCTGATCATAGGTACATCGTCTAGCTTCAGTGACTTCAAAATTATCAATAGCAAGCTGAGATTTACTCGCTGGTCAAAGATTTGTCAGGTAGAAACTAGCATACTTATGGATAAGATGATGCTGGTGGTCGTAGAATTTGTAAAAGGTCGTTAGCGGAGGGAATTCATTTAGGATAGTGCAGTCGGTGATTCAGGTTTCCTCCCTTAATTCTCTCAGTGCAGCTTGTTCAGGAGTTTCTCCATTTTCTAGGTGTCCTTTTGGGAATCCTCGGAAACCTTCTTTTTGATAAATGAGGAGGAACTCAGCAACTCAGTCTTGATTGATCAAGTAGGGGATTGTTCAATAAGAGTGATCGTGGATGATCTCAGGTTTTTTGTCTTTTCCTTTATTTAAGAACTGGTGTCTGAAGTCTTTGATAAGTTTTATGTATTGAGTATCGGAAAAGTAGCAGCGATGTCTCATCTTGGAAATTTGTCCTCAGATGGTGATGGATGGAATGAGGTGAAAGTGTAGGTGGTCTACGCTTTTCCCGATGTTGCCGTTGACTTTACCGTCTCTGAGGAGAAGATTGATGTCAGGATAGGTTTGATGCAAGATATCCATTCGTTTATTGATGAGAAGCATTGCAGAAGCAAGTTCGTCACTGGATAACTCGTGCATATAAATCAAGTGTCTGATTGGAACAATTAGCAGATGATCAGGAGTGTAAGGAGCGCGAGCTAAGAGGACTTGGAAATGCTCATTTTTGTCAATGATGATCTCAGCTTTTGGAGAGCAGAAAGGGCAGTGGAGCGCTTGGAGATTTTGATCGATACGGTCTTGATAGGTAGACATGAGGAACTATTTGCTAGGATAAATTTTATAGTTTAGGAGTTCAGTTTTTAGTTGAACGGAGATTCTAAGACTTTCTCTGGCTTTTTGAATAGTCTTATTTTGGACAAAGGGAGATAAAGTCTGACTTTTGATGAGGTTTAATGTAGGAGTAGGTTGTTTGGCAAGTGCTGTAGCAAAGTATCGTGCTTGCATCATTTGAACATAGTATTCTGAGCTTTGTATTCATGCAACGAGATTGAGCATTTCAGGATTAAATTCTTTATCGAGAAAATTGCTCAGTAAGATTCAGATTGCAAATCTAACAGTATAGGTATGCGAAGATCTGATCCAGATTTTTACTTTTTTGTAGATAATATCTGGATATTTGCTAAAGATTTTTGGAAGGAAACTATCGCAAGTGGCTCGATTATCAATTAGGGGAAGATACTTCTCAGTTTCAATGAGTGATTGTTCTAAATCTTTGATTTGCTCTATTAGAAAGCCGTGTACGAGGTTTTCTTCAAAAAAGCTGTGAGGAGTCAGATCAAGAAAGGATTGATAATCTTTGGTTTTGAAACATTGTTTTGCATATTTTCTCAAAAGGGGAATTTTTGTCCCAAGAATGGTTTTGGGATCAATGGTTGGAATGAGCTTTGCTACGAAAAGAGCATTTTTGGCATCTCTAAAAGATAGAAGCTCTTTTCAGATTTCATTTTCCATAAATTTAAGATCTGATAAAATTATAATATTTATCCTTCTACTAGGCGAAAGCGTGGAATCTCAATGTCGTCTTTTTCGATAGTTTCAATGAAAAGAGTAAGAGGTCTTGCACGAAGTATTGTCTCTCCAGAGCTTTCTGATTCTTCACAGTTTTTGTAGATTACGAGCTCTTCTCCTGTTTCACTGTGCTTTGCTACGCCGATTACCTCACAGTGTTTCCCTTTGTAGTGTTGATAGAGTCCTGGTTTGATTTCAGTCATGTTGATTATGTATTATAAGAGAGGTAAAAAAATTATAGCTTGTGTATTGTTTCTTCTCCTGTCTTCATATCTTTTATTTTATAGATTCCTTGTTCTTTTTCTCCCTCTCCGCAGATAATGACAAAAGGGATTCCTTTTTTATCCGCATAGGCAAATTGTTTTCCAAGTTTGTCTGGATATGGATAGTATTCGAAGGTATGTCCTTGAGATTTGAGGTGTGCAATGAGCGAGAGTCAGGTTTCAAAACTATTTTCAAAATTGAGGATGAGGTAATCTGCAATAGTTTGTTGCTTTAATTCTGTTTCGTCAAAAATTCTGCTGAGAATTCTACTGATCCCGATACTTCCTCATACTCCGCAGTAATCTTGCCTTTTAGAATCGATGTATCAAGTAAGGTTGGCATATCTTCCTCCTCCGCAGATTGATCCAAGAGTAGGCATTTGGTCGAAGGTAGCTTCAAAAATAGTTCCCGTATAGTAGTCTAATCCTCTGATGATCTTAGGATCAAATAAAAATTGTATTTGAATGTTAAGCGCTTTTTTGATTTTTCCAATCGTATTTATAACTGCATCCATTTCATACAACCCTTTTTTGAAAAGATTCATAAAATCTGTATCCTCACAAGAATTTCTTTTTGTAGAAAAAGAAATATCAGGGTTTCGGCTACTTCAATTATCATACCAATTACTTCTTAAGTATTGATTAATCCTTTTTATATTCTGTGTATCTATACCTAATGCTTTAAGTTCTTTTTCAAATTCTTCTGTACTAATCTTATTAATTTTATCTATTAGGTTTGCTATACTTCTACTTTTTTTTTCATCACCTTCACTTACCATTCCTAGAAAAGCATTTACGATTTTTTTATTGTTGATGTGGAAGGTTACAGTATCATTTATGTTTGTGGACTGGATAATGTTGGTTAGCGTCTGGCCTAGTGTGGCAATGATTTCCGCATCATAGTAGAGGTAGTCCTTTTCTCCCTTCCAAATAACATCGATATCGCACTGAAAAAACTCTCTAAATCTTCCCTTTTGAGCTCTTTCTCCTCTCCAAACAGGTTGGATCTGATATCTTTTGAATGGGAAGGTGAGTGCGTGTTCTCGATCGAGAGTATATCTGGCAAACGGAACGGTCAAATCAAAGTGTAAACCGTAATCCTTAAGATCAGAAGCACCCTGACTCATACCGTAGAGGCCAAAGATTTGTTTTCAGGTTTCTTCTCCGTTTTTTGCGAGGAGGGTAGTGTTTTTTTCGACGGCAGGAGTATGAATATGGGTATAACCAAATTGTTTATAGTTACGAGTGATGATCTCTGTTATTTGATCGAAAATGAGTTGTTGAGCGGGACTATATTCGGGGAAACCGCTTGGACGGAGCTCGGCCATAATGATGGATAAAGAGGATAAAAAACTGAATTCTAGTGTATTGATCTGAGCTGGAAAATCAATTAAAAAAAGACGAACGATTAAGTTCGTCAGATTTTTTCTGTTTGTAGAATTGCTTAATAACGATTATTTTACTCTTCTAGTGTAATGAAATCTTTTTTTTCCAAGAGTTCTTGTGCAAGTGCTAGTTTGTTTGCAGATTGTGCATAGAGCGTGTAGAGCACCTCTCCAGCTTTAACTTTATCATCGAGTTTTTTATGCAAATAAACTCAGGCGCTTAGATCTCCTGGCGCTCCAAGAGTTCTGGCAATACTGTTGAGATATTTCATATCGATAGCAGATATTGTCCCTGAATTTTTTGCTGTAATTTCCATTGTGTTTGGAGCGAGTTCGAGTTCTTCGGATCAGATTTTTGGATTTTTTCCTTCTTGAGAACTAATTATTTCTTGCATTTTTGCTCGAGCAGCTCAGGAAGTAAGTTGAAGCCTGACTTTTTCGAGCGCTTGGTCGTAGGTCTCACAGAGCCCACATAAAACGACAATATGTGCGGCTAATTCAAGCGCTTTTTGCTCTAGATCATGCGGACGAAGTTTGTGCTGTTGTAATACTCTAAGGACTTCTCTTACTTGCAAAACAGCTCCAATTCCATTTCCAATTGGTTGTTCTGCCTTTGTTAAGATAACTTGAGTTTTGATATCGAGATACTCTCCGATATTTTTGAAATGTTGAGCAATTCTTTCAGCATCAGCTTGAGTAGAGACTTTTGCAGTTGGTCATACTGGAATATCGATGAGGCAGTGATTGATTCCCATAGCGTAGTTTTTTGCCATGATAGAGGAGATCATTCTTGCGTATGGCTCCATACCCAAAGGTGCGGATACTTTGATAATTCTATCATTGGCTGGAGCAAGGTTGAGATTACCATTTCGGGCAAGGCAACAACCATTCTGATCAATCAGCTTTATGATCTCTTGTTTGGTGAGTTCTGATCTCATCAAAACTTCAACACATTCTCCAGTTGCAGCTGGTGAAGTAATGGATTTAGAAAAAGTTTTTGGAATGGTAATTCCGAGTGATGCCAAGAGCGGTACGATGATCATTGTGGTTTCATTTCAGGAAACCCCTCCGATACAATATTTACTCGCTACAATGCCAGGAAAGCGGTACATATCTCAGGTATAAGCAGTTGCCTTGGTAGTGTAGGCGAGTTCTTCTGGGTCAGAACTATAGAAAAAACTTGTCGCTGTATAATAGGCTAAAAGCAGATCTGAGAGTTTATTGTTTTGCATATCTTCGATGATAGCATTGATTTCTTCTCTGGAGAGTTTTCCTCAGAGGAGCTTTTTTCTGATGGCTTGGAGAGAGAGGGGATTATTCCTAACGAACGAAACGAGGACATTATCTCCTTCCATAATAGGATATTCAGAGATGAGTTCCTGTGATGCCCCGATAGTCCCTGGTTTGATCTCATCTGAAAGTGAGACATCTACAACGTATTCTTGTTTATTGCGGACGAGGGAGACTTTATCTGTTGCAGAGATACCGTAGGCAGCGGCTTCTTGGGTATTGAGGACCGCGATGATCCCTTCTCCGTGAGATAGAGGAAGTACTTTGATTTTTCAGCTGAAGATTTCCATAATGATAACTTTGATTTATGATGATAAAAGGTGCTTTTTAGCTGCTGAATTGTTGTTCAAGAGCTTTTAATTCAGGTTCTTCTTTTTTTCTTGCGTTAGCTTCGATCACTCTTGGATAGAGGTTTTTGATTTGTTTATGAAGATTTTGATAGCCTGGTTTTTGAAAGAAGTTTGGATCGTTGAAATTATTTATGAGAGGCTCGATCTTTTGCAAGTCAAGGATTTTGAAGTCAGATCCTTTTCCTTCGAGAGACTTTTCAAAGAATTTGAGCAAAATCGAAAGTCAAAATTCAGCTTTTTCGTCTTTTTTTCTTTCTGATGGATTTTTGAGCTTTTGGAGTTCGAGTTGGTTGGTGATGAGAGTAAAGAGATCTTGAGGAGAGTTGATTTTGAGTTGATCGAGTGATGTCATATTTTCAGGGTGAGCTTTGATGTTTTGTGGAGTGTCACGAGAAAATTTTGCTTTGTCTCTGAGAATTTGCGTGAATTTTTGAAGAGTTTGTACTTGAGATGAGGAAAGTCGTGGTGTATTAAGTGTATTCAGAAGAGGTTGTAAAGTCTGGTATAGGACTGGGTTCTCTTCCTGTTTGAGATTAAGGTTCTGGTCTGAGTTAAAGGTGTTGATAATATCTTGAGCGATTTTGGTCTTTGTGTTCTCTTTTTGAATAATTTCTTTTACAGCATCGGTTTCGAGTTCTCAGACAGAAAGGTCGATATTTGATTGCATCCCATTTTTGATGATTTTTGAGAGTTCTTCATTGGATCTTGGTTTCTCTGTATTGAGAAAGGATAGGTTTTGTGCTTGCTCTGTGAGCTGTGCATAACTAGGAATATGATGAAGTATGGTATATTTCCCCTGAAATCAGAGTTTTAGCTCTTTTTGATTGTGGTCGATAGAGTTTAGGTTTGGAGTAGAAATATTTCAAGTATCTGGTCTATAATAGTATTTGATACCGTCAATAGAGCTAAATTCATAATAATAGACTCAATTATTAAGGGTAATAAGTTTTTGTGAGCCTTCGAGCTGGACTCCCATTTTCCTCAAAAAATCTGTCCCAGCACGGACAACTGTTTCTTTGGCTGAGATTTTGAGAGTCTGGGTCAAGAGTTCTTTTTGTGCTGTGAAAACTTGAGCTTTTTCAGGTGAGCTTTCTCGTGCTTTATTGAGGGCTTCAAGTTCTTTTGTGGATATTTCTCAGCTGAGAACTGTTTTTATGGCTGATTCTTTGGTGGGGAAGGATAAGGAATCCTGATTTTCCTCTTCAGAACTGGATTCTGAGTCAGAATTTTTTTCTTGTTTATTTTCAATTTTGATAGCACCTTGCTTGATGAGTCTATTAACGAATGCTCAAGCGGATTTTGTGAGTTGGTCTTCGGGGATCATATTGTCGATCATATCATCATCAATGTGATCAAACGAGTCTTTTGTGAGCTCGGCAGTGGCTTGTTGTTCTTGTTCTTGTTGGGATTTTTTATATTCGGAACCTGCGCTTTTAACTGAGTTGTTTGTGTTTTTGAGAAGTGGGTTTTCTTCGGGGTGTGCTTTGTAATAGGCTGTGGTTTTTTGGGTATCAAATATGGATGCTTGCATATATCTGTCTAATCTTGCTTTTGTGTTTCTAGTATCATATTTCTTTTTCTTTTGTTTTAGGGTTTTTAGTTTTTGTATACAGTTATGTTTTTTAAATTTTTCGTTATTCTCAAACTCGTCAATTAGTTTTTCTACGATAGATTGGGTTTGACGTCATCGGTTTCCGTTTAGAAAGATTTCTTTATTGTTATAGTAGACTTGTCCTATGATTTGGATTATTTTGATAAGGTCTTGTTCTGTTTTTGGACTATTGAGTGCTGCAATGATAAGCTCCTGACGATTAAGAAGTCCGTTTACTTCCTTAGCTTTTCTATTAGATTCTTCATTTGCAATTTTTATCTCTCGTAAGTTTGAGGGATCTTTTACTTTGGCTAGGGCTTGGTTTTTGAAGCGTTGATTATTCTCTGTTGTTGTTTCTATCGCTCTTTTGTATCGTTCAGGTGTTTTATTTGAGAGTTTTATGATATAATAGTACTCCCATGCAGAGTAGAGTTCTGTGATATTTGTGGTATTTGGAATTGGAAATCTCTTATAAAGAATATCATCAAGAAAGACTTCAAAAGTCAGATTTCCATATTGATCTGAGATTTGTTGTGCTTCTCCCATGTTGTTTTTACCAATAATTTTGCTCAGTTTTTCCATTTTTGGAGCGATTCTTCTTACATTTAAGTCTCATCTTTTTTTCTCATAATTTGCATATTTCATTATGTCCTGAATTTCGTTTATTGCTGAGATTATTTTTTGGGAAGAAGTCGTTTTGTTGAACAGAAGTTGGATTTTTTCTTTTACTATTTTGTACTGTGGATTGTTCTCATCAAATGCCATATTCCCTGCATTTTTTTGGAGTTTTCGTATAGAAAAAAGAGCAGCATCTTTTATAGAAAGTTGTTTTTGTTCCTTAGAGATGAACTTTTCAGAAAATTTAATTAGTGTCTCGACTATTTGTGGGTTGAGATTTGGAGTTTTAGCTAGTGTGGGAAATGCTTCTTTTGCTTTACGGTATCTTTCAACTTGTTGTCTTCTTATTTCTTCTTGTTTTCTGAGTTCCTCTTGTCTTTTTCTTTCTTGTTCTTCCTGTTTCTTTTGATTGATTTCTCCGTTAGTTTCTTCATTTTCTTTTTTGGGAGTTGTTATTTCTGGGCTTTCTGTTTGATTTTGTTTTTCCTTTGTGGGAGTTTCCCCTTGTTGTGCTGTTTGGGGGTCGATTTGACCATAGAGATCTTTGTTTTCAATTTCCATTACTCTATACAAGAGGATATAAAAGTTTCGTAGCTAATTTTAGTGATTTTAGTGATTTTGTCAAATTTGGGCTTTGGCTTAATGGGGTTTTTCTTTTGCAATTGAAGGGAAAAACGATATATTTAATCAGAATTTTTATTTTTTTTGGTACAAGGAATGCATTTGAGAGAAGAACTTGAAGCCCGTGGATTGCTATATCAGACTACGAATGAGGCGTTTTTTGATTTGTATGATCAGGGAGGGGAGAAGTTTTATTGTGGTTATGATCCTACGGCAGATTCACTTCATCTTGGGCATTTTTTGACCTTTATGGCAGCGGTAAATTTTATGAAGAGGGGAAATACTTTTGTGATGTTGATTGGAGGTGCGACGGGGATGATTTGAGATCCGACTGGGAAATCAGAAGCAAGAGCTTTTCTTGGACTAGAGCAGCTTAGACATAATCAAGAGGCGATTACCGAACAGGTTGGTCAGATTTTGGAAAATTTAAAAAAACTGACGGGAAAGGATTTTCAATTTAAGGTTGTGAATAATTATGACTTTTATAAAGATTTATCGGTTTTTGATTGGTATAGGACAGTTGGTAAGTATATTACGCTCAATACCATGCTGAGTAAGGAGTCAGTAAAAAAGAGACTTGAAAATACTGAGTCAGGAATCAGTTATACTGAGTTTAGCTATATGCTTTTGCAGGGAAATGATTTTGTTCATCTGTATGAAAATGAGGGTGTAAAACTTCAGATTTGAGGTTCTGATCAGCGAGGAAATATGGTGACTTGAACAGAAATGCTTCGTAAAAAGACAGAAGGGGAGGCAGAAAGTTATGTAATGACGATTCCTCTTATGATGGATGCTAGTGGGAAAAAATTTGGAAAATCTGAGGGGAATGCAATTTGGCTTGATCAGAGAAAAAATAGTCCTTATTTTGTATATCAATATTTTCTCAATAGTGCAGATGCTGATGTGGAGAAATTTTTGAGAGCATTTACTTTGCTTGAGATAGCGGAGATTGAGGAAATTGTAGCAAAACACCATGAAAAACCTGAATCTAGATACGGTCAAAGACAACTTGCTAACTATGTTATTCAAACTTTGTTTGGAAAGCAGGCGGCAGAGCAGGCTGAGAAAATTAGTGATTTCCTTTTTGGAAGTGAGGATAAGATGCAGATGCTCAGTGAATTTTCAAGAGAGGAAATCCAAGCATTGGCTAGAGAAACAGGATCTTGTGAAATAAATGAAAATGAGATCAGAGTTTTGGAGCTTTTAGTAAAATGTGGTATCGTAGATTCTAATGGAGAAGCAAAAAAAATGATTGCTCAGGGGGCAATTTATGTCAATGAAAATAAGATCAGCGATATTGCGAGTTCGTTTAGTACTCAAGATGCCAGCAATGGAGTTCTTTTGATTAGAAAGGGAAAGAAAAATTATAAAATCGCTCAATTTATTGCTTAAATCCTAATTTAAATGCAGAAACTTGAGATACTTGTACCAAATGAGTGAAGAAAACTCAAAAATCTTATTATGGCAGTCTTGAAAAAGGGATTATGTGAGGATATTACTGTTCTCAATTATGCAAAGAGTTATACTTTGCAGGAAAAGAAACTCATAAAAACAGAAAAAAAACTGATTTCTTTTCATTGTTCTCAATGAGAGGAGGAAAAAATTATTACCTTTATTGAACAGGTTAGTGGGCGAACAAGGGTGAGAGGAGATCTTGTTGTTCAATAAAAGAAAAGCACGTTAGACTTATGATCTGCGTGCTTTATTTATATATTTAAGTTTTTTGGTGAGGCTTGTTTGTAAGTTACTTAGCTCCCTATTGTTTTTATAAGCATAAAAAATCTCCTTAGGTATTCCTAAGGAGATCTTTGTAGTGTGAATATTCTCATCTTATAGTAAGAAAGCATTTCTTTTTAGAAGGGTACAAGACTGCTTGAGATCTTCTTGAAAAGAAAATGATGATAATGAAAAGCCTTGGCTCCTTTGACATTAGCATATGCTTTTGCTTTTGGTATTAAGGCAAAAGCCTTAGCTCCTTTGATATTAGCATTAGCCTTAGCTCCTTTTGCATTAGCATGAGCTATTGCTCCTTTTGCATTAGCCTGTGCTATTACACCTTTGATATCAGCTTGTGCTACAGCTCCTTTGACATTAGCATTGAGGATTGCTTGAAAGTCTGATCTAACAGCTATTGGATCGTTGATTTCAATAATCAAAGGTTCTGGGAATTCTGGTTTTACCTCATAGATTCCAGACTTAAGATGGAAATAGTTCCGTTGATAGGTTCTGATAAGATTCCCATCCAAATCCTTCAAGAATACTTCTCCATTCTCAAAAATGAGTTTGTTAAATAGTGGCATATGTGTGCGTTGTTTTTTGGGGTTAATATTAGTTTTAACGAGTAGGTAGAGGTGCTCCATTAAGTATATCACTTGTTTGATATTGCTTTTGGTTATTTCTACCGATCTTTTTGACTATATATTTTCCCATTAAAATGTCAATACTATTTTATGATTTTTTTTATTTACTAATCTTTATATTTTTTTTCTATTTTAAATAGAAAAGTCCCTAGTAGTGAACTGGGGACTCTTTTTGTTTTAATGTGATTACTTTCCTATTGTTTTGCCGCTGTTCTTCCAGCTTCCAAAACAGGGAGGTTTGTTTCAGTAGGAATATAAATGACAGTTTTGTCATTCAGATTCTGTTGTTGTCGGACCCAGAGGTACTGGATGTAGGTTGGGCTGATGGCGCCGTTTTCGATGCGAATAGCTTCGGCAGCACCTTTTGCTCGTTCAATTTCGGCTTGAGCATTGAGCTTTTCAGCTTCAAGGTTTGCCTTCGCTTCTTCGATCTTGATCTTGCGGTTTTGCTCTGCTTTTACGAATTCTGCTTTACCGGCTAGTTCAGCTTCCCAGACTCCATACTTGGGAAGTACCCACATTGCAAGACCTATCAATCCAAAGATTAGGATGATTACGATAGCGATCGTTTTTTTTGAACTTTCCATATTATTTATGTATTTATTTAGGTGAGTTTTTAATATATTTATTTTCTTTAAAATGTCAACTCTTTTTTAGATTATTAAAAAAATCCGAGTTTTTAGTACTAACTTGCATAAAAACATCAGATTTTTTGTCTTATTTTCTTACTTTGAAAAGGAAGCTTTGTTCTACTTGTTGTTGATCATCAAATTCCATTCTGACTTTTATATTATAACTTCCTGCTTTTTCAAAGACTTTAGTCATTTCGATACATTCTCTACCATCACAGGCGAGTTCTTCATTACCGTCATCGAAGGATCGATAGATTTTTTTTGGTAATCCATTGAAATCAAGAGCAAATCTGACCTGATCTCCGATCCTGGCTTCTTGGGTAGGGTGAGATGGTGATGAAATATTTAGTTTCACAAGTGGCTTATTAACGATGATAGATTCGTTTAGAGGAATAGTTACCGTGCGTCCTTTTTTTGTGGTGATAGTTACCTTTGGAGTAAATATTCAGGTATTCTTGGTATTATTGTAGATGTAGGTATGTTTGATCACTGAGGTAGAGAGGTTGTTTTGTACTTCTCCATCATCAAAATCCCAAGTGAAATATGCGATGCTATCGTTTGGGTCATTGAGCTTTGTTGCTGAGGCATCTAAGGTTACTACCAATGGAGAAAATCAGCTTTTTTCTCCTACTACTTTGAGATCTCAGAGTACATCATCTAGTCCAATAGTAATATTGATTGATTCTTCATAGCTCAGTCCACGTACAGTATCTTGGATCTGGATCTTAAGCGTATGAGTTTTGGTATCTCTGACATCAAAGAGGTATTCTCCAGCGAGCGTTTCTACAATGGGTCTATTGTCTAGAGTGATTTGTGTGTTTATATTGTAGGTTGAAGGCTGGATTGAGTTGATTTTAAGCTTTAATTTTGTTGGGATCTCTGAGAGTTTGATGCTCTTGGAATCAGAGATCAGCTTTTTGTCTACTTTGGTAAATTGTGTTTGTCTTGGAGATTGTGAGAAGATATCATAATCTACATTAAAACTAGATTTATCACTGATTCTTAGTTCTCCACGGCAAGATCCTTTCTTCCCTTCTGTTGTGACAAAATTCATTAGCACTTCATAAAACCCTTGTCCATCAAAAGTGTGGATAAAATCCATTCCTACTTCGTTTCCTTGTCTATCTGCGAGAGATTGTTTTGTAGAGGCATCAGAGATGAGATATGCATAGTCTTGGATATATTTTTCTCCTCCATCAAGGAATGATGCTTGGATACGATAAGTATTGACTTTTTGCTTGCTAAATTCGATCTTACATACTGGTAAGAGTGATTTTTCAACTCTGAGAGGAAAGGAGAAGATAATGTTTTGATTGTAATCTGGAAGACTAAAACTTGGATAGTATACTTCAGCTTTTTCATAGTTGAAACTAAATGTGGTTTCATCAGATTTATCTGTAGTTCCATCTCCTTCAGCATCCCAGTTGATACGGTAGTTTCTTAGTCCTAAATCTCTAAAAATCTGATCTGCATTAAAGGTTAACTCAGATGGAAGTGGTCCTAGCACATATTCGTTATCAATGAGTTCAAGTTTTTTATCTGAAGTGGTAGAAAGCGATAGTTCAGAAGCAACATTGATCTCTTTGAGAAGGTAGCTTTTATTTACTGTTTGCTTGGTAGTGTTGTCGATGTAGGAGATGATTAAGCTTATTTGATAGATTCCTTTTTTGCTATAGAAACAAGCTCCGTTGAACATAGTTGACTGTTGATTATAGGTCAGGATTTGTTTGTTTCCACAGTCAAGTTGTAAATTAGTTACTTGTTGATTTCCGAGCTCGATTTGCGCGTACTTTTGGTAGTTTGCAGTTAGGAGTTTGAATGGAACATTTACTGGGGCAATAAGAATAGTAGAATTAGAAATCTGACTTATTGCATCAGGATTATCTTTTGTCGGAGTCTTAACATAAGCAAGAACTGTTTGATCTGGATTGGCAAGGCTCTCAACTTCGATTTTGCTTACTTGAGACATAAGGCTGGTTCCCGCTCCAATACCAATTCACAAAATTAGAAATCCAAGGATTCCCCCTCAAATATACCAGGTTTTTGGTCTATCTTTTACGGTAAAGGCTTTGTAAACGTTCATCAATAGGATGACAATTCCCACCAAAAAGACGATGAGCATTGCAATTCCTGTTAATTCCATAAGTAAATTTTTTGCTACGGCTGGTGCTATTCCTAGGGCAGTTAATCCTCCTCATCCGGTTGGATTTTGTAGTACGGTATAAAAGAGTACAATCAAGCCAATAACTAGGAGGAAGAATAAAATTCCGCATCCCATAAAAACATTTTTTACTGATAATGAGGAAGCTGCACCTCTTTTTATTTGTACGTTTTTGTTTACTTGAATATTTGAATATCAGAGAAGTTTTAGCTTTTCTTGGTTTGCTTGATAGTACTCAGTGAGTTGTTTGAGTTGTGCGTGGTACTTAAACATCTCGTCTGATGGCATATTTTGATGTTCCTGAATATAGGCTACAAGTTGATTGTAGAGTTGTTGCAATTTTTGTTGTTCCTGCAAAATCTCCTGAATCTTTTGTTCATCATTGAGATAGTTTGCATTGGTGCTTGCGTTATTATTTGCAAAAAATTGTTCGTTTTGATTCATATTTAGATATAATATACTAAATCAGTCTTATTATAGCTGAAAATTGTTTTTTTGCAAATTTTTCGGCTTGTTTTTGCGAGGATAATGGATATTATTGATCCAAAATTTATTTGTAGAAAATGAGATTCTGATGAGGCAAGGAGAGTGGAAGGGTATGGGGTTTAGTTTTGTTTTACGTTATAGTAGTGTTTTAGTCTCTTTTTTTGAAAAAAATAGGATAAAAAGTCTGATTTTTTTATCTGTTTTATCTTTTGTCTTTGGTAATCTTAGTTTTGCTCGAGATTATCCTGTAAAAGAAGTGAGTGGAAAATTTTGTGGGAACAATCAGATTTGTACAATCCCGCTTCCAAAGATTGAGCAGGCTAACTATCTTAATTATGAAAAGAATCCTTTAATTCGTAGGATTTATTCTGTACTTTGGGGAGGGACCTATTTTGGTGGCCGAGATTTTGGATGGGGAGCTCATAAGGGGGTTGATATTACTTCACAGATTGGTACTCCTATTTATGCTATTGGTACCGGAGAGGTTATCTATGCTGGTAAAAAGTGAGAACGAGGAAAACTGATTACTATTGAGCATAGTTTTGCAGGTAAGAAGATTTATTCAAATTATGCGCATCTGAGTGAGGTTTTGGTAAAGGTAGGAGACAAAGTGAAGACCTCAGATTTAATTGCGAAGATGGGAACCAGTGGAAATAGTACGGGTCCACATTTGCATTTTCAAATTGATAAAACAGAGTGAAAGCATCCTTATCATCCAGGAAACTGTGGAGGCGTAACGCTCAATCAAAATGTCAATGAAGCGAGATGTTGGAATCTTGTTAGAGAGAATACCTTGGATCCAATACTTTTTTTGGAGAGTAATGGTGCGATTTTTGAGGTAGAGCAGGAGAGTGAGCAGTTCTCTCCAGATATCAAGGTGCTTTCTACTCAGGATTTGAAAAAAAATCTTGAAACTAGATTTGAGAGAAAGGGGGACTTTTGGTTGCTTACTTTAAAAAGTTTGACTCCGTGATGGACAAGAGTTCCTCTTAAAATTACTTCTGCAGGAGCAAAAATTTATCCTGATAGTCTTTCATATTTGAGTTGAGAGAGAAAGCTTTTTGTTCAAGAATTCTCGGGTGATGTTTTCCCAATTAGTATTTGGGAGGGAGAAAAGTTGATTAAAAATGTATATGAAAAATAAGTTTATCACAAAGTTTGTATCAAAAAAACCGCAGAAAAATGTAGATTGCGGTTTTTTTCAGATTTTTAAATTTTTTTCCTGGCTTCGAGAAGCTGTTTTTTCTTTTCCTGAGAAACGGAAGGGTCTTTGAGTGCTCGTTGGAGTTTGGATTGTAGATACGGGGTTAGGGTTTGCCAGATAAGTTGAAGTTTTTTTTCTGGATCAGAAAGGGGATCAATCTGTGAATCTCGCCAAAGACTTAGTTCATCGAGTTTCTTTGTCATATCTTCATCGAGCTTTTCTTGTAATACTTGGGATAAAGCTCCGTTTGGATCGGTTTCAGCAAGAAGATTGATAAAAGAGAAGAGGTCTTCTAGTTTTTCATTTTCTTGGAGATAATTGAGGATTGCTCCTTGATAAAAGAGGCTGAGTACAAGAAGGTCTCTTTCCATTTGATATTTTTGGCTTTGAGATTGTTCTGATTGTCTTTGTTGTTGTAGGAGGATTGATCTTCCGTCTCAGGCTTTGTATCTTTTGAATTGTGCATCGAGAATTTCAGATGCAAATCCAAGTTTCTCTGCTAGAAGTTGTTTGTAGTGTTCTTGGATTGTGAGTGAGTTGACTGAAAGGATAAGTTCAAAAAGGGTATTGATGAGTTTTTGTTTGTCGATAGGGGAGCTTAGATCAGATGAGGCTCTAAGGCGATGATAGATTTTTATAAATCCGTCCTCTGCATTTTCTAAACAAGCCAAAAAGTCTGATTTCCCATTTTCGGTATTTGCCAGGTCATCGGTATCTTTGAATCCGTCTGGTAGCTCGATAATTTTTGGGTAGAGATTTTGCTGATAAAAGAGTTTTAGCGCTCTGATGCTTGCTTGATTTCCAGCATTGTCTGCATCAAAAAGAAGATAGATATTTTCAGTATATCTTTTGATGAGTTTTACATGGTCAGAAGAAAGTGCTGTTCCAGAGGTTGCGACTCCAATAGGTTGGTCGAGTCTAGCAAGTCCTATGACATCCATTTGTCCTTCGACGATGATCAGTTTTTGAAACTCTTTGATATTATTTTTTGCAAAGTTGAGTCCATAGAGGACTTTTGATTTTTCAAAGGCTTTGTGTTCTGCACTATTGAGATATTTTGGCTTATCCTCTGGATTTATTACTCTTGCTGAAAAGGCGATAACATTTCCCATAGCATCAAAAATTGGAAAAGTGATCCTATTTCTAAAAAAGGTATAAATTTCTCCATTGAGGTTTCTTTTTGCTAGAGAAGCTTCAATTAAATCGTTGTCAGAAAATCCTTTTGATCTCAAAAATTGAATAAGTTCATAATGTTTGTCTGGAGCATAACCAATTTGGAAATGTTCAATGAGATCGGATGTCAGATTTCTTTTTTCTTTGAGATAGTCTTGAGCTTGGGGAGAAGTTGTTAAGGCAGAGCGAAAAAACTGATGAGCAAGAGTATGAAGTCTTTTAAGTTTGGCTTTTTCGTCACTTTCTTCTGCTAGCTTTTTGTTATCAATGCTGTATTTTTCTATATCGATATGCTGAATCTTGGCAAGCTCTTTTACTGCATCTCGAAAATCAAGTTTCTCGATTTCTTGCATAAATGTGATAGCATTTCCTCATTTTCCACAACCAAAGCATTTGAAAATCCCTTTACTTGGAGAAACCATAAAGGAAGGAGTTTTTTCATTATGAAAAGGACATCTTCCAGAATAGTTGCTTCAAGCTCTGGAGAGTGGCACATATCTTTCGATCAGATCTTTGATTTCGACTGATGCGAGGATTTCTTCGATAAGAGGATTGTTCGCCAAAATCGTAATGAAAAAGTGATAAATATACCGTATTATATGATTTTTTATTGATTTGTAAAGAGAAAGGTAAAAAAACTGATATTAGAGGTGAAAATAAGCTTAAAAGTCAGATTTCTTTTTTTTGTTAAAAAAACTTTTGCAAAAGTTGACATATTTTGATTTTATGATTAAAATATTAGTGTTGTTTTAATTCCAGCATAATACACATGACTGCAAAATGGCAAAAGTATGAGGAATTTAATTCTAATTTGCTCAAAAAACTTTGAACAAGAATTGTTAAAAAGCATCACAAAGGTAAAAGAGTTGATAAGCTTTTTAGCTTTTCCAATAAGGTAAATCAAAATCTGATTTATTTGGGAGAAATCTTGGTTGTCGGGCTTTTTAGTTTTTCTACTCTGATTTTTGGAAATGGTACGAGCCTTGCAAACAATACCAGTTTGGTTTATCCTGTAGATGAAGTTTCTAAGGTTGAATGTAGAATCAAACATTGGTCTGAACTCGATGCGGATTGTAAGATGAAATTGCCGATTATAGAAGGGGCAAATTTTGCTAAATATGGAGCTGATCCACTCTATACCAATACTTATACGGTACTTTTTGGAGGAAACTATATGAGTGGTTGGGATATGGAAAATGGAAGCCACTATGGAGTAGACTTAGCTTCTTCCAAGGGAACTCCACTTTATGCTATTGCCGATGGAAAAGTGTTTTTTGCAGGACAGCAAGCTGGTTATGGAAATGTAGTGAAGATTCAGTTTATTTATAAGGGGAAGATGTACTTTTCTACCTATGGACATATGGATCAAATCCTTGTTCAGACCTGACAACCTCTTATGAAGGGACAAAAGATAGGTATGATCGGTAATTCAGGAACAACAATGGGATGATTAGGAGGAAATCACGTGCATTTTGAAATTAATAAAGGAGATTTTTGACGTCCTATTTATCCATTTGGTCAGTGTAGTGAAGCGAAAAAATCTGGAATAGAAACGATCAATAATGGGCTTTGTCGTGAGCAGATGTTTAAGTATGGACAGGATCCAATTGCTTTCTTGGAAGATGCAAAGGCTAAGCGTCCTTTTGATGATCATCCTAGAGAGGTTCCTTTGCCTGATAATAAGACCTATGGGAGTACTGGAGTGGATACAGGATCTACTCTAGAACATAATGTAGCACCCATAGTTCCATCTCCAGCTCCATCTTCACCAGTTATTAGTGTGCCTGTACAAGCCAATCAAGAAAAACCTCAGACTTCAAAACTTATTATTGATACTAGTGCTTTGGATAATAATGGTAAAGCATTCTTTGATGAGTGGTGTGTTGATCTGACAGGTGATGTTGCATCTCCTATCAAGAAAAATCAGACGAGAATTCTGACCCTTACCATCAAAAATAAGAAGACATGACAACCTTTTAATGGTATTTTGCAGCAGCCGATTATTTTGGTAGCAAGTAGTACTAATGTAACTATTGATCCTGTGGCGATTAGTCTTGTTAAAGATTGACAAGTAGAAATTAAAGTGCAAGGGAATCAGGTTGGGACTACCTATACAGCGATCAATCTTGGACTCAATAAAGTAGCTTCACTCAATCTTTCCGTATTTTAGTTAGTAAAAGAAAAACAGCAAAGACCTTTATCGTTTGCTGTTTTTTTGTTAGAAAAATCTTTTTTGTGAGGACTGATCGGAATCAAGTGATCAGATTTTTCCTTCTATTTCTGCGTCAGGTTCATGAAGATATTTGGAGAGTTCTGCAGTTTTTTCAGAGGCTTTTTTGATATGTACATAGTATTTCCCTAGTTCTGCTACCACATCTGAGAGTTCATCGTTTTTTTCAAGAAGTTCTGTGGTCTTTTGTCTAAATAGATCGTTTTGAGCTTGAAGTTCATCGATTTCTTCTTGCATATCGATGATTTGGTCGTTGGCCATTTTTAGGTTGTCTCTAAGTTCAGCAACAATATCTCTTTGTTCAAATCTTCGATAGAAAAGTGCATATCCTGCTCCAGCACCAATGAAGAGTGATAAAATAACGAGTCCTCGCATGCTATTGATCTGATATAAAAAAATTTTGAAATCTGATTTCACTATATTGTTCCCCTATATAAAAGCAAGATTAAAATTTGATTATTCTCCATATCGACGGCGGATAACGAATTTTTTGGTTTTGCTTAAAGGAGAGCTAGCATAGTCATTTACTGGAGTTCTCGTTTTGAGGATTTCAGTGAGGCGAGATTTTAGCTTGGTAATCTCTACTCAACCTTTGAAGTTTGGTCTTCGTCTACTTTCGATTGCTCTTGTTTGATCTAGGATTACTACTACATGTCCATCTCGCACTATTATATCAAGCGGTTGAACTTGATTTATGATTTGTTCAAGAGTGAGGCCTTCGATGAGCACTGGTTTCCCTATATTGAGGAGTTGACGGGTATTTCTAGGGGTATTCCCTCCATTTGCTTCTCGAAGGAGTCCAGAGCAATCTACTCATTCTAGGTTTTTATGTTTTTTGTGGATTGATGATAGTGGGGTTTGTGAAGGGAAAAAGCTTTCCATTTGAGGTAGTCCTTGGTATCGAGATCCGCCTCGTACATAGGTGGATCCTTTGGTAGCAAGGAGGTTTTTGATAATAGTATCACGAGAAGGGAGAGGATTAAAGACTTCTTCAGGCTTTTTGTCTAGTTTTTTGATGAATCTTGCATCAAGAAAATATCCGTGTTTTGCACCAGCTCATGCATCAAATTCCCTTGTCCTGACTAGATAATAAGTATAACCGTCAACTTTGTATTCACCGATAAGGGTTACAGGAGTTTTGGGAGGGAGAACTACCGCTAGTTCGCGGATGAGGTTTTGTTGATCGAGCTTAATTCCCGTGCTGCTGCTACTGGCAGCTAGGAGCTTATGAATAGCAAAATCGTCTTTGGGCATTCGGTAGAGTGGAGTAGGAATTTTGGTTTCTCCGTATCCTTGAAAGCTAGCAAGTGATTCGATTTGGAGACTCCTTCCGATTTCTGCAGACATGAGTTGGGTTTCTTTGAGGTCAGAGAGTTCTTGTTCAAGCTCTGGTTTGGAGAGTTTAGCGAGGGATTCGATTTTTTTTTGAACATAGAGTTTATCAATTTCTGTGAGTTTTGCTCCAGGGATTTTTCCTTTCCCTCCTGAGAAGGCTTGACGAATTTCTAGTGACTTTTGAGCTAAACGGAGAAAAAAATCAGCTTCTTTACTTTTTTCGCTTTTGCTAAGATTTGAGAAGCCTGAAAGCTGGAGATCAATTTGCTGATGTTGAACTTTATTAAGTGGAGAATAGGCGAAGCTTACGCCGAAAAGAAGTGTGAAAAGTGTAAATGAGAATATTTTTTTGATCATAAATTTGACAAAAAGAGGAGTTAAAAGATTGTTTTGAGCTTAAAAGAGGCCTCATTGGATAGGTGTTGGAGTTTTTTTGTTTTGAGGTGTAGGGAGTTTGATATTGAAGGTTTTTACTATTTCTTCTCGATTATCGTAGATTTTGATGCCGTATTTGAGTGCTTTGTCAGCTTTGGATCCTGCTTTTTCTCCTATAAGCATGAAGGAGGTTGTTTGAATTGGGTTTTCATCGAATTGATATCCTTGGGCAATAAGTTGATTCGCAATTTCAGTCCTTGATAATGGGAAGGTTCCTGTTATTGAAAAGGAAAGAGAATTCTGATTTTGCTCTGTATTTGATTTTTGATCTTCAACTGCTGAAAAATTGAGTCAGAAGTTTTCGAGCTTGTAGAGGAGGTCTAGAATTTTTGGAGAAGAAAAGAATGCCGAAATGTCAGTTGCAACCTTTTCTCAGATCCCATAGATAGCTCAAAGCTGCTCTGTGTTTTTGAGTTCATCGATGAGAGATGTCAGGTTTGTAACCTTTTTTTGTGCAAGGTATGCAGAGAGGTCTTGTGCAGTTTTTTTTCAAATATTAGGAATACCAAGGGCGTTGAGCAGTCTTCGAAGTGGTTTTGTTTTTGAAAGCTCAATTTGTGAGATGAGCTCTGAAATTTTCTTGTCTCAGAAAGATGGAAGTTTGCGGAGAATAACTTGATTTTCTACTTTAGTCAGGGTATAAAAATCAGCAAAAGAGTTGAGCAAATTTTGTTCTATGAGGAGCTGAATAATCGAATCTCCAAATCCAGCAATATCAAGAGCATCTCTAGAAACAAAGTAGAGGAGTTTTTCCTTGAGTTGAGCAGGGCAATCTGTATTTTTGCAGTAGTAATGGATGTCTTGGCTAATAATTGGAGTTTTGCAACTTGGACAGAGTTTTGGTGGGAAGATTTCAGATTCAGTGCCGTTTCTTCTAGAAGGAATTGCTGAGAGAACATATGGGATTACTTCTCCACTTCTTTGAATTCGTACAAAATCTCAATTTAGGATTCATTTTTCTTTGATAAAATCAAAATTATGAAGACTGACTCTGGATATGGTAACTCCACTGAGATTTACAGGTTCTAGATTGGCAACAGGAGTCAGAATTCAGGTCCTTCCTACTTGGAAGTCGATTGAGCTGATCTTTGCAGCGATTTGCTGAGCTGGAAATTTATAGGCGATAGCTCGTCTAGGATGGTGCTCTGTAGCTCCTAACAGTGTGCGAATAGAAGTCTGATCCTCTCAGTTGGGGAGATGTTTGTCGGTGATCTTAATTACCAGACCATCAAAGTCAAAATCCTGCTCATCAAGGAAGGACTTGAGCTCTGGATTTAAGCAAGTGTCAATTAGAGATTGGATATTGTCAAAGTGCTGGAATTTTTCAGGAAGATCAAAGGTTGGGAGTCAGATTTCTTTTATTGTTTGATTGGTATCTGATTTGAGGATATCATAGATAAAACAAATGAGATTTCTTTTCTCAACTTCTGCAGCATCAAGGAGTTTGATACTTCAAGAAGCTGCATTTCTTGTGTTGGCAAATGAGTTGAGTCCTAGAGCTTCTCTGCTGAGATTGAGCGCAGAGAGCTGCGATTTTGGCATCATAATCTCTCCTCTGAGGCGAATATTGATTGGCTGAGTAAGTTTTTTGGGGAGGGATTTTATAGTTTTTGCATTGATGGTAATGTCTTCTCAGGTTTTTCCATCACCTCTGGTAATTGCTTGCGTAAGAAGTCAGTTTTGATAGATGATTTCGCAGCTGATTCCATCAAATTTTGGTTCAAGACGGTAAAAGAACGAACAATTCTGATCAGATTTTTCGAGTATTTTTTTGATTCTGGTATCTCGATTGGTTAAATCTTGTGCATTATAGCTATTTTCGAGAGAGAGAAGAGGAGTTCTGTGGTTGGCTTTAGCAAATCCTTCACTGATTTGACCAATGAGGGACTGGGTTGGCGAATTTGAAGTGATGAGATGCGGTGCTATTTCTTCAATATTTTTGAGATAAGAAAAAAGTTGATCATACTCGTAGTCAGAGATGATAGGAGAAGACTCAATATAGTAGAGATGATTATGCTCAATGAGGGTGTCAATGAGATTTTGGTAGGTGTGAGCAAGGAGATCGCTATCAAGGAGTGTGGGATTTGGATTTTGTTTTATGAAATCTAAGAGCTCGATAGTAGTTTCGGAAAGTGTCACGGATTTGAGTTGCTAAAAGATAAATATCGTTTTTAGTATAAAAAAACACAGGAAAAAGGCAACTGAAATTTGCTTGCAATTTTTGTGGGATTGTTTATCTTTTAATTAGATAAGAATGTGGTGTAGTGGTAGCACATTGGTCTCCGAAGCCAGTGGTGGAGGTTCGATTCCTCTCATTCTTGGAGTATGGAGTATTTGAAAGCCTAAATTGTAAGGCTTTTTTGTTTTTGTAAGAATGTTTGCTGATAGCGATAAATAAAGATTGACAAAATTTGCAAAATATTTTTTTTGAAGTATAATTGAGTGAAAAAGAAAATTTTACTCTCTATTTTGTAAAAATGCCAACTTCTGATAGTCAAAACACAGTTTTTACTCCAGTTTCTGATAATCAAAATACAGGAGTTACTCCAGCGGTAGGACAAACTCAGGATCCTGTGGTAAATAATGATCAAAATCAGACTTCAGCTTTTGATTTTAGTTTGGATTTGCCAGATTCTTTTCCATCACAAACTGAGGAAAATAAGGCACAAGCTCAAGTTAGTAAGGTTGAGCCAGAGCAAATCCCTCAGGCTGATGACCTTTTGCAAACTTCTGATCCAGTACCAGCTCCTGTTGATGTGAGTATGGATTTTTTGCAAGAAGAACCTGTGGTTTTAGATGAAAATCAGGTAGAAAATTCAGAAGAGGAGGATTCCTTTCCGGTTCCAGGAGATGGAAGAATTGCGAGCGTAGAGGAGCTTCCTTTGGATACTAGTGATTTTTCTGTAGAGCCTGTTGGACAGAATTTTGAGGAAAATGATGAACTAGAGCAGAGTGAGGTCGGTTTTGATGAGCAGCCTTTGGTAAATCAAGAAGGATCTCTTAATATGCACTCGGATGTTGAAACTTCTCAGCAAAGTTTTGTAATCCCAGAAGATACCGTAAATCCTGTAACACCACTTGATGAGACTCAAGAAGTGATGCAATCTTCTTTGGAAAATAATGAGGAAGAAAATCAGTTTTCAACTTCTTTTATGACTGAGGAGGCGCCAATAGTAGATACTCCTTCAGAGGTGAATTTTTCAGCTCCTCATGCAGAGATGGATCCTTTTGATGCGATGAGAGCTACGCTTAATCAAAATGTTACTCAAAATATTGAAGAACCAGCAGTTGTGCCTGTTAATGAGCCTATTCAAGAAGTAGTGCCTTCTGTGCCAGTTCAGGAATCCCCAACTATCGAATCTATTCCAGCTCCTGTTCAAGAGGAAGCAGTAGCTCCTCAACTAGAGCCTGTGGTAGAAAAGCCTATTGGAATGCTTTCTTTGGATGAGATGATCGCTCAGCCTGTACCAACAGTAGCTCCTACAATGAATTTGGATAGTATGATGGACGTTTCAGCTCCAGATCCATTGTCAAATCCTGTTGCATATCCTCCTATTACGCAACCGCAATCACAAGCTACCAATTCTGGGATGACTAAACTTGTTGCAATTTTGGGAAGTTTTGCATTGGTAATTGCTGTTGGATTTATGGCTATTTTGAAGTATCCTCAGGAGATTCAGAAGATATTTGGGATTAATTCAGACTCCTCAGCAAATGTTCAGGTTAGTGAATTTACTGGAGATCAGGAACATGGATCTGCTGAAGTAACAGGAAATCTATTGACTGGAGATAATTTGAATGAGGATCTAGCATTGACAGGTAGTGATGAAGGAACGGATGTGGGAGAGGTTACTCTTGATGAGAATCAAGCAGAAACCTGAGATGATGTCCAGGAAGTTGTGCTTGGAGGAGATGATTCCTCTCAAGAGACTGCTGAAGCAGATCAAAAGTCTGATTCTAGTCAAAGTTCTACCTCAGATCTTGGTACTTCTACCTCTAGTGATCAGGCAGTTGATGCACTGGGAGCTGTAGAAGAGATCGTAGGAGAAGTCGGTGCAAATGAGACACTTACTCAACAGATCGAAAGTTTCAAACTAAAAGCACAACAAATGGCTGATACTGGTAAGGCTCAAGGAGATAGAATGATGATCAAATATGGTATTTATGTTGTAAATCAAGTTAAGAAAGTTCAGGAAGATATTGCTAATGGGCAAAAGATGAGTATCGCAGAACGAAATAGTCTCAAATCAGAGCTTGAACTTTCACTAGCGAAAGGGCAAAATGGGGGAAAATAAGTTCCTCTTGGTAGGATGAGTCTCTCTTTATAGTTAAGAATAAAATTGAAGAAGAAATCTGATTTTCTTCTTTTTTTAAAAAGCTCTTGACTTTTTTGTAAAAAATTGTAATAATATTTGTATGTTAAACAAAAAAAATAAATTATTATGAGAAAAATTTTTTTGTGTAGTCTTTTGGTCATCTTAGGAGTGATTGTTGTCCTTTGTGTGTTATTTGGTATTAAGGAGGTATTTTTTGCCATTGTAACGGGACTTGGATATCTAAGCTTATTTCTTCTTCTTGTTGTATCTCTCTTTGTTCTTTTTTCCAGTTCTTATGATGAAAAAGATTACGAAGATGATGATCGTTAAAATTTTACTACCGTTGCTTTACTCTTTTTATTCTTTCTTACTGAATCAGTTAGGAAGAATAAAGAGAGTTTTTTTGAGATGTGTAAAAGAAATTTTTTGTTGCTTTTTTTGTGTATAATCTTATACTTTTTTCGTCCATAAATACATAATTATATGAAAAGAATCTTTTTGGGCTTGGTTTTGATTATGAATCTTGTTTCTTGTTCTGAGCAGGATTCAGTTTTTGGAACTTTTATGAGTGGTGTGATGAATTTTTTAGTTGCTGTTGTTATATTAGTATTGGTAACTATTATTTCATCATTTCTTTCGCTTCTTTTCCTTGATAAACCATGTCGAGATCAACTTTTTCGAGCATTAAAATGCAAGAAAAAAAAGTAGCCTGTATCAAGCTACTTTCAAGAGTCCTTATTTGGACTCTTTTTTTGTTTTTTGAGGGAGAATGGCATACTTGATCAGGTATGGAAAAAGTTTCAAAGAATTCAGAATTTTTTTGAAGTTTCTCTTTGGATCAGAGATGAAACGATAGAGCCATTCAAGTTTGAGCGTTCTAATAATTTTTGGAGCTCTTTTTTGTACTCATGCTATAAAATCTAGGAGTCAAGCTGTATTGAGAACGATTAGTTTTTTTTGTTGGATTTTTTGAAAATTTCTACTAGCTCGGAGCTCTTGGAGAGGAATTTCGGGAGTGGATCTTCCTTGAATGAGGACATTGATCGTGTCTTGGTATTCGTTCATAGCTGCTTCAGCTTTTTCTCGGTCAAAATCGCTATATCCGTCTTGAGCATAGATAATATTATATCCTTGATATTTGAGTTTTTCAACTACTTTTTCGAGATATTCAGCTTTGGTTCCATAGATGAGGAGATTTAGTTTTTGGTTTCCGTATTTTTTCCTAATACTTTGTAAAAGGTAGGGGATAAAGTCAGTTCCGTTGAGATTTTGGAGCCAAGAGGTAGGACTTTGAATTTTCCCCATAAAGTGCGCGACATAGTAGAAAATTTGGAGGGCAATGCCATCGGGCAAAAGGAAGTCGGATTTTAAGAGGATTTTTTTGTATTCTTTGAGTTTCTCTGTTTTTGCTGTTTGGTCAAAAAGGCGGTGTGAAACGATGTTGGCAAAATAGATAAAGTTGACTACTACGGATTCCTCTTGGTCGTAGAAAGAGAGAATATCGTTGATCGCTTGATCACGAGAGTAGGGGTAGAGTTTTTGAAGGATTTCGTTCATGGGAGTGATTAGGGGTAAAAAAACTCTTGAGAGTATAGGAAAAAGAGGAAATCTTTCAAGAGAAATGTTTTTTCTTGCAATTTTGTTTGGAAGTGCTAAAATGAAAGCTGGTTTTAAATTTTTTTTAAAAAAAAGATGCAGGAAAAATTACAAGAAATTAGGGAAATATTAGAAGGAAATCAGACTTTTGCCCTTTTTGGTCATGAGAATATTGATGGAGATGCTCTTGGTGCGATCTTGGGACTAGGAAAGCTCCTTGAAAAGCAGGGAAAAACCGTTTCGTATTTTACTCCGAACAAACCAAGTAGAGTCTTTGATTTCCTTAACTTGTGAGATAAGGTTAAATATGAATTTGACTATGGAAAGTATGATGTATTGGTATTTTTGGATTTTAATCATTACAAGAGAATTTCTGCTTTTACCAATGGAAGAGAAGACTATTTTGATCCACAACTCAAAATTATCATGGATCATCATCAGCCTGATGTTGAGTCTCCAAATACCATAATCTATCGTGATACGAGTGAGATAAGTACTTGTTCTTTGCTCTATGGAGTGACAAGGAAGTGGCGAAATGATCTCTTGGATGCGGAGATTGCTACTTGGCGATACATGGGAATTTCTACAGATAGTGGGAATTTCCGTTATGATGAGGGAGAGCAATCTGTAAGGCTTTTTCACTTAACAGCAGATCTTTTGGCTCTTGGGGCAAATAAAAAGCTTGTGATTGATGAAATTTTCCGTAATAAAACTTATCGTAGTGTGCAATTTATGCAGCAGATTCTTCAAAGAATGCAAAAAGTTAAGGTTATGTGTAATGGATTTGGAGGTGCTCAGGAGTGAAGTCAAGGTAAAACTGATGAGGGTGTAGTAAATGTGATTTATAGTTATTATGTGGATGATGAGCTTAAGGCATTGTGAGTAGATCATGATGAGGCGGATATGGCACTGTATGTTATGCAGGATATTAGAAATAATGATTTAGTTGTCTTGATCAAGAAGGTTGGGATATATCTTAAAGCTTCGATTAGAAGTAGAGGAGCTGTTGATTGTTCTTTGTTGGCGAGAAGTTTTGGTGGATGAGGACACAAAAATGCAGCAGGATTTAAGATCCAAGGGAAAGACTATATTGAACAAGACTTGCAATTTGTGATTGAGCAAATTCAAGAGCATTTGGGAAGTTTGTAATAAAAACTTGATATGAAAGAATATCGAAAAGAGGAGTCAGACTTCTCTTTTTTCTTGTATTTTGGTGTAATTTTTGTAGACTGAATAGGTAGTATCTTTTTGCAAAAAGTGAAAATCGTTTTGCGCGTTTTTATCCTGAGAAAAAAGCATAAAATGCTGGATTTGTTGGCAGTTTCGTATTGGAATATTGGGCCATTTAGAGATCAAAAAAAGACTCTCTTTTTTCACAAAGGGAAATATCTCATCAAAGCGCCAATTGGAAGTGGAAAGAGTTTTCTCTTTTTTGATGGTCCGAGCTATGCTCTCTACAAAAGTGCTAGTAGAAACTTGCTCAATATTCAATCCAAAATTGGTATGATCAAGCTGCTTTTTGCTTACAATGATCAGGTTTTTTTGATCAAAAGAACGCTTAAAAAGGGAAAGAGCAAGGATTCTTGTGCCTCTCAGCTCTTTCAGCTCTCAGAAAGTCCAGAAGTCTTAGAAGAGAAATTTTTGTGAAGGCCTGTTTTGCAGGATGATCTAGATTTAGAGGAGTATTTGCAAGGGCTTGGAGTCCAAATGGAGGAAGAAAGTTTCAAAAATGAATCAGATTTGCAGGCTCATTTGGATGATTTTTTGCCACCGCAGGCGGTTTTTACGAGTACGGCGATTTTGCTCCAGGATGCCAAAAATATTTTTGAACTTCAGCCTGCTGAGAGGCTTGAGGTGCTTAAAAATGTCTTTAATCTTATGAGTATCGATGAGACTAAAGACGTTGTAAAAGAGAAGAGAAATGAGGTAAAATATCAGATCAAGGCTTATGAAGATACTTCTCTTGTGCAAGAAAAGTTGAAAAACTGACTCAAGACCTTGATCTCAACTTGGAAAATGATTGATGAAAAGGGGCAGCTTTCTGCTCAGATAGCTCCTGCTAAAGATGTTTTTGAAGAGTTAGAGATGCTTGTTGAGAAGCTTGGAATTGATCAATTTGAGCTTGATGAGGTGGTAGGTGGTGTGATAGCGCCTATGCAAAGCGTAATAACTCAGCATCAAGAGCATTATCAGCAACAAAAGAGTCAGATTTCTGCTTTTTTGACTCAAAAAAATGATTTGGAAAGGCAGGTGCTAAATGCCAAGACTGATATTGAGAAAAGCGAGAGAAGAATTGCTGAGATTGATCGTTTGCTAGAAAAGGTAAGCTTGGAGGGGATTACTCAGCTAAGGAATGAGAAACTGCAGCTTCAAAATCAACAAAAGGAGCTTGAGAAAGAGGGATTTGCAGAGCAAATTCAGCATTTTTGGCAAGAGAATGGATCAAAACTAGATCTGGAAGCGAGGTTAGATTTTGGACTCTTGCAAAACTGGCTAGCGGTGCAGAGTTTGATTGCATTGGGGAAGAATTTGAAGTCCTGATCTGAGCTTTTGACAGAGCAGATGGAAAACCTAAAAGCTAAAGCACAAACCGAGCAAACCCGTCTCCAAGATCAGATCAAAAGCTTGATGGAGAGAGAGCAGTTTTATACTCAGCAACTGGAAAATCTGGCTAAAAAGATTGCGGATTTTGATGCGGCGACAGAGCAGAGTGCTCACTATGAGTGTCAAAAGATTGGTGCTGCTTGCCCGTTTATCAAGGCGATCAATAAGCAGCATTTTGAGCAGAGAGAACAAGAAAAACAAAAAATCCTGAAGGAGGATAGCGATCTAAAAGCGAGGATACAAGCCGAAAATCTCGCTCAAAAACTTCAAATAGTACAGCAGGAGCTCGAAAAGATTAAATCATGAGTAGGACTAACTGAGCAGATGCAAACGATCTCCTCAAAACAAAGGGAGAATGAGGAAAAAATTCAGATTTTGAGAGCTTTTTTACTCAAGATTGATTTTAAAAAGCTGGAGGAGCTAGCTGGGAAATACAAGGAACTCTCTGTAAAGATTGCGACTATCGAAAGGGAGCTTGTCACTCAGGAACAACTAGCAAACCAGGCTCAGACCTATCAACAGGAGAAATCTCAGCTCCAAGGTATGATCACTACACAAGGTATACAAATAGAACAGTTAATGACACAGAAATCTCAGATAGAGGGGCAAATGGCAGTTTTGCAAGGACAGATCAGTCAATATCAGCAGGATAACTGGGATCTCCAAATGCAACTCGTCCAGAGGTATGAGGCGACTTATCAGAGTTTGCAAACTTTGATCGTTGATTACAAAAATTTGCAGATTAAGATTAAGTGATTGGCAGAGCAAGGTAAAATCTTGGATAATCTCTATGCGATACTCAATAAGGAGTTGCTGCTGTTTGTATTGAGTGAATATTTGCCAATCTTGAGCGATGTGGTCAATAGTTATTTGGTCAGTGTGGTGGACTATCAGATCAGTATTAGGCTCATGGAGACTAGCGAAAAACTTGAATTGGAAACTAAGATATTGGATGCAAAAGGAGAAAGAGATATCAAGAGTCTTAGTGGAGGTCAGAGAGCAGTGCTCAAGCTTGTTTGGATGTTGGCGATTAGTTCGTATATGAAGACAAAACTCCTCTTTCTCGATGAGACGATCAATAATCTTGATAATGAAACGGTAGGTAGAGTCTCAGAAATGTTGACTGCTTTTGTTAAGCAGAGGGATATGAAGTTTTATACGATTACGCATAATGCTGAGATTCAAGATATGAAGATATGGGATGATACAATAGAGGTAAAACCGTAGTCAATTATAGAGACCTTTCGCTTTTTGTTGTGGATAAAGGAATGAATAATTATTTTTTGTTTGACTTTCCTTTTTCTTTTGTTATAAGTAAAGTGTTTTTGTTTTTTATGGCTTATAATTATAGGTTTGGAATTGCAAGAGTTTGTAGAGGATTTGAAAAAAAGAGGGAATTACAGTATCTATAAAGGATACAGTAAATGATGAAATCTCGGAGGTTTTTGCAATAAAATGTTCTTGCGGTGGTAGATGTGGAAGTTGTAGTGGATGTAAAAGTAGACCTACAATTACAGAAGATTATTCAGAACAAGAAGCAAAAGTGGGATCAAGAAATTAAACTCGTGGCTTAATTGTTTTTCAAGAATGCTTATAACTCAGAAATGCTGTTATAGGCTTTTATTTTTTTAGTAATAAATGATGCCAGATTATATTTATAAAAATCCTTTTTTACCCTCAGGGGTTGATGGGTATTGTGCATTAACTTGTTGTATGGGGGTGATGAATTATTTTTGGAATACATCCTTTTGTCGGCAAAATAATTGGGAGATGATGAAAGTTATGAAAGGTGGGAATTATTCTTGAGAAGAGATTTTGGATTTGCCTGAAATTGCATATAGACTTGAAAGATTAGGGTTTTCTATAACTTTTTGTTCTAGTATGTCTCAGAAGAAATTTAGTGATTATCTTGCACATCCAAAAGAGATGATTTTTGAAATTATGGATAAAAAATATCATCATTTTATTAAAGATGAATTTTTCCTAGTTCCTGCATATGATTTTAGGATAGACTTAAGTGATGTTTACTTTGAAAAAAAAGTATTGGAAAATAGCTCAATTAAAAAACAATATGATATTGATGTTTTGTCTTATATTCAAAAAAATCAAAATAAAGATACTTTATTTATTGTAGGATTGTCTTCTCATATTTTACATGATGAACCGTTACCAGAATGACATAATGGAGGACATGTTGTCATTGTTTCTGAGATTAATGATGAAGAAGTTATTATCCATGATCCTTGAGTTCCTACACTTCGTTACTATCCAGTCCCGAAAAAAAGATTTTTAGCTGCTGTTCAAGATTCTTGAGAATATAACTTTATTCAGGTGCATTATTATAATGGAAATAGTGAAATTTAATCTTATGACAAGATTTTATAAAAAAGGAGAAAATTTGGTGATTCGCTTGAATACATTAGAACTTTAAATATCTTTCGATCAATATTTATATGATTTTTTAGTTGAAATTTCTGAAGATATAACAGTTTCTGATGTGGAATCTTTGTTAAAGCAATATAGTATTTCTCCTAAAATCATATTATTGTTTTTGAAAATAGGGATATTACTCTCTCCAGAAAATCAATTAGGTAGAAAGACACTTATATATTAAATCAACCAATTAAAATATAAAATAAAAACATAAATCAGATTTTTAATTTTTTTATACAATATTAGTGATGAGCATCTATTTCATATCAGGAAATAAACATAAGTACGGTGAACTTAAGGCAGTATTGCCAGATTTGGAGATGAGATCAATTGATCTGCCAGAGATCCAGGAGATAGATCCAAAGGCGATTATCAAGGCAAAGCTTGAGGAAGCAATGAAATATTGCGATGAGCCGATGATCGTTGAAGATACGAGCTTGTATTTTGAGGCGATGGGAGGAAAATTGCCTGGTCCATTGATCAAATGGTTTGTAGAGAGTATTGGAAGTGAGGGACTAGTAAATCTTGCTCAAAAGCTTGGAAATGTCCAAGCTACTGCCAAGACAGTGATTGGCTATGCTCCCAATAAAGAAGAGATGTATTTTTTTGAAGGAGCGGTGGAAGGTGAGATCGTCAATCCAAGAGTAGATTCGGCCTTTGGGTGGGATCCGATTTTTAAGCCTGATGGATATGAGGAGACGTTTGCTGAGATGGGAACTGATCAAAAAAATCAGATTTCTCAGAGAAGATTGGCTGCAGAGGAGTTGAAAAGATTTTTAGCGGGTAAGAATATGGCGTAATGAAGCTGATTGTAGGACTCTGAAATCCTGGGCAAAAATATGATAAAACTAGGCACAATATTGGATTTGCAATGCTTGATGCTCGAGCAGCTCAAGAAGGATTCTCTCGAAAATATGAGAGTAAATACAAAGCTGACATTGCTCTATGAGAGCGATGAGGGGAGAAGATTCTCCTCTGCAAGCCTCAGACCTATATGAATCTCTCAGGAGAGGCGGTAGCGCCATTGGTGAGGTTTTACAAGATTGAGGTGAAAGATATCTTGGTGGTGCATGATGAGATCGACTTTGTAACGGGAAGGCTTGCTTTGAAGCTTGGATGAAGTGCTGCTGGGCACAATGGTCTCAAAAGTATTATTCAAAAACTTGGAAGTGCCGACTTTTATAGGCTCAGAATTGGGGTTGATAGGCCTGCTGTGAGTGCTCAAGTAGCTGACTGGGTTTTGAGTGGATTTAAACCTGAGGAGAGGACCTTGCTCCAAGATAGGCAGGGAGAGGTTTTTGAGTTGATAGAGGAATTTTTGAACAAGGGGTAAGGGATTTTTTGTTATTCTTGGATTTTATTATTTTTTCTTTTGTGACTTTTATACCAAAAAAAAGGACATCCGTTAAGACGTCCTATGGTCATGCATAGCTTACCACTGGGTTAGTGGTATAGCTATTTTTTATAAAAATGCAAGTCTTTTCTGTTTTTGCTTTTAGCAGTTTGTTCTTTGATAAAATATATTGACTTTTGACCTAGGATCTCTACACTCAAGTCGTTTTATCTTGCGTAAAGTTTGGGGATGCTGGCCAAAAAGCTCAGAGTATCGGGAAAGGAAGTTCGCTTTCTGACCAAAAAAAGGCAGCTGTTTTCTCAGGGGTTGTTTATGATTTTTTTTGTAGAGCAGTATCCCAATCGTCATTTTCATCAGATTTCGTTTCATATTCCTCTGGCTATCTCCAAAAGAGCAGTGCATAGGCATCAGATCAAGAGGATTTTGATAGCAGCATTTGAGCAGAGTGTGCAAAAACTTGGTGCAGGACCACAGTTTTACAAGTGTTTTGTCAGTCTCAACAAGCATAGGTTAGAACCGTTGATTGCGCTCGTGCAGCAAAAGTCAACAGCTCAGCTCAAGGATTATTTGACCAAGCAACGAGAGTCAGTTTTTAGTTCTTTTTTTCTTTCTTCTCATGAAAAAAAACACTCCTGAACTAGTAGAAAATACTCCAACTCCAGAAACTCCTCACAGAGAAGAACAGGAAACTAGTCCTGTTGCCTTATCTTCGGCGACTTTGCTCAATCTCTCGCTCAAGTCGACTTTGAGATTTTGGCTGATAGGTGCGGTAGTGGTGATGCTCGGATATCGATTTTATCAGACATTGGAGTTGATTTATTTGATCTTTTCAGCGTTGATCATTGCATTTTCTATTGAGGGGATTGTGCTTTGATTGGAAAAAAGGCTCAAAAGCAGATCTTTGTCGATAGCAATCAGTTATTTTGTGCTGTTTGTGTTTGTGTTTTCAGGGATTCTCTTTGTGATTCCGTTTTTTGTTTCTCAGGTGTCTTATTTGATTAGTTGGACGAGCTCGTTGATTGTGAGTGTGCAAAAATTTGTTTTGAGTAATTCACGACCTGCAGGAATTCAAAATATCACTTGGCTCCCTGACTTTGCAAAGGCATTTTTGCTCGAGCATCGAAATGATTTGCCTTGGGATAGCAAGAGTGTGCAATCGACACTTGTTTCAGGTCTCAACTCGCTTCTTAATGCCTCTACGACTTCACTCAAGCAGTTTTCGCTAAGTATTGTGTCTGCGATAGGAGGGCTCTTCTCAGTACTGACCAATATTATGATTGTTTTTACTACGGCGGTGTTTTTCTCTCTGGAGAAGGAATATTTGATCAAACTCTTTTTGAAGTTTGGGAAATCTGAGTCCAAAGCTCGTAATCTCCAAAAGATAACTAACATTTATCAGAAACTTTCTCTCTGGCTCAAGGCGAGAATCTTTCTCTCCCTATTTGTAACGGTATCAATGTATATTGCATTTTGGATTTTGTCTTGGTGTGGATTGCAGTTGCCAAGTATCTTTTCATTGTCGTTGATTACTGGGCTTTTGGATATTATTCCGTATGTTGGGCCATTTTTGTCAGTGATTCCGGTGGTTTTGTTGGCATTGATTCATCATGGGCGAGGAGGAATGCTCATCGCAGGAGTGATTTTCCTCGCTATCCAATGGGTACAAAACAATATTATTACTCCGATCTTGATGGAAAAGCAGCTCGGTACCAACTCGATTTTGATCATTGTGTCTGCTCTGCTGGGAGCGGTGATTATGGGATTTTGGGGAGTGATCTTGTCTGTGCCGCTAGCAGTGATTATTGGATTGTTCCTAGATGAGGAAGAATAAAAAAACAGTTGCAAAGTCTGACTTTTTTCGTAGGATTGATTGACTGATAGAGAGATTGATCTTTGTCAGGGGGAAAATGTATGATGGAGTCAGATTTTTACCTTTTTGTAATTATGGTAACGATGGGTAAGCAAAAAAATAGGGTGAGGTGAATTTTGAAAATGAGGAGGGGGAATCTAGTTATCAATAGGGCTTTCACGCTTGTAGAGATGTTAATTGTAGTGTTAATTATTGGTATTCTGAGTGCTGCGATCTTGCCCAAGCTCACTGGCTATATGGCAAGAACCAGAGACCTCAAAAGACAAGCAGATCTGAGAAATGTAGCTGCAGCGATTGAAATGTACAAAGAGGTACATGGAACCTATCCACTCAGAGTTATGAATGAAGACGATGAATTTTTCTTTAAAATTAGGCCAACAGGTAAGGCAGATTTTGCATATTTTTGATCTATAAATCGCCTAGAAGGTATCAAAGAATATTTACCAGATTTTCCAAAAGACCCAAGTAATTCTCAAATTTTACTACATACATATATGACACTTAGTGAATCGCAAAATTACATTCCTAGGGCAAAAAGATTTGCAAAAAACATGCAAAGATTTCACAAATATATTATTCCTCCTGGAGCATACATCTATCAGCAATTTTTTAAGGGAGGAGTATTTGGTAATGCAGCAGTTCTTGTAGCCAAAGTAGAGACTCCTGAATATGCTAATTTTATTCGGACTAATCGCAAACCATCATGACTAATAGAGGGGAGAAATTGGATCTATCCTACTTATATGAAAGATAAATCTAATCATTCTTTATGGGAAATAAATAACTTAGTATTATGCAAAAGCATTACCAAATGAAACGAACCTCATCATGCAGAAATTGATAATGATGATTCTTGTACTTACTCAGATCCAAAGCAACTTTATTATATCGTTAAGATTCAGTAATATTAGAATTTATAGAATTGCTAATTTTTTATTTAATTATTCTTATTATCAATGACTTTTGAAAAACAACCATTGCCATATGCAAAAGGAGCATTGGCGCCTTATATTTCAGAGGAGACGATGTCTTATCACTACGATAAGCATCATCAAGCCTATGTAGATAATCTCAATAAACTCATCGTAGGAACTGAGTTTGAGGGGCTTTCTTTGGAAGAGATCGTAAAAAAGAGTAGTGGAGCGATTTTTAACAATGCGGCACAGCACTGGAATCATAACTTTTTTCGAGGAATAATGAGTCCAAACTTTGCTCAAATGCCAAATGGAAAGCTCAATCAAGATCTGGATCAGACTTTTGGATCTTTTGAGGGATTTAAGGAGCAGTTTATCGCTGCGGCGGTGGGAAATTTTGGATCTGGGCGAACTTGGCTGATCAAGACTACAGATGGTCAGCTCAAGATCCTCAATACCTCCAATGCAGACAATCCTCTTACCAAGCCTGAGACTGAGCAAGTATTGCTCGGAGTGGATGTGTGGGAGCATGCCTACTATATCGATACCAGAAACAATAGAGCTCAGTATTTGCAAAATTTTTTCCAAGTGATCAATTGGGATCTGATCAGTCAAAATTATGCATAGTGATAAAAAACACCTCAAATGTATGCTGAGGTGTTTTTTTGTTAAGGTGTTTTGTGATATTAGGGTCTTGGTCATGGAGAAAGTTCTTTTGTAGCTTGGGGGATAGGAAATTGGATTGTATTGGTATCAGTACTACATTCTGTGGTACCAGCGAGGTTGTCCCATTTCTGTCCATCAGAACATGCATAGAAGCATCCATTTCTAAAGATGAGGGTTCCGATCTTGTCTGGAGAGCAGTTGCCCGCTTCATCTCCGATTTGGACCATCTGTCCTACGCTGAGCGTCGCACTAGGAGTAGCGGTATTGATCATGACTCCGCTTGCGCTTCTGATGTAGAGAGTGTTTGAGGTTTGAGGGTAGATAGTCAACTCATCTTTTCTCTTTTTATTGTCACTCCATACAAAGGTTTTTTCGACATTGGGTTTTGCAATGTTGATGTTGCTTCCTGCGATGATATTGTTTGATCCCTTGACTGTACTGTTGATTGCTCCGAGGGAAATGTTTTTTTGTTCATAGAGCGTTGTTCTCTGGCCTCAGATGATGTTGTTGAGCTCGCCATTTGCAGTATTGTTGTTTCCTCATACTATTGTTGAGTTTATTCAGAGTCCTCTGTTCTGTTTTCCTCCTAAGATAATTGTTTTTTCTCCTTCAATAGTGTTTCAATTCCCTACGATAATTGTTGAATCTTTTCAGGTTTTTTCAATTCTATTATCTTTTCCTCAGATGAGGAGCGAGTTTTCTCAGTTATTGCTCTTATTATTTTCATTTTCGGTGCTTATGGCAGAAAATTTTCCCTCCAGATGGATGACTCCTTGCTGATTGCTCAGAGGGATAGCTGTGGAGTCTGATGAGATTCCTTTGGTAGAGAAGATGATTTTTTCGATGCTTTGTATACGATTTGAGGGATCTGTTTTGATAATTGTTTCTCTGATAGTTCCATTTGCAAGTGCAAGTCCTGAGAGACTCAGGAGAAGGGTTGACAGCGATAGGATTTTTGTTTTTGTTGAGATTTTCATGTTGGTCGCAGAATGAAATAAAATTCACCTTCAAGTATACCCGTAGATGAGGAGTTTGTCAAATTTTTGGAGCTTTTTTGAGCTTAGGGGAGGGGGGAGGGGAAAGTTAGCATCATAAGAGAAATAATTTCTTGACTTTTGGATAAAAAATGATATCCTCAGTATTGGTGATGAGATCTTTACCAAGTGGAGAAGAAGATGAGTACTGTGGTACTTAGTTTTTTTGCTAGATAAAGAAGCTTAAAACCAAACAATACTCTCTGCTGAGAGTACGAACGAAAGTAATAACCCATAAAAATAAAAAGCAATGAAAACAAACAACTTATCAAGGATCGTAGTGATCTTGATGCTGGTGCTGATGGGATCAGCGCAGGCAATGGCACAAGGAGATAAACTCAAGAAAGTTTCCTATGCCAAGAGTGGAGATCTCCTCCAAGGTGAACAGCTCTATGTGAGAACTTCTAGTGAAGTGACTTGGGAGCGAGGGCATGGTTATGCTCCTGCTCCTTGGATAATCTATGTGGAGAATGGAGGATCAGTGGATTTTAAATTACCAAATTTTGAGCAATTTGGAGAATTCTCTGATTATGGTTCAAATAAGGGTACCTCTCTCTCGGGGGATGTTCTTTCTGGGCTAAAACCTGATTTCTATTCATTCTCTTATTATCTTCAAGATGAAAATGAAAAGGAAAAGGAGAAGAGGGAGAGATTTATAGATGTGATGGTAGTTCCTTATGCTGTACCGTATCTTGGGAAGCTGAGGCTACAGGGAGCTATAAGTAATGATAGTGTACATTTGGAAAAGACGGTAAGTGAGGAAGACTTCTTTACTTATACGATCAAATCTGATTCAAGTCTGATGCAGTTCATCAAGATCAATCCACAGGGTGGCTATGATATTGATGGAAATCTTGGTATCCATGCTGCACTTACTCAAAGATTCCCAGAGAGTGGCTATAAATATGCTATACGCCTTTCTAGTGAACAAGAAAGACTGTTTGCTGATGGGGTAAGTGTAAAGTCGCTCAAAGACATGGCAGTCCTGCAGGGACTCAATCCTAACGATTTTGTCCTTCAGATTGGGATTGATAATGCGGAAGGTGCTTCTATTTTCTCTGAGGTCTATCGAGATCAAGCTAGACTTACTAAGAAAACTACCTTCCTTCGTATCATCGACAAGCGACAGAAGTATTATACTTTGAAAGCTTCCTCTAATGATCTGGCTCTGGGTACTGTAGAACCTGCAGAACTCAAAGTGAAAGCTGGAGGCGAAGTTAGCTTCACTGCTACAGCCAAGGAAAATGCAATTTTCAAGGGCTGGAAGAAGGGATCGGCAGAAGTAAGTGTTACTGAGTTAGTTCTGAAATTGACTAATGTTCAAGAGGCTTCCGAATGGACAGCAGTCTTTGAGAAGAAAGCAGAAGAGAAGTATTATACTTTGAAAGCTTCCTCTAATGATCTGGCTCTGGGTACTGTAGAACCTGCAGAACTCAAAGTGAAAGCTGGAGGCGAAGTTAGCTTCACTGCTACAGCCAAGGAAAATGCAATTTTCAAGGGCTGGAAGAAGGGATCGGCAGAAGTAAGTGTTACTGAGTTAGTTCTGAAATTGACTAATGTTCAAGAGGCTTCCGAATGGACAGCAGTCTTTGAGAAGAAAGCTTCAACTCCTGAAGTTGGTGCTGTAGATTTACAGTTTGGTCAACGTGAAGCGATTTTGACTTGGGCTCCTGGCTCCGCAACGAGCTGGCAGATTAAGCTTTATCGCAGTGATACTAAACTAGTAAAAACGATCTTAACTCAACTTCCTCGCGTGGAATTAGAGTCTTTGGTTCCGGGAGAGGTTTATCGTTATGAGCTTGTTGCAAAGCGGCAAGGTAAGCTTGATTCTCAGGTGAAGCAAGGAACTTTTAAGACAGATCAGTTTAATGAGCGTGAGGCTTTAGCTCCTTATCTCAAGAACTTTTCTAAACTCTTAAGAGGTAAAGCTTTTGATTTGATTTGGATGGATGTTAATCTTTCCGAATTTTATCAAGAGACTCCAATCTATGAGTACTACTGGCAATTAAACGAGACTTCACCAAAGGTCTTGTTGATCCCTGATGGTAAGCAACTTACTCTTGATACTAATCAGGTTGGAGGTTGCTTGATCATTTTGATTAAGTCTGGTGATACCTTACTCTATGAAGTGAGGTATGAGCTGGATAAGTAACGTGGTTTGTTAGGCTCTGGAGATCATTTTATCTCTAGAGCCTGACTTAATGTTAAAAAATACGATTATGAAAACCATTCTTAACTATTTTATTGTGTTGTTGGTAATGGGGATCGGGATTTTCTTACACTCGTGTGATGAGGAAGAACCTATTATCCCTCCACAACCAGTACCAAGTGTTCAGTTTTCTACTGAGAATCTGAGTCTTACTTTTGGAAGCCCAACAAGTGTTACACTTGTTAATTTCACTGGGGTTCTGATTCAAGAGGGGAAAGTTGAGGGTTTCAAGGTTGCTATTTCAGGAAATGTCGTTACGATAACTCCTGAACAGTATAATCCGGGAATTTATACTTTTACTTTCAAGGGGGAAGGAAAATTCTATTCTTTGAAAGTAACTCTTAAAAAAATTGATGATATCCCTGACATTTGTGGTGTATTTACGGAAAAAAATGAGATATTATTTGATCCTAAATATACTGTGAAGAGATTTAAGTCAAAGGAAATTTCAAGTTTTTTGATCTCGGCTAACCAAGACAACCCTAAAGAACAGTATGTTTTGATCTCTGATCTGAATATTTCTGGGAAAGAGGTTTCCTTTACTCTCAAGGCTCATGGAATTCAGAAAATGTCTGATGGAGCCCGTTATTTGCCAGATGGTGAACAGCGTGGTCTCAAGGGCTCTGTTATTTCAGAGGCAGGAGCGGCAAAGCTTAGGATTTATGCCAAGCTGAGTAATGGTAAAGGGATCAATATCCTGATTCCTAATTCTTGATCTAAATAGAGAAAACTAGGCTCTTTGCTTAATTCTTCGACACTCCCTTTGGGGTAGCGAGTATCCTTGCTCCTCAAAAGGTACTTTGATTCAGGTTTTCCTGATGATAAGTATGATCTCTCACACAGAAGGCAGTTTTTGGAGTTTTCTCCAGAGACTGTCTTTTTCGTTTATTGGGAAAAGTTTTTGTGTGTATAAAAAAAACACCTTAGATTGAGGTGTCTTTTGAATTATTTTACTTTTCTAGAGGATCTGGATTTAGCGTCTGATTTCTGATCCTTTTTTTCGTATTTTTCTTTTCTCTCTGATTTTTCAAAGCGATCAGAGCGAGGTTTTCTCTCTCCAAAGTGTTTTTTTGAGTTTCTTTCTCCTGAAGATTGAGGCATCTTTGCTTTGGTAATGAGTGATTTTCCTTTTACTTTCTTGGATTTGAAGCTAAAGAGCACATGCTCAGCGTCTAAGTACGGCAAAGTCACGAAACTGAAATCTTCCATTACTCTGACATCATCGATATCTCTGGCTTTGACTCAGGTTTCTTTGATGAGCATATCAACCAGTCCACGAGGAGAGTAACCTGCCTTTTTCCCAAGAGCAATGAAAAGTCTGGTCTTTCCCGTGGTATCAATTTTGACTTCGGAGAGGTCTTCATAAGATTCAGGATTTAGGCTCTCTTCATAGTTGAGTCTGAGGAGGGCAGCGATGATTTGCTCTGGAGAGTAGGTTTTGAGCATCTCTTGTACAAAAGCATCATGCTCGTGATATTTGTTTCCCATCAAGACAGCATCGATGTCAGTGAGGAGCTGATCTTTTCTCTTGGCAACGATTTCTTTTGCAGAAGGGATTTTTCCTTTTTGGATATCGGTTTTTGTGATTCTCTGGAGAGAGGTGAGTTTTTTGTACTCTTGTGGAGTGACAAAACTGATTGCGATTCAGGTTTTCCCAGCTCTTCCAGTTCTTCCTACACGGTGCACATAGCTCTCAATGTCTTGAGGCAGAGCATAGTTGATCACATGAGTGATGTCGTTGATATCGATTCCTCTGGCTGCAACATCAGTAGCAACAAGGACTTTGGTAGTTTTGTCTTTAAACTGAGAGAGGATAGTTTCTCTTTGCTTTTGGAGGACATCTCCGTGAAGCCCTTGGGCTTGGTAGCCTTTTTCGATGAGTCTTCTCACTACATAGTCTACATCGAGCTTGGTCTTGCAGAAAATGATTCCATAAAAATCTGGCTCCACATCGATGATTCTACAGAGAGCATTGAGTTTGTCTTTTTCGTTGACTTCAAAGTAGATTTGAGAAGTCTGAGTAGTGGTCATCTGTTCATTTTTGACAGAGATGAGTTGGTAGTCTCCCATGTATTTTTTGGCTACGCGGAGGATTTCCTTTGGCATTGTAGCAGAGAAGAGGAGGACATTGGTATTTGGATTTGCTTTTTTGAAGATGGTTTCGATATCATCGATAAATCCCATATTGAGCATTTCATCAGCTTCATCGAGAATAAAGTTTGAAAGCTGACTGAGGTCGAGGGTTTTTCTTTCAAGGTGATCGATTACTCTTCCTGGAGTTCCTACGATGATATCTACGCCTTTTTTGAGTGCAGAGATCTGAAGACTATAGGACTGACCACCATAAACAGCCAGAATTTTTAAACCTTTTTCCGATTGAAAAGATGCGATCTCCTCAGCAACTTGGTTTGCAAGTTCTCTGGTTGGTGTGAGGATGAGGGCTTGAGGCTTTCCAATAGGAGTGAGTTTCTCGATGAGAGGGATCCCAAAAGCTGCAGTTTTCCCGGTTCCTGTGGCAGCTTGTCCGATGATATTTTGGGTAGCTTTGAGGAGGAGTGGGATTACCTTTTCTTGGATAGGAGATGGGGTTTTAAATCCCTTTTTCTCTAGTGCAGTAAGGGTTTTGGCGGTTAGGCCGAGGTCTTTGAAAGTTGTTGTCATAAGTGAAAACAAAAGAATAAAAGTCTGATTTTTTTCTTCTTTATAAAAAAATGAAATATCTATAAAAAATTCAAAAAAACGGAGATCTCAAAGCCAAATTTGACTCATCAATCACCGTTTTGATAGCAAGATTTTGATAGCAATACACAGAGTAATGAAGCACTAAGCTTTGAAATTGATACTAGTATAGTGATTTGCTTGCGGATTGCTAGAGAAAATATTAGAGTTGACTCATAAGGTCATCAAGTTGTTGTTCTTGTTCTACTTTGGTTTGTTCTGCGAGCTGAGCTCTATCTTTGGTAGCAAGGAATGCAGATCGTTTTCTGAGTCTCATGTCTCTTTCGGCTTGGATTGCATTTGACTGAGTTTCTCCATTTTGGATAGCGTCTTCCTCTTCTTTGTACATTGTCTGGGTGCTCATATGATCTTCTACATAGATTTCATAGAGTCTAAGGATTTGAAAAGACCAGAGATCAGCTACATTTTTTGTAATGCTTTGAGATTCGTCACTGATAGTGATAAGGAGGTCTGGGATATTGGTCTCGGGATTGTTTGCCAGTTCATAGTTGGTTGACATAGAACCGAGAATGAGTTTTTGGAGCAAATTCCAGTCAAAATCATCCTCCATCTCTTCTGGAGTGTGGTAAGGAACATATTCAAAGTTAGCAAGATAATTTTTGTACCATTCTTGTTCGTAGATGTCTCATTGGATAGGTCCATAAGCTGCCTCGTAGGCGTTGATCATTTCCTTTTTGTCTTCCTTTTCTCTCATTTCTGAGATAAATTCTTCGAAGTTGAATAAAAGCATGAGCTGATTATCAGAAATATAAAGATATTTATTTTTGGTTCATTGACTGTATAGTATCTATTTTCCCAAGAAAAACAAGAGGAAAATCTATCTCTTATTATCATTTTCAAAAGAGGGAAAAAAGTCAGATTTTTGATTTCGTTTTATTCAATGTGGTAAGATCGTCTTTGATCTCTTCTGAGATATGGGAAGAGTGCCTCTATTGCCTCTCTGCTAACGGATTGATATTGGTTGATGATATCTTGAATAGTGTCGATTTTGCCTTCCAAAAGTTGTTGACTACTGAGAAAATCTGCCATTTCATCACTACTTTCGATTCCCATTTGGAGAGATCAGATTTTGAAATTTCTCGCATTTTCTAGCTCTTCATCACTAAACCCTTCTGTGATAAGCAGATCGATCTCTTGGTGGATTTTTTCGACTCCTTCGATAAATTTATTTTTATCAAGTCCTGCACTGATATAAAAGTATCCGTATTCTTCATTGCTCGCATGTCCAGCGTGAATAGAGTAGCACAATCCTGATTTTTCCCTGATATTTTGAAAGAGTCTAGAGGACATATTTCCTCACAGGATAGTGCAGAGCAGGTTTGCTGCTGGGAGGAGTTGTTCATCCTTGATGCTAAATCCTGGAGCAGATATGATAATACGATTTTGTTCAGTATTTTTGATGAAGAAATCTGAGTGCTTTTCTGGAAGCGTTCGATGAAAATCAGGCTTTTGTCTGCTTTTTTTCTCAGAGAGAGATGAGAAAAGTTTTTCGATTTGTTCTTCTAGTTTGGCTTGGTCTGAGATATTTCCTGCGATGGTAATCAGGATATTATCCTTGGTATAGAGTTTTTCTTTGTAGGCAAAGAGCATTTCTCTGGTAAAGGTATTGATGGTCTCTTCATATCAGATAATCGGCCTTCCAAAGGCATTGTCTCCGATAAAAAAAGTAGCTCGTTTTTTTCAGAGGACTTGTTGAGGATTGTCCTCATACATTTTGAGTTCTTGGATAACAACTCCCTTTTCTCTTTCAAGTTCTTCTGATTGAAAGGTCGCATCTATTAGCATATCAGCTAGCATTTCGAGTCCATTGAGTGCAAACTGAGGTGCACATTTGACATAGTAGCTTGTTGATGCTTTTCCGGTAGAGGCATTGAAGTACGCTCAGATTTTGTCCATGGCAATAGCAACTTCTTGAGGTGTTTTTCGTTTCTTCCCTCATTTAAAAAACATATGTTCGAGAAAATGAGAGATTCCTGCTTCCTCAGGAGTTTCGTAGAGTGATCAAGCTTTGATAGAAATATCGATGGTGATACTGTTTCCCTCTTGCATAGGAGCAAAGAGACAGTCAATCCCTGCTATTTTTTTGAGTTCGTAGTGCATAAGATAAAACTTTGAAAATTAAAGATGGCAAAAGAAAAAAACAGTTTTTGCGTTTTTATTTTGTATAGTATTTTGATTTTCTAAGAAAAAGCAAGAAAAAAAGCACCTTACTGGGATACCAAAAGGTGCTTGAGTGTTAGTCGTGATGAAGTCGAGATGTTGGAATAAGCAGTCCAGCTTGATGTAGTTCATCATCGCTAAACTCAGAAAAATAGTTCCGATCGTTATAGATTGTTGCGATATCTGCTTTTTCACTGATTTCAGGGGATACCTTAAAGATTGCATTTTGAAAGTCAAGACTACGAATGTATGCTCCGTGGGTGACTTTAAAAGCTTTTTCAAATCTTCCATTTCCCAACATGAGACCAAATTTGAATTCTCCTTGTATGTTTACGTCTTCGTAAACGGTGTATTGTTGATTGGATAAATCTCCTTTTCTCTTGTAGCACATATGGAGAAATTCCTCTTCGTTTAATCTAGGTGATGGCATAAAATTTGATTTTTTGTTTTCAATACTACTATATTAAAAGATTTCTTTATGTCAAGTTTTTTTACGAAAAAAACTGCCAACTCTTCTTATAAAAATTGCTTTTTACTCCAAAAACGCTATACTTAATTTGCTTTTTATTTCATCTTGTTTGATGGCACAGAATCTAATGTATCTGGTGATTAGCTTATTGGCAACTGGATTTTTGCGAATGGCTGGAGTTGGCATATATAGGGTCATCTTTTTGCATATGCAGAGAAATCATAGAAAACAGCAGGCTTCAGAGATTAGATTTTTGCAAGTACAAATCCCAAAAAATGCAGTAGCTCGTAGTTCAGATATTGATGCAAAAGATCATATTCAGTCAATGAAACAAAATATCGAACTGATGAATCAGGTTTATAAAAATTTTTATGCGATTTTTGATTGAGGTTGGAGAAATAAAAAATTTGGAAATAATGCGATTAGTATGGAGATCTTGGTAGAAAAGGAAGTGATCAAATTTATCCTTTGAGTACCTAGAGATCATATTGTAACGGTTGAGAAGATGATTGCTTCGTTTTATTCTGGGGCGATTGTTGCTCATATCAAGCAGCCAAAGCTATTGGAGGCAGGGAAGTATTTTGCAGGAGGGGAGTTTAGTCTGACCAAAAAGAGTGTTTATCCGCTCAAGACCTATGAGGCTTTTGAAGCAGATCCGATGGATAGTATTTTGTCTGCCTTTTCGAATTTGAATAAAGATGAAAAAGTCTGAATTCAAATTTTGGTTGAGCCTTTGCATGAAGATTGGCTCAAAAAAATGAGAAAAGCTGCAGAAGATATCAAAAATGGCAAAAAAGAGCTTGGATTTCGAGGTTGGGTTAAAAAAATTCGATTCACTCCAGAGGAAAAACAAAACAAGAAAGAATCCGAGGAAAAGAAACATTCCTTTTCTCAACAACAATTGTCCGATTTTGATAAGAAGATGGATGATGAACTCTTCCGTGTAAAGATGAGAACATTGGCGACCTCTACTGATCGCAATCGTCCAAAAAAGATTATCGATGATATTTCCAGACTTTTCAATCAATATAATTATATTGGGCTTAATACTTTGAAGTTTAAAAAGGCGACAAATTTGAAGTCTTTTGCGAGAAATTATGTATTGAGATTGTTCTATTCTGATGAGACCTTGCTCGCAGATGTGTTAAATTTTGGTAAGGAGACCGTGCTCAATATCAAGGAACTTTCTTCGATTATTCATTTTCCTCATGGAAGATTCAATCAGAATCCAAGAATTGCTTGGCAAAAATTTAAGATTGTCCCAGCTCCAGATGATCTTCCTAGCGAGTGAATTGTTGTGGGATACAATAATTATGGAGGAGTAAAAAGAGAAATTAGAATCACGGATAAGGATAGATTTAGGCATATTTATATTCTGGGACAGACGGGAACTGGAAAATCTACCATTATGCTTACTCAGGCTATTGATGATATGGAAAATGGTAGAGGTTTTACTTTTATCGATCCACATGGAGAAGCTGTTGAGTTTTTGCTCAAGCATTATCCAAAGGAGAGAATTGATGATTTGATCTATTTTGATCTGGGAAATACTTCTTATCCTATTGGACTAAACCCTCTCGAAGTAAATCCAGAAGATAACGATGAAAAGGATGTGGTGACTAATGATCTGGTGGAAATGTTTATCCAGATGTATGGGCATGAAATTTTTGGTCCAAGAATTCAGGATTACTTTAGAAATGCTTGTTTGCTCCTTATGGATCAGCCTGAGGGAGGAACTATTGTAGATATTATGAGACTTTTTACTGATGAGGCATTTGCAGAGGCAAAGATTAGAAATCTGAAAGATCCTGTGGTAGCCTCTTGGTGGAATAGGACTTATAAAGGTATGGGAGACCGTGAGAAAGCTGAGATTATTCCGTTTATTCAGGCAAAATTTGGACCATTTACTACCGGAGTTTATGTGAGAAATATTATCGGTCAACCAAAATCAGCATTCAAAATGTATGATGCCATGCAGCAAAAAAAGATTATTCTCATGAATCTGGCAAAGGGTATTTCTGGTGAGGAAACTTCAAAACTTATCGGAAAAATTATTGCAATGCAGGTAAAACTTTCTGCGCTCAAGAGAGCAAAAATTGAAGAAAAAGATAGAGTACCTCACTATTTGTATGTAGATGAGTTTCAGAATTATGTATCGCAGTCTTTTGAATCTATTTTGTCTGAGGCGAGAAAGTATAGACTAGGTCTCGTAGTTGCCCATCAGTATACTGATCAGCTCAAGCAAGAAGGTCTCTGAGGAAATCTAGATCTATCAAAAACTATTTTTGGGAATATCGGAAATATGTTTGTATATAAAGTTGGTGCTCCAGATGCTGAATTTTTGGCAAAGGAGTTTGAACCTGAATTTAATCAAACCGATCTCACTTCGACAGAGGCTTTTATGGGAGCTTGTAAGATTTCTATCAATAATCAGCAGACTCGTCCATTCTCATTTAAGGCGAAGATTCCGTATGTGTTGGAAGCAAGGAATTCTCCAGAAAAAGTGCAGATTATCAAGCAGATTTCATCACTCAAATGGGGAACCAAAAGAGAACTCGTTGATAAAGAAATGTATTATAGGATTGGAGTTTAGTCAATTCTTTCGTTTAAATCTAAGAGCAGACAGTGATGTCTGCTTTTTTTACTCTTGTGAAAGTTTGAAAAGAGGAATAAAAGTCTGACTTTTTTTGCTTTTTTTGTTTTTTGTAGTTATAATTTGGAAGAAAATTTATTTGTTGAATTTGTGCCTTATGCCAAAGAAAAGAAAGTACGAAAGAAAACCCCATCATTTGACAAGACCTAGGATTTTGTCGTTTATTGCGTATGTGCTGATTTTGTTTTTTGGATCTATGATTATTGCAAATATCAATCCAGACGCCAATCAGGAATATCGTGAAGACCGAGCAAAGAAAAATGGACTCATGATGCAGTGGGTATTTGTAGATGAAGGAGGAAATAAGTATGATTTGGATAAAACTGACGCTATTGGAGAACATGGATCAGCTCAGGATTTTGACTATCTTTTGTCTACATGAAGTGTTGGATGATCTGGGCAAAAAGAGCAAAAATGTTCGCCAAATGCTTGTGAATCTTCAAAAACTGACTCAGATCTCGATGAATCCTGACCAAAAAGATATAAAAAAGGGTATGACCTTCTTTGGTGAGCAATAGAAGATCGTAGCTTGTTTATCAATGCAGTGTATACTTATTTGGTGACTGGAAAGCTTGATGCTTTGCCAGATGGAGCAATGAGGTATGTAGTGGCAATGTATGGACTGAGCGATGAGGACAAGGATCAGCTTTTGGAATATCAATGATGTATGAGTCCTTGGGGATATGAGATGGAGCATGGAGCGTCTGTCTTGGCTTATCAACAGAGGGCTGATGCTCCTAATATTTGTAATATCCAGAGAAGAAGCTGTTGGAATGGGAAATTGTCAGGTTCATTTACTCAAAGGTCTTGTGATGAATCGCTGGGGAAGGTAGAAAAGTCATCCTTTGTAACTAAGAATCTCCCTTTTGATCAGACTGAGCTTCAGGGAAATGTTGCTGCACAAGAAGCAAGAAGACAGAAGCTTAGAGCAGAATGATTTATTCAGCCGAGTAAAACAGCGGCTAATGCAGATGCTCATTTTAACCTATTGGGGCATGTGGGCAAAAATCCTGATCCAACGACCGTAGGTGTTCCTTCGACTCCGAAAGTTAACGAAGAACCTTGAGTACAGCCTACTTCTCAAAGTAAAACTTCCTGTCTCACTCCGTGGTGAGAAAAGGTAAAAGCTGGGCAATTTGTCAAAGCTTATAGGTTTAAAAATGGATTTACCGATATCCCATGTCAGGTGCAAATTAGAATTTGTGCAGATGGAGATCTAGAGGGCAGTTATCAACATGCAAGTTGTAAGCCTTGGAATACGAGTTATGAGGATTTTAAGTATGGATATCTCAATGGAGATGAACCTTCCCCTCAAAGACTCCTTAAGATGTTGGATACGGAGTATACTCCAGATCCGGAATACGGAAATACCCTTGATCCTGTAACTGCTGATCAGATGGCAACTACGCTTCAGAGTATAAAATAATATTTTTTATTTTATTACTACAAGCATATGAAAAATACTCTCAAAAGTATTAAAGAATTTATTAAATCTGACTGGAAAAGGACCTGTGAAGAAATGGCACAATTCCCATCAAAAATCAAAAAAATAATTTGAAAAATCTGATCTTATCGAAGGTTTGGAGTCTGATTTTTAGTTCTTTTGTTGTTATATCTGATATGGCGGATGAGACCTGCGAACTTCCCGGATCATATGCCAGAGGAAAGCGATTTTATTTTACCTGAGATTGCTCAGGTTAGTACTGGAGAAAATTTGATTTATAGCTTTGTTAAGCCAGAACTGAAAGACTTTAGGGAAAGGTATGAAGTATTGATGCAGAGAATGTGGTGAAGGAAAGCCCCTACTATCTATAATTTTCCTAGGATAATTAAAGAGATAAAATTGTTGCAAAGACCTTTTGCGGTAGATGCTTATCATCTTAAAGATCTTGATCAAGATATATTGAGTGGACGAGTTGTTGATGTGAGTTTGGATGAGTATTTTGCTGCTTTGAGTGGCGGGGAAATTGCACAGTTGGAGTCAGTTTTTGAACTTGTTTCATGAATAATGCCTGAAATTGAGTCGAAAGATCGAATATTTGAGCAAACAGGCTTTGGAAGGGGTTTTGATGGACTTAATAATGCGAAAGCTTATGCTAAGACGCTCAATTTTTTAGCTGGATATGCATGTAGCAAAGGAGAGACTCAAAAGTGTATTGACTATCTCAAGACTTCGTATCTGCTCGGTGCTAAGATGGCTGAGAGAAATATTGCTATGGGAGTTAGTTATGGACTAGGAATTAAGCAAGATGCTTTGCTGATGATGCTGTATCTGGATCAGAAGGGTAAGATCAATCTCAAACAGTCAGAGTTAATGTCTTTTATCCAAAAATGGACTTTTGATGCGGATAAACTTACTGATCAAACCATCAAGATGACTTATTGGTGGATGAAGAGCCGAATTGAAGGTGCTTCTGATTATATGGAGGGAGTTTTGCCATTACTTTTTGATAAGCAAGAGACCTTTAAGCTGCTTCAGGTATTGAGTTATTGGCAGCTCAAGGAGCATAAGCAATGAGAAAAAGAACTTCGAAGATGGGCTCGTAATTTGGATAGTAGGCTTTTTGACTGGGGGAGAGAGACCCCAATAGATGCTTATGAAGATTGATGGCGAGATACGCATAAGGATGAATTTAAGGTCTTTTGGAGGAAAAATATCATAGGACTTAGAATGATCAATAACTTTGATGCATCCCCCTATCTCCAAGCAAAGATTGTGGAAGATTATGAATATTATATTTTGCATTATTTACAATAATTTTAGATAAAATATTGAAATCAAAATGACGAATGATGAATCAATAATCAGCTTTCTAGCTTATTTTAATCAGATAGATAAGCATTTGGATAAAGTTTTGGGAGATGATGGATTTGCTCCTTACAATGAAAAACTCAAAAAGGTCGCAGAAGGTCGCTTTTCGATTACTAATTTTATTCGTAAGCATATTTATCAGCTTAGAAATATGGGAGAGCTGAGAAACTTTATCACTCATGGAATCAAAACTAATGGGGAAACCTATGCTATCCCAACTCAAGCAGCATTAGAAAAGATTCGTCAGTATGCAGAAATTATTATCGAGCCTCCAAAAGTAGGTCAAGTCTTTAGAAAGGAGGTCTTTACTGCAAAGATAACAGACTTGATCTCTGATATCATTCCTCTAATGAAAAAGCATAGCTATACGCATATCCCTATTTATGATGAAAAGGGAGCGTTTGTAGGAGTATTGAGTGAATCAAGGCTTTTGCATTGGATTGCAGATGCTGTGATTGAGAATCATTATGCTAATTTTGAATTACTCAAGGTTGAACATTGTCCTCTTGATCAGGAGTCAGATTTCATTTTTGTAAGCAAAGAGATGAGTATTTATGAGGCAGATCTGTATTTTACAGAAAAAAAGCTCAAAAATCAGAAATTTGATGTCATGTTTATTACGGAGATGGGAGATAGTGAGTCTCAGCTTTTGGGAATGATCACTTCTAGTGATGCTAATGTAATTGATCAGTATCTGATTTTCTAGGATTCTCTTGCATTTTGTAGGAAAACTAGTAGTCTAAAACAGTATTTTTATTATTTATTTGAATTCAATGAAAAAATCAAAAACTATGAAAATTGTAACTCTTGTAATTTTGGCAATTGCTGGGTTCAGTTTGATTTTTGGTAGTGCGATTATGTTGCTCGGGAGTGTAGCAGGGAAATAGTTTTATTCTCTATCTTGGATAAAGATGAAAAAGAGTCTTAAAATCTGATTTTTTGGGTTTGTAATATTTTTGAGTGGAGTGTTGAGTATGCCTACTTTTGCCTTAAGTATGGGGCGTAGATCATCTAATCATTGGGAACAGTACTGAAGAACTACGGCTACGGATGCTCAAGCAGCTAGAGAATCTCTTGCTAAAAAACAACAAGCTGAAAAAGAAAAAAAAGCTCAAGAAGCTAGAAATAGCGAGGTATGAATTACGATCAATACTGAATGTATGTGAGGTGTTGGTTGTGGATTGTCTGTTTATGACTCTTTGGGGATCCGTAAAGGAAGGGCAGAGGGAGAAAGAACTTCTGTAATGCTCTTTTTGCAGGATATTATCTTGGGGGCGAGTATGTTTATTGGTACGGTTGCTGCTGTTGCATTTATTCTTTCGGGAGTGTACTATATTTTTTCTGCCAGTGATGCGAGTTATAAAAAGAAGGCTCAAGAATGAATGAGATATGCAGTTTATGGACTTGTTTTGGTGACTCTAGCTATAGTGATCGTAAGAATTACACAATTTATCGCAAGAGGAGGCTCTTAGTAAACTAAGTGAAAGGGGAAAAAAGAGAAAGAAGTCAGAATTTTGATCTTTGTTTAGGGATAAATTTTGATTTCTTTTTTCTTGATTTTGCTTGGAAAATTAACATAATAGAGCTAGGTTTAGACGAGAGTCTCTCTTTGAGAGATTTTTTGTATTAAAAAATCATCACTTTAACTATTAAAATATTGATATGCAAGAGCAGGAAAGACAACAAATTTTCAGTATTTTATCAAATCTTGAGCAAAGTAAGAAATATTTGCCGTATTTTTCTGATCTGCAAAAACATCCAGTTTTTTGAGCAGTGATTGGCTCTTTGGCAAAGGATGAGCAAGAGGAAGTAAAAAAGCTCTGTGATGACTATGTGCTCGAAAAGCTCAAAAATTCTCAAAAAACCAAGGGAGGACAGCTTTTTAATAGATTTGTAGAAAGTAAAAATGAACTTTTCTGGCAGTTTAGGAGGATGAATGATTTTTCTGTGGAGGATAAAGATTTCCAAGTAGTAGGAAAACAGGTAGAAACTGAGATGTTTAAGCTTGAGGGAATCTTGACAGAAAAAATGCTCAAGCAAGAAAAAGGCTTAGAATCTGTGATTTCATCGTTTTATAATCTGGTGTATGCTTTTTTCCCTAGATACAATGAGATTGAGGGATAAAGAGTCCAAAATAACAAAAAGATTGAAAAAAAACTGACTTTCCTCTTGAAAAAAATAAGATAAACAGTACAAGAGAAGTCAGACTTTAATTTGTTTTTTCTGAGAGATGAAATTATTGGTAAGTAAGCCACAAAGATATGCAAAAAAAAGAGCCCATACTGCGACGCATCTTTTGCATTCAGAGCTTGGGAGAATTTTTCCAGATACCAAGCAGGCTGGTTCTCTTGTAGATAGTGATTTATTGAGATTTGATTTTTATGCAGAGAGGCTTTTGAGTGATCAAGAGCTTGCTCAAATCCAAAAGAGAATCAATCAGATGATCTATCTTGGACTTGATATTAAAACAGAGGAAATGAGCATTGATGAAGCTGCAAAGCTTGGTGCAAAGATGTTTTTTGAGGAAAAATATGGTGATAGGGTTCGTGTTGTTCAAGTAGAAAATGTTGATCTATGAGAGGAGTTTGACGATGAGGATAAAGCTTATTTCGCAGGTTATGGAAGGTTTATTTCTATTGAACTCTGTGGGGGAACTCATGTAGATACAACAGATCAGATCTGAGGATTTACAATAGTCTCTCAGGAGGCAGTAGCTTCAGGAATTAAGAGAATTACTGCATTGACAGGACCGAGAGTGAATGAGAGAGTTTGAGCTTTGGGAGCCATTTTGGATCAGCTTAATGCGGATCTTCAAGTTAAAGCAGCGACTCAACTTCCAGAAAAGGCTAAAAAGCTTGTTAAAGAATTAGCTGATGCTCAATCTAAAGTAGAGTCATTGGAAACTCAGGTTATTACAGCGCTTTTGAAGTCTGGGGAGAAAAAGTCAAATGCTGACTTTGATGTGGTGATGTGTCTTCCTTCTACGACTAATTTTAAAAGTTTACCATGATTGGCAAGAGCTCAGTTTGAAAATCAGAATTGTTGCTTTTATACTTCAGAAGGAAATTACTTGATTTTGACTGTTGAGGGGAAAAATGCCAAAGATCTCGCTCAAAAGCTCTCTCTTAAGGGGGGGGGAAATCCTCAACAAGTACAGTGAAGAGATGAAAAAATTGTAGATATTTTCTAAAAAAAGAAACTCTAGTTGATTACTAGAGTTTTTTGTTTAACTGATAAACATACTGGTGAGGATTTTTAGTATGGCATAGGAGAATGAGATAACCAGAATTCCCGTGATTGCGTTTTTGATGGCTGTTTTGGTTTGGGGAATATTACTAAACCCAAAGATTGATCCTGCATAGAGATATCCAGCATAAACAACCATAATACCTCAGATAAGCATTCCAAGCTGAGAGAGGAATTGGACAAGATATGCTATATATAAGAGGATAAGATCTCGATTGAAAATTCCAGTTGCAAATGCTGATCCCAGGTCGCCTTTTTGGGCTAATTCATCAGCTTTGTTATTGTAGGTTTCTAGGACTTTTCCTGGATTTTTTGCAATATCTTTTACTTTTTTATCAAGTTCTTCGTTCCTCTCTTGGGTTTCAGGAATGATATGGAGATCGTTTCTCGTATTTGCTAGAGATGCAAAGGTTGGAGTAGAAAGGATAAATGAGATCAGAAATCAGAATGCCATTTTTTTAATCATGGGAATTGGGATAGGAAAATAAATTAGTTACATTTAGGTACAAGGTAAGGGATTTGTCTTGAGGTAGAGAGGAGTTGGGTATTGAGTTTATCGATTTGAGTTTGTAGATATCTGAGGCGTGATCAGAAGTAATTAAGTGCATAGTTTTCAATACTATCTGTTGTTGCCTTGTTGGATTTGTAGGTAATGACTCTACTTAATAGGTTAATCTGTTTATTGATTTCTTGATTGATAAGTTTGGTACAAAGAGGATTGGCTTTTGTAAGGTCTGGGACCATAGTTTTTGATTCTGTATCAAGAATTGCTGTTAGATAGCTTGCAACTGAACAAGTATTGAGGAGCTTTGATCTGAGATTTCGAGAGGTTGCGTTTGTTAGAGCAGAAGAGTCTCTAATTGCTTGACGGAAATCTTGAGCTGAGTGATCAATATACCTTGGAAGTAAATGTTGATCATTATAGCTTCGATTTTCTGGATAAGAAGCCAAAAATGTTTGAGGAAGTGTTCATTTAGGATCAAGCATAGTTTCTTTGATTTTTGTATGCCAGTTTTGAAACTGTTGATCGGCAGGGACACCGTTATAATTGTTGAGATCGTTTGTCCAGCGGCGCATTTGTACATCTACAAACTGATCGAAAAGCGCTGCAGATTCCGGTACATAAGCATTATTTTGTCGGTTATTTTTTGATTCTATACAGGATTTTGTAGTTTTTGAGAGGATTTCGCTACTGCAACAGTAGGAATGCAAGTTATCTAGTGCTTTTTCTATTGCTTGAAGAGGAATAGCTCATTTGCTAACTATAGGATCAGTTCTTAAATTAGCAATGATTGTCGGAACTTTCCCTTGTGTGAAAAGAGAGCAGTTGTTGTACGTATTTGCATAGGAAAATCAAGAAAACGAGAAAAAGATTCAAACCAGACTCAAAAGTCAGATTTTAATTTTGTTTTGCGATTTTTGGAAATAAGGTCTGAATCCTGCTTTTCTCATCGTATATCCTCTGATAAAGATAGTTTAAGTATAGTTAATTTTGCGATTTTTGCAAGAAATGCGGGGAGATTACATCGGCTTAACCTTGAGTTGTACGGATGCAATCTCCTCTCCAAAGCGATGAAGATGAATTTTATAAGTTACGCTTTGTGATTTCTCGTTAAATTGATAGCTTGCATAGAGGTTTTGTGGGCTTGAAAGTTGTCCTTTAGGTCCAATATAGAGAACTGGGGTCTGATCTATGAGAAGAACTTTCCCTCATTGATATTCACCAAATCTCTTTGAAGAGAGAGGCACAAGTTCTCCTTTTTTATGTTCTAGACTTAATAATTGTTCTGGTCTAAGGACGATTTGAAATAGTTTTTTATTTCCTTCCATAAGATTAACTATTGGATAGTGCTTTTCAAAACTGACTTCAAGAGAGAGTTTGTTTTGATAGGCTGGGAGAATGGTGATTTCTCCATTTTCAGAATCGATGTTTCCATAGAGACTTCCTGACTGGTTAAACATTCCAATTAAGTTTCCGTAATCAAAGTATGCTCATTGGACTTGGGTTTGATGTGTAGAAACAGGGAAGTTGCTGATTTTCTTTCCCCCAGAGAGGGCTGAAATATCACTTAGAGTCTGATTTCTTTCTCTTTGAAAAGTAACGGTTCATCTATCTATATCAGTATTGAGGAGCGCATCAATTTGAATTGGGTTTTTAAGTCATTCTTTTCGTCAAGAGAAGCGAGAGATATCTTCGATAGAAATCAATGGAGTATCGATAGTAAGAGCAATCTGCTCTGATACCTCGTTACCTTCGCTGTCAACTGCTGAGACTTCATAGTATCTGGTCTGTGGCTCAGTGAAGAAGAGATTTTCAAGGAGAATATCTCACTTTTGACTATTGATGATCTTGGAAGTCAGGATTTTATTATTTTCTTTGATGTTTGCATTATGGATGAGTACATTATCTTCTCGCTCAATTCTTAGATTATAGTAAGTGCCCACATATCCGTTTAGTTCTGCTCCTTGATCAGCGATAGTCTTTTTGGTTTTTCTGATTAGTGTGATATTTGGTTTTGGAGGTTGGGTATCTCAAAGGATTTGGCGGCCTCCAAGGAGTTGATTGGATCGTGGAGAGGCAATATGATAGGTATTTCCACTATGTTTTAGACTCGCAATTTGTAGATAGGTTCGTTCACGAGGAAGCTCAGAGAGACTGAAGTTTAAGCTCTCAGAAGATGGATTGTAGGTTCTCAATGCATAGATGAAGTTTGCATTTAAGAGAGAGGTAATATTTGCTTTTTTGTTCTCTTGATATTCTAGTGATGAACCTGTATGTACTCAAGACTGAGGTAGGAAGAGTGCATAACGATAGGCATCAGCATTAAACTTTTCTTTTTGAGCGTCAATACGATTTGAGATTCTGATTAAGTATCCATCTGGTGCATTTTCACTATTGTGGGTTCGGCTAAACTTGAGTGCATCAAAGTTTTGTCCTTTGAGTTCAAAGTTTTTGACCTCTGGATAGATATCATAAAGTTTAAAGGCTGATTCTTGTGAAGATTCGTAAGTTTGTCATTGCTTTTTGAGTGATGGGGTGATAAGATAATATTTACTATTGTGTTTTTTTGTTTTGTTTTCTGCATCATCAGCATATTTGATCCATACGGTGTGGGTATCTCGAGTGATAAGATCAGATTTTTTATCATTATTCATATCTTGTTGATAGTATCCTTGGAATTGCTCTGAGTTATATTCGGAATTTACAACATTAATATTTGATTGTTTGTCGTTGGTTTTGATAAGAACTCCTTTGATATAGCTTGAATAATCAGAACTTGTTGTTGTTTTTGATGGTATTTGATTGCTGTTTGCAGTTAAGAGAGGTTTTTGGGAAGTTGATCCTGCTGTCTTAGTGATGAGAGGAAGAGTCCCAGCGTATTCTGTTTTTTGTAGTGAATTAAACTGGTGAATCTTGTCCTTGATAGCAAGAAGATAGGTTTTTGATTTATCATAGCTATCTTGATTCATCCTTAGATCTGTTGGTGTGTGGGTATTGAGTGCGTTTAGATATCCATCAACATTTTTTTGCTCAGTCTGAATATAGACTTGCGCTGGGGTCTCTTTTGAGATGAGTTGCTGGAGTTCTGGGTTTTTATTAAGGAATGAGGTAGAGTAGGTGAGTTGGTAAGGTTTTTGATTTTGGTTGTGGGTATCGAGGGTTAGAAGAAACTTTTTGTAGTCCTTTTTGATGAGATCTGAGAGTTGGAGAGAGCTTTCTGTGTGTTGTGCAATAATGTTCTCCAACTCAGATTTGATCTTTTGTGTTTGTGGAGTATTTGCTGTGATAGTGGTGTTTTTTTGAGTGAGGTTGATTACTTGTTGAATACGATCTTTTTCTGTTTGAGAATGGAGTGATTCTTTAGCTTGAGATAACTGGGCAAGGAGATCAGATTTAGTATTATTTTTCTCTGTTTGTTGCTTTGAGAAGGAAATAGTAGTGTTTAGATCTACTTTGAGATAGTCTTGTGCATGACTTGTTAGGTCATCAGCTCCTCCTTCAACATTAGATGAAAAATTATTTGCACTTCATACTCCTTTATTTGCCAGTGTTGTGAGTGCTGTGGAGGTATTGTTGATTTCATCGGTTACCCCTTTAAGGAAAGCATAGAACTGGTCAAAATTATATTGAAGATTGACATAACTATCGACTTGATAATCAACTCCTTTGAGATTGGTCTTTCGAAGCTTTGATTGGATGAGGGCTCCAAGATCTAGGTTATCAACCCATGGAACATTGTAAGATCTCTGAGTGATTTGTTCAACCTTTGCTTTTACTGAAGATTCTCCAACCAGTCCAAATCCTTGTTTTACGATACAGTAGATCTGTCCTAGTTTAGTTGCAAGATTTAGTACTGATGTGATTTGCTTTGGTAATTCTGGAATTTTTGGAGCAGGAGGTAGAACTGGTAGGCTCATCTTTACCTTTGGAATGAGTGATGGTAGAGGAGGCAGTGTTGGTGGCTCTGGGAGCACAGGGAGGTCTGGAATTTCAAAATCAATATTTAGATTTAATCCGATGGCAGGAGGTTGTGGGAGGTTTGGAATCTGAATAAGGTCAATACTTTGAGGAGAGAATCTAAAGTTAGGAAGTACAATATCAAGTCAAAGATCTAGATGAGAAAGATCAACTGTGAGATTTGGAAGTTTGATATTTGGGATAGGAAGTGGGTCTAATGAGATACCAGAGCAGAGGAAGCTTAGTTTACAAGTATATTGGTCATAAGTATCATTAGTACATGTTCCACATTTTTTTCCTCGGTTTGCTGAAAAATCTACGATTACTTGGTAGGTCTTTACAATTGCAAGGATTGTGATGATGGCATCAACATATTGAGAGAATCTAGTAGCATTTAGATCCATCCAATAATTGATGTATCCAAAGAAGTTTGTAATTACTGAGCTTAGTTCAGCTATATACTTTTCTGTGATGTGGATATATTCGTAAAGTTCAAGAGGGAATCTCTTGTATTTATCCAGAATGACTATATTTTCTCTAATTTGTTCTGAGATTTTATTGAAGTCGTGAGTCAGTTTTATTACTTTTTGAGCTGCTTCTTGGGCAAGTTTACATTCTTTAGCTTTCTTCTCAAATGCAGCTTGATCTCCACTTTTTTTGAGTTTCTCAAGTGCTGCAGGACACGCATTGTATACTTGGTCGATACGAGCTTTCCATGCTAATAATGTTGCTCATTGAGTATCTTTCCAGATGAGGAGGTGATTTTTGTATGCCTCAATGTCTTCTCCATAAATTCGTGGAACTTTGATAAAGATGTCTTGAGTACGCACTGAGACGATTTCTGATTGATTGAAGAGGGATTTCATTTCTGAGAAAAGATTGTCTCCATTGAGAAGATTGATTTGAGATAGATTTTCTTTTTTTGGAGAAAGTGTTTTTAGCGTATTGCTAAATCCTGTTCCTTGAGATTTAAAGAGGTTTTTTAGTCCTTCGTTGAGATTGAGAGGGCTACCCAGTTTCTTTTGAATTTTTTGGTTTTTTTGATTTTCTTTTGCTTTGTTCGGAGCACTAGTAACTGATGAAATCTGATTTCCTACTTTTTGTAAATCAGGAAGATAGAGGTTAAATTCTCGGCGGAGAAGATTGTTTTTTGTGTATTGAAGCTGATTGTCTAGGAATCCCATCAAGATTTTCATAACACCTCATTCCATTCCTCAGAGAATTTTGTTTTTTGTAACATTAGGTGCAGAAATCTGAATTCCTCCGATGGTATTTTCTCCTTCAGAAATAATAGATACTTCCTGATCAATACGAATCAATCCTCCCATTAGTCCCATTTCAACTGGACTAGAAGCTTCAGGAGCAGAAGCATTATCTAGAAGTTTCGCAAGTCCTGATTTTTCTTGTTTTGGAGTTGTTTGTATACTACGGAACGGTGATGATCCTTGTTTTGTGTTACAAGTATTGGTGTCTCCATATGCTTTGGATCGGCTATGGAGTGGGGTATTTATGCTATCAGAGTCTGAATTTCAGTCTTTTTTTGCTCCACATGGAAGTGCTACGGATGTTACAATACAATTTCCAGCAATATCTGCGAGAGGAGAGGGTAGATCGATCCCTGTTTTATACGGTCCCATACAGATTGCTAGTCCTAGTTGTGCAGTGAGTGTTGGCATAGCGTAGATTCTGATCATAGATGGATACACACCTCATGGTACTCGAAGAAATTGCTCGGATTTACCCTTTAATCCTCGTGGTATAGGAATTGGTCAAGCTATAGTATGAAGAGTTCCAGGAAAATGGAAGACAGGAAGTCCTTTTCCGAGGGTTTGTGTCAGTGGCTCAAGAGGAATACATCACATGATATGATATTTTCCTGGTCCAAGGAAGGCTTGATTAAATGGAATAGGGAGTCCTTTACAGCTATTGTTTTTATCTCAGAAAGTAAATCCTTTACATGCCTTGTCTGCAATATCAGTGATCTGAGATTGGATATTATCGAGGTTTCCCTCTAGTTTTTCGCTATCGATTCCTAATGCTTCGAGTGCTGAACCGATCATATCTATGTTTCCTAGATCGAGACTTCAGCCTTCTAGAGCATTTTTTCGTGCACTAGAGAGGAATTCTTTTGTAGGGATTTTTTCTCCAATACTTGAGAGTCCAGGGATAGTATCAATCCCGTTTGTTTGTGCTGATGTTGCTTGTTCTGTGACTTTTTCTTGATTCTTTTTTTGCTCAATGGCAATGTCTTGAGTATAACGATCAGAGAGTTCTTGGAGATTTACAGACTTGAGGTTGTAAGTTTTCGCAGCATTTTGCTTGGAATTGAAAAGGATAGATTGCTGTTTAAAACATCAGTCTGTTGGAGAGATCGTGATATCTGGGTAACCATCGAGAGTTTCTCAGTCTTTTGGAGCTTTTTTTATAATACTTGGTAATTCTGGTGATTTTGCGCTGTATTGGTAATCTAGGATATCTTCGTCATGAACTGCAATTTTATACGCATTTCACAGATCATGGTAGCTTACGGTATAGCTTCGAACAAGTTCCTTATTGATATTTGGGATAAAGGATATTGCATAGGGATAGCTTTCGACTTGACTGTGATATTGATAATCTCCTCCTTGTTCGATTTTAAAGTTTTGAATTTTCCCTTGTTGGTTGATTTTTAGTTTCCAAGGTCATTCAACAGTGTCCAAAAAGCTGATTTCTTTGGTGGTTTTTGCTTTGAGGTGAACGGTAATTTTTACCAGATCTCCATCAATAAGATTTCCTCAATTGAGGTCTTGATAAGTTTTATATACTTCTACCAGGTCAGAATTATCTAGATTATTTATTTGGATAAAGGCTTGGTCTTGCGGAGAAAGTCCATCATTTTGAAGTGTTTGTTCCTCAAAAGGATTGCTAAGATATTTTTCAAAATTAGCAACGGTGTTCCCTGCATATTGATTAGCATTAAAGTGTTTGCTAATATCCATTATATTTTTTGGATTGAAGTTTTTATCTGGATTTTGGAGCTGTTTTTGGATATGAGCAGGAATTGAGTTTTGAATTTCTTGATTATTTTCAGATGCAGATTGATTACTTAAGTTTTCAGCATTTGGAGAGATGAGTCCAGCCCAACGTACAATACTTTTGTCGGTAATTTTGTCTTTAGAAAGTTGAACTCCGATATTATGAACCAGATTTATATTATTTTTTTGTCTATTATATCGATCGGTATCGCAGGTATATGCATTATTTGAGAGGAAAGAGTGGGCGTCTCCTTTTCCATTGGCATAGAAGATCTTGATGTCTCCTCTTTTGTCATAAGTTACCAGGTCTGAAGCTTTATCTAGATTCATATCTTCAAGGAAAAATTGTGAGACTCCTGAGAGATATTGAGCCTGTGGATTAACGCTATCTTTGGAAGCATTGGTATTGAGACATACTAGTTGTCCATCAACAGGGAATTTTCCTCCTTGATTGAGATACGCTCTAAGTTGATTAGAAGAGGTATGGATCAAGATATCTTGATAATTATTTCCATCCAAATCTCAGACATAAATCTCTTTAATCTCTTGAGCAGTAAGGATTAGTGTTTCAAGATCTTTGAAAGAGTGGTCTGAATATTGTTTTTGAAGTTTTACTGTTCCGTCGCGATAGACGATTAGGAGATCTTTAAGTCCGTCATTATTATAATCAATATCGATGACTTTGAAGATTTCGTTATTTGGATCAGAATATATTGTTTTTTCTAAACCTCAGTTATGGTTTGTGTTTGGAATATTGGTATTGGTAGATATTCTCTCCAAGAGAGGGTCTCAAATATTGATCAAGAATTCTGATCCAAATGGCAGAGTTGATTCTCCAACGGTTTTCCCCGCAGCAAAGTTTGTAATGTTTTTGAAGTTTCCTCTAAAACCAATGTATTTATCGAGGGCATCACTATTTTGTATAGAATCATATCCTTGAAAAGTGTCAGCAAGGTTTGAAGAGGTATTAAAGAGAGCATTTGCTCTGATATTTGTTGAACCAGATTGAAATGTAGGCGCAAAAGTATAGTTTGGATCTTTGATTTTTGCTTGGCTGAGTGTAAAGTTCATACTTGGAAAATAAACATCAGCGATAGCCTCTCAGTTTAAAAGCATATTCCAACGACTTACTCAAAAATCTTCCTCTGCTGTAAGCGCAAAAGTCAATCCATTATCGAGTGTAGCGAGTGGATTTCACTGGAGAGAGGAAAGTGTTTGATTTTTGAATTGGTAATTCTCATCTAGATTTGCAATGACAAGCGGATTTCCTGTTGCCCTTAAAAGGGAAGACTGGAGGTTTGTCGTTTGAACGATTTTATCCAAAGGAGATAAAATACTGATTTCTCAGATTGTTCCTAGTGAAATCTTGATTTTCCTATTTTCAATTGAGGCAGAGAGAGGAATAGTATCAGTATTTTGAATTTTTCCTTTTGCGAGCAAAAGTAGGCTTGGTTTTGCAAGTTTTTTGAGGTCGATGAGCTGAGTTGTGATCGCAAGTGTTTTTTCTGATTTTGAGATGATTTTTTCTGCATAGGATGAGAAGTCTGATTGATATCCTCGTTGGTTTCCTCGGTCAGAACCAAAGAGATTAAGATACATTACATTCAATCCATTTTCAACTGCAGAGGAAAGAAAGTTTTTTTTGCTCTTTAGAACTGTATTTGTAGAGATTTGTGTGCCAGGAATGAGTGCTTGGATTTGTAGCTGAGATGCTCATTCTGGAATGCTTGTACTTATTTTTTGATTTCCTCATTTGATAGTGATGTTTTTTGTCTTTGTTTCTTTACTGATCAGGTTAAGTGAAATGGACTGTTCTTTTTCTATCGTATTTCCTCGCTGATCGGTCAGTGTAATCAGTCATCCTACATTTGTTCAGACAGGAGCGGTATCTTTATCCATTTTAATCTCAATTTTTGAGAGAGGTCCAGGATGAAGTCTGATTTTTATCTTTTCTTCTTTGAGGCCCGGAATTGAAAGAGATAGTGTTTCTGTTCCAGCAATTCCTTTTGGAATAATGTAGAGATCGACTTGCCCATTTCTGAGGATAGGGTTATTGTCTTCCATTAGTTTGACTCAATTTTTATCTTGATCTAATGTTGTCAGGTTAATCAGATTTTTTTCTGTTTTGAGAGAGGCTCTGGTTGTGATAGCAATAGGTTGATTACTCTGATCCAAAAGTTTGATTTGGATTTTGAGAGCATGGTTTTCATTTACTTTTTTATCCTTGGTATAGAGCGGAAGAGTATTGAGATAGTAGTTAATTTCTTTTGCGTTTTTGTCCTTGTATTGGAGCGATAGATGAGCAGGAACGATGGTTCCTTGAGTTTGTCAGAGAATTTTATTGGATTCTCCTTTCTGATTTGATTTTACGGTAAAAGTAACTGTTCCATTATCATTTGAATCAGCTCTATAGATAAGATTGGTATTTGAAAAATCATTTATTTCAATGGACTTTTGACTTTTCCCTCCTAGGATAAATCCTCCCTTACTCGCAGTGAGTATATAAGGAGTAAGTGATCTTGAAATTGAGTTTTTGTATTTGTCCAATGCGTTAAGATTTACGAGACTATATACTCCAGCAGCAAATTGTCTTTTTTCTCCTATATTGATAGAAAAAGATTCTATCTGATTTGGTAGGGCAGAGAAGGTATAAGTCTTTTGTCCACATTCAGATCAAATGTTTGCGCAGACGGTAACTGAGGTTTGAAAGCTTCATGCTTTTGTGGTTGTTAAGTTGAGAGGGATTTCCCATCCTGCTGGAGTAGCTGTTCATCTAATATTTACACTAGAAGAACAACTATTTTTACCATTGATAAGAAGGCAATTTTCTCCAGTAGACTTGAAGTTGATTGAGAGATTTTGTGTTTGGGTTCCTGGCGTGGTTAAAATCAGGTTTGTGGTACTTTTTTCGCCTATAGTAATAGCAGTGGAAGAAGGTTTAATGCTGATTTTCTCTAGGATAGTACCTATAATTTTATCTGGTCAAAAAGAAGGTGTTGGTGTAGAAACTGTTGCGATAAGTTGATTATCGCTTGTAGGATCTTCTGGTTTGATAAGTTTAGAAAGGATGGAATTGTCATCTCGAGAAAGCGAGAGTTCAAAAGGTTTTTTCTTTATTTGTTTTCGTCGACATTGAAAACCTTTTAGCCAAGGGGAATTTCCTTTAGAAATATCAAAGAGGAGGAGTGTATCGTTGTAATTAAATCAGCATTCTAACTCATCTTTTTGTGACTGATCAGAGAGGGGGGAGCCTTCATTTATATTATTTGATATGGTGTTTATCGCTTGAGTTGTTTCTGTTGTGGGTGAAATATTTTCCGAAGAAATGCTGTCGCTGTCATTTGAATTGATAAAACCTACTTCATATCCTTTTTTGGTATGAGTTGGAATGCTAAGTCCTGAGATATTTTGAGGGTCACGAGCTCAGTTACTATTTTGTGTTAGATAATCCGAAAGGATAACATCTATTTTATGATTGATATCGAATGCCGATTTTGTGAGCTTTAGATCATCAATGATTTGATCTGAAAAACTTCTTGATTGAACAGGCGCATTGTGATAGGCAAGGAGATAAGCAAGAGTTGAGATCATTTTTTCTCCTCAGAGCGCACTAACTAATTCTTCATAGGTAAATGGTTGATATTTACGAGTATCAAGGCTTGGGGTTGCAAGGGGATCAATTGTTTTGAGATACTTAAAATGAGGAGAATCTTGAAGGGCTTGATTCTTTTCTTGAATAAGGATAGTGTTATATTCATTTACTTTATTTTTTAGATAATTTTGGATTGCTGTTTTAAATTGATCTGGTGTTTTTAGGATTATATTTTCTCCTTTTTGTAAAAAGGCTTCTACCTTGAAGAGATTTGGATAGATGAGTTTGATCTCATGTCCACCGATTCCCTGAAAGCTTAGGTATCTTGGCGAATCAATTGGTCTGTCATATGTTGTGGCATTAATCGCTTCAATCTTTACGCTAGGATTATTTGGATCAGGAGAAAAGGTTTTTTTGAAAATATTTTCTCATTCCTCTAGGAGAGTGAGCTGATCTCTAAGGTGATTATTCGCTGTTTCATTACTTGATCCAGAGCCTTCTGTTTCATTATCTATTTTACATTGAGCTGAGTTTGCATTTGGAGAGGAAATGATGTCTGTTTGTTTACCGATAAGAGAACCTAATGTTTCATGATTTGTCTCACATTCAGAGATTTGATTTGCTTTTGATAGTTCTTGTGAAATAATCATTGATCTTGTTTTTAGTTTTTCTCGTTCTCATAGTAGATCTACTAGACTTTTGATTTGAGTTTGATTTTGAGTGAGGTTATTTCTGAGTATGTTGATTTGGTTTTCTAGAGAGGTTATTTTATTCTCGATTAGTGTTCAGATTTCTTTATTTAATTTATCAAGGGTTATAAAACCAGTGAAGATGTTTTCAGAAATTTGGATTTGTCCAGTTAAAAAGGACTTTGATGTATTTATATTTTTTAGAATCTGATCATGCTGACTTTTGTGGAGTGATAATTGAGGTTCTTTTTCAATTTGTTTAAATTTGATATTTTCTATTATATTGGTAAAATTTGAGCTGATCTCTTGTGAGATAATTTGGTTATACTCACTGAAAATATTATTAAGCCCACTAGAAAGTTTAGAAAAATCTGATCTTTCTTCATCTGTCAGTATCTTTTGAACTTGGGATTTCGTTGATGAAGTTTGAATTGAATTTCTGATTGATGTAAGTTGTGTTTTGATTTTTGAGAAAGCATTGATTAGAGATGCTGATGCAGTATCGTTTGGAGTCTTAAGAGAGGAGGAAAGTTGAAGGTAATTATTGTAGTTCTCTGTCCCTTGTCCGTATTTTGCTCTTTCTCCTCCATTGATTTGGTCGGTAGTGGTAGCACTATGTTTGATCGTGGAATCAATGATTTTGTATTGATAACGTAATTCTATATCTGTTTTGGAACTTTTTGTCTTATGAAAACTGAAAGAGGAATTTGAAAGTTTATTAAAATTGAGATTATTCAGTTTGAGATTGAAGTAATCGAGAGGTTCTGCAGCGATATGTTCTGTTGGTTTAGTTAGGGCTCATTCTTTTTGTTGTGTCTTTGTTGGTGAAATATAGTGTTTAAGTCCTAAAAATGAAGTTGCTGGAGTTTCTGCTTTATCTAGTGCAAGGCTTCCCGCAATGTTAAAAATAGATTTTCGGGCAGATTTTGGATCATAAGGCGATTGGATGCGAGGAGATTGTTCTGCGATTCCTGTAATGTTGAGTGAGGTTGCCCCTCCTCGTACTCTATTTCCAAACTTTTGAAAGTTCTCGCAATCGGCTTGATCTTTTTCATTTGAGGAATTTGGATTACATTTTCAGTTTCCTTTTCGTTCGACTCTGGAGCATGGAACTCGGTCTCGTTTCAGATTTAGCCCAAATCGCCTCTTTGTACAATGATCTTTAATTTCTGCATAGGTTTTTTCTTTTTGATAGAGATTGTATTCTTCTTGAGTTTTTAGTACATTGAAAGCTCTATTGGCTTGTACTTGAGTAGAAAAAAGATCATAGGAGGCTCATAGATTTTTCGAAGTGAGATTTGTTTGATCATTCTTTGTTTTTGCGGGATTGTTTGGATCTGAGATGATTGAAGAATAGGATCAGATTTTTTGTAAATTTCTAAAAGTTCCCCTAAAAATTGAGGCTTGCTCTGCATTTTCTAGAGTATTTGCATCTTGTCAAAAATAGAAAAACCTATAAGTATCTCTGAACTCTGGAAAGTATCGTTTTCGAACGAGGAATTTTTTACGGTAATCTTTATTGCTAAAATATTCTGTAGGTATTACAGATTTCATAGCATAATTTTCCTGTTTAACTTTTTGATCAACAAAAGTTTCTAATTTATCATTCAGTGATTTTAAAAGTCATTGCGTTTCATTATCTCATAGGAGAAGAGTATCTTTGAGTTGAAGTTTTTTGTAATGGGTATCTGCTCAGGTGGAACTTCGTCTATCAGAAGCTTTGATATTTTCGTTTAGAGTTCTTTGATATTCAGTACTTATGCTGGAAATGTAATCTTTGGTCAGACTTTCTGTTTTTTGTTTAAGAAAGGCGGTCGGTGTTTTTGTTTGATTATTTAGTCCTGAAGTTGAGAGGTTCGCATTGTCTCATAGTTCTTTTAGCGCATCGGAGAGTCATGAGATGAGCTCATTGTTTTCTTGAGTATTGTCTGATTGTAAGGTATTGAAAAGGAGGTCGGTGTAGCGATGATAGAGGAGGTCTTCACTGAAGATTATTTTATTTTTATAAAGGCTATTTGCTTCTTGGAGAAAGTTGTTTTGTAGAGCAAGGAAGTCATCATATCGGATTTTTTTATCTACAAATTTTCCTGGATTCTCACTGTAGGTTTTTAACTTAGAAAAGAAATTATGGTATTTTGATGCATCATTTTTAAAATTAATAAGTCAGTGCCGGATTTCAGCTTGTCAAGAATCTTTGTTTTGAATAAAAAAGCCTTCATGTTCGTTCCAAGTATATTTTTGCTCAAGAAAATCTACATAGGGGTAAACTGATGGGAAAATGTAATCTTGATATTTAAGTACAGGAAGAGGGATTTCTCCTACCATAATAACTCAGATCAGTTGGCTAGAAGTGCCTTTTTCTCAATTGAAATAGAGATTTTCAAGCATTTTGGTGATCTCAGGAGCGGTATATTCAGAAGTGTTTATTTTGACGACTAAGGCTTTGCTATTTTCATACTTTTTTTGGATATATTGAGTGGTATATCGTTTAAGGTCTGTTTCAATTTGAGGATAAATTTTATCGTCTACTAAAACAGCAACGAGATTTGTCATTGTGTTTTGATTGTTGTCTGCAGCAAATACTTGATTTCGTTGAATGGCTCCAGTTGCTGAGAGAACTTGAGTAATAGTATAGATAAGAAGTACGGTTATTCAAAGTATTTTTTTTCTGAACATATTATTTGTTGTAAGTGTAAATAATACCTATAAAAGTATAGAAGAATGAGATAAAAAGTAAAGATAAAGTCAGGAATCTGAACTATTTTTTCTTGCGAATTATGGGGGAGGTTATTTAATCATTGACAAAAGGAAAATAGAGATAAATCTATCTAAATCACATCTATAGAATGGATTAACTTTAATTCAGATTTTTTTTCTTGTTTTTTTTGCTAAGAATGGTATAAGGGAGGTATTTTGATTTGTAAAGATGAATAATTATGCGATATGGTAATGAAGAATCTAGAACAGTTATTGAAAAAATTTTAAACCATCATCATGACCAAGAAAAACCTTTGTTTGTTCTTCTTGTTTGAGATTCAGGACTAGGTAAGACTTCTTACTTGCTTCAGCTTTTGGGAGAATTTCTTTGACCTTATAGGCATCAGGATCTGCTTTGGATAAGAGATTGTAGTAAGGAGCTAGAAAAAACACATACCTTGGCAGTGGAAACTCCTTCTAGTCAGAAAATAATACCATTGTCAAACTGAGAAAATTATGAAAATAAGTGAGTAAGAGAGATTTCTACTTGGCTTCAACAGTCTGCATTTAGTGGGAAAAAGTGTTTATTGATTGAGAATCTCGAAAGAATGAGCAATGCTGCTATGAATGCATTTCTCAAAACTTGTGAGGAGCCTTTGAAACATAGGTTTATTTTTGCTACTGTTTCTGATGAGTCGGCAATTTTACCAACTATTTTCTCTAGAGCCTTGGTTGTAAGATTTTCTCCTCTGTCTACATCTCAAATGCTCGATTTTTTGCAAAACAAAACACTAATCAATAACCAGAAACTTATTGATGTGGTTGTAAAAATGGCAAGAGGTAGATCTTGACTTTGATTGACACTTTTGAAAGAGCTTGAGAAGGATGGAGATTTGGCTGAATTTTTTGTTGATGGTTTTTCTCAGTTTTTGCAGCAGGATTCTCAATATTTAAAGTTACAGTTTTTGAAAAAAATTCAGGAATTTTGAATGTTGGATTTATTTATTGATGCTTTGATTTCGTATTATGTTGATGCTTGAGATCAAAGTTCTATTGATGCTTGGATAGAAGTAAAAAAAATGAGAAATCAGTCTATAAATGAAGAAAATCTTTTGCGATATGGTATTTTATCTTAAAAATTGTCTAGTTATGTCTACTTATTTGGGACAGAATTTTTTGAAGGATAGCAGTATGAGAAGCTATATTGGCTCAGCAATAGCAAAAATGTATGAGGAAGTGCAGGCGCAGGCACTTATGGAGATTGGTCCAGGGAAGTGAGCTATTACTAGGAAGATTAAGGATGTCTCTAGAGATTTTTTTGTTGTTGAAAAAGATTTGACGATGGAACCTTATTTATTAGAGGTTTGACTTGAGAAAAAACAGATTGTTTTTGGTGATTTTTTGGAGGTTGATGTTGTTGGGCAGTTACAAGGACTTTGAAAAAATATTAAAGAGACTTTGGCTGTTGGGAATCTTCCTTATTATATTACTTCTCCTATTTTTAGAAAGCTTTTTACTGATGGAGAGACTTGTTTTCTCTGAGGTATTTTTATGATTCAGGATGAAGTTTGACAAAAGATTATTTCTTCTGCGCAAAAAAAATCTTATTTATGGCGGTTATTGAACTGGGCGTATGAAGTAAAATATTTAAAAATGGTCCCTCCTAAGTGTTTTTCTCCTGCACCTAAGGTAAAAAGCTGTCTTGTGAAGTTTATTAGAAAAGAGAGGGTAGAACCTGTTAATTTTCAGGATTTAGAGTTTTTTTTAAATTTGTTTGCTCCCTATAGTAGGAAGACTCTTTGAAGAATTGCTAAAATTATTGAAAAAAAACAAGAGCATCAAAGAGTATTTAATATCTCTGAATCTCTTGCAAAAAAGAGGCTTGAGGAACTGTCTCGAGAAGAGGTTGCGCAAATTATTTGAAAATCAGATGCATAATTGTTTCTAGTTCTTTGTGTTGGGAGGCAAAGTTGCTATCTTTGAGCCAGTCTTCAAAGTTATGATTACAAAAATAGGCAACTTGTCCTAATCCTTTTCTTTCGACTGAAATGTAACTTTCAATTGCTCATTCTTTGAGGATAAAAACATTATCATTGTAGAGTCTTTCGATTCCTTTGATGATTGCTCTGTACTTTTTAGGACTGAATGTTAAGATTGTTCTTACTAGTCTGTTGTAGTAATCTGTGTATTTTTCATGTTTTTCTTTTTGTTTTATCGCTTTGTTTGCTAGGAGATAGAATTTGTTGAGCTCTGCTTTTGAAAAAAATCAGTAATCAACGGTATTGTCTCGGTCTCAAATAAAAAAGTTGCTAATATTAAATTTATTGAGAAATCTGATCCAGGTTTTTGCTGATCATTTTCCGTTGATATTAATGACTTCATAATCTGCGATTTTATTTTTCCATTCTGGGAGAGATCTGAGATAGTTAAGGTAAAAACTGAAAAAATAGGCGTCGGTGTCTCCTTCTACGAGAATAATTTTGCTCACAAAAAATATTTTTGATAGATTTTCAAATTTGAGCATGTGGATTAGCGTTGCATCATCGTAGTCGACATTGATCTTTGGACATATGATGTTAGAGGTCTGATTTTCGTCTTTATATACTCTGTATACGTTGGTAATATTATTTTCATTGATGAAGAGCGGAGAGTTTGTTGAAAGAATGAATTGAGAATTCTGATTTCCCGTGAGCTTTTCAAATGTTAATGCGAGTTCTTTTTGAATTTGTGGATGAAGGTGGAGCTCTGGTTCATTGATAATTAAAAAGCCGTTTTCTAGATCATTCCCGTAAAGAGCAAAAATAATCATCAAGAGGGATTTTTCACCACTACTGAGTTCCTTGAAATAGACTGGTCTTTTGCTTTGATCGATTAGTGAAAGACTGATGCTATGGTTGATGTATTCTACAAGGAGTTTTTTTCAGAGGAAGTGTTCAATGGTTGAAGAAAGAGAGCGGAAAAAGACAGATTTTTCTAGCTTTTTTTGCATATCGGATTCTGAATTGTCTGTGCTTAAGAGCTGGTTTTGAGAAAAATTTTCAAAAATACTTCGTAGTTTCCCTATGGTGCTAGAGTATCCTGAGAGGCTTTTTTTGTTGTAGTGAATATCGTTAATCAGGTCGTGTGGATCAATGAAGTTGTTGAACTGAAAGGTGTCTCTTTGGGTATTTATGATTGAGAAAGTCTTTTTGAGGAGATATCGTTTTCTTTCTTCAGGTTTTTTTTCTTTTTCATTAAAAATAGTGATGAGGATCTGGAGGAGTTTTTGGTATTGAATACATTGAAGAATGAAGAGATCGTATTCGTCAAGAACTGTGGTGTCTATAAAAAATTCTTGGATTTTTTCGTCAAAAGTTGCATTTAATGTTAGGCTTTGTTTTTTGCTCTGGACATCAGCTAGTGAGAATCCAGGAAAACTTAATGGCAGGGTAGAGTAGGTCTTGATAAGATGATTGATTTTTTTGTAATATTTGCAGACAAATCAGATGTTTTCAAAGTCGTTTGAAGATAGTTGTATAGAAATCTGAATTTTAGAGCTTTTGTCTGGGTATTTTGTGTTGGGGTGGAGGTTTGTGGTGGTGTTTTTGAGTAGGGAAATGCATGATCTCATAGGAAAATCAGGATCAGTAAGGTAGGAGGTATTATAGTTGAAATCATAGATGAGGGTTGAGAAAAATTCCTCTATGATGGTTACAAAATTGCTTTTTCCTGAAGCGTTGTTCCCAATAAGGATTCTCATTCCCTCAAAACCTCCTTGTGAAAAAAAAGAAATAGGTTCTGCTTTTCTTAGATCTGGATAGTAAGGGAAACTTAAAAGGTTTGAAATTTTGACTTCTTGGAGGAGCATGGGGATGAAGGTATCTAAACATTTGTATAGTATAGTCAGATTTTGTTTTTTTGCAAGTTTGTTTGTAAAAAACCCATCCTGATTCAGAGTGGGTTTTTTGTGTTGTGTTGTTGTGTGGTTAGGCGATCTGATATTCTAATTCAGATGCCCATTCTGTTGCGAGAAATACAGCGAACAGAACATTGTGTCTTAGTGCGTCTAAGATCCAATCTTGAAACTCTTCGTTTTCTCTAGGATCTTCGTTGAGAAGGTTTCTAGGGATTTTGATCTTAGCGTCGAAGAGAATGAATTTCTTTTCGCCCATTGAGATCTCTTGTGCCTTGTTTTCTTCTGTAGAGTTGGCTTTAAGGAGGTCTGCTTTTTGTTGGGGGGTGAGTCCATACGGCATTGCTTTCGTAATGGATAAGAAGAGGTGTTCTTCTTCAATCTTGATCGTACATGCTCGAGTATATAGCTCGATTTGCTTTCTGTACTTTCTTTCGATTGAGTCTCTTGTTGAGATGAAGGTTGAGTTGATAGTTTCTTTTTGACCATCAAAACCACGATCGCCATGTTTTTTTACACTATCTTGTATTGCTTCCCACTCTCTTTTATGTCGAGCTTGGTTCTCGGAAAGCCCATTAGCTCGGATCTCAGAAAGCTCAAGCATGAGCCTAGAATGCTGAAACTCTCCATCTAAGAGCATTTTAACAACGATTGCTTTTCTGTTTTTATTCATATTCTTTTTGTTTTATATCTTTGCGGAATTGCAAAGATAATTTATATATATCTTTTTTTTGAATAATGTCAAGCTTTTTTTATAATTTGCTTTTTAAAAAAATATATATTTCTAGTCTTTTTAACCTTGTTGTTTACATGATGGAGAATGTTTTGAATAGCTGAGTAAGTTCTGAGGTTTTAGCTGTAAAAAATGTTGGCAGAACTTCAGTTATTTTTACAAAAAAGCGTTAATGAATGTTTTGCAGCAACATAGCGAAGAAAAGGGTATTGAAAAGACTAGACTTTTGAATAAAATTTGTTTTCTTTGAATAGATGAGGTTGATAAAATGAGGAGAGAGATCGTTGAGAAATTGCCTGATGAGCTTGAGCGATACAGAAGAAATGCACAAAGACTTACAGAAGATCCAAGGAAAGATTTGATTTCTCATTTGTATTTGCCATGGAGTAAGGATTGGATTGTGCAATTGAGATCTCTAAAACCTAATACTTTTGAAATTGTTCCCTTTTACAAAAAAAGACAATAAAAGTCTGATTTCTTGTCTTTTTTCATATTTTTTTGTGTCTTATGCCATGATATCTCAAATTTTTTCATTGAGGAAGGCTTGGAGTTTTGGAAGTCCTTGTAGGTTTGGATATTGAGAGAGGAGCCAGTGAGCTCCTTTTTGTACCTTTTCGAGAAAGGTCATGTCTGTGAGAATTTCGATAGGAATGTCTGAGATTCCAGATTGCATTGTACCTAAAATTTCTCCAGATCAACGATTTTCTAGATCTAATTGTGCAAGTTTGAATCCATCAGTCGTTTCTTCCATAGCTTTTAGACGGTTGTAGCTATCTCCTGATTTTTTGGGAGTTTGGAGAAAACAGTACGATTGTAGTGATGATCTTCCTATTCTTCCTCTGAGCTGATGGAGCTGTGCAAGTCCAAATCTTTCAGCGTTTTTGATAATCATAACCGTAGCTTCTGGAATATCAACTCCTACTTCAATAACGGTTGTTGAGACTAGCATTACTGTTTTCCCGTTTTTAAAGTCGGACATGATTTGATCTTTTTCTTTTGGTTTGAGTTTTCCGTGAAGGAGTCAGATTTTTCAGCCTAATTCAGGGTAAAGTGCTTGCATTTCGTAAAAGGTTGACTGTGCAGAGAGGACTTCATCAAGATTTTCCGAGTCTTCGATTAGAGGGGTTACGATAAAGATTTTTTGATTTTTGTTTATTTTGTCTAAAATCCAAGGCTTGAGCTTTGTTTCTTCATTGGTAGAGATGATTTTTGTCTGGATGGGGAGTCTTCCAGAAGGCAGCTGATCAATAATAGAAACATCGAATTCTCCAAAGAAAGCAATTGCCATTGATCTTGGAATCGGAGTAGCAGACATTTGTAGAATGTGAGGTGAGTTAAATTGTTTAAAAAAAGCTCTTTGTTTAACTCAAAATTTGTGTTGCTCATCGATGATGACATATTGGAGGTTTTGAAAATCAATTCCCTCTTGTAGGAGTGCGTGAGTTCAGATAATGACATGGATTGCTCATGATTTAAGGTCTGATTTGATTTTATCCTTTTGAGATTTTGTTAAAGAACCAGTAATACATTCTACTCTTATTCCTAGGGGAAGGAGAAATTTTGCTATGGTGCGGTAGTGTTGGGTAGCTAGAACTTCAAGAGGAGCTAAAAAGGCTGTTTGTCCTCAGAAAACAGTATGGATGTAATAAGCAGCAAGTGTTGCAACGATGGTTTTTCCACTTCAGACATCTCATTGGAGGAGGCGAAGCATAGGTTTTCCTGAATGAAAATCATCAATAATCTGTTTTACAACTTTTTTTTGTGCGGTAGTAAGTTCAAAGGGGAGGAGTGAGAGCATTTTTTTGAGGATGTCTCGCTGTTGATCTGTGGAGATTTGTTTAGTTGCCGATTGGTAGTTTTGTTTGTTCATTAGTGAAAAGAGTTGGACTCTGAGGAGGCGGTCAAAAAATACTCTATGAAGAGCCTGATTTTTGAGATTATGAGAGTCTGGATAGTGGATGTTTTTAATAGTTTCAGGGACAGAAAGAAGCGAAAAATCTTTTAGAAATTGGTTTGGGAGATATTCTGAAAAATAATTTGGGATTTGGTTCAGATTGTTTCGAATTTTTTGAGCGAATCGTCCGGGTTTGATTCCGTTCATCTCAGAATAGACTGGGAATATACGTCCTGAATTGTGGAGATGTTGTACTTCTCAGCTTTCAGAAGAGGGGACAATGTCGGGATGAGAAAAGATTGTTTTCCCATATTTGAAGCTTGGTTTTCCTACGATGATGTATCGTTGATCTTCGATGATTTTGCTCGCTAAGTATCCTGAATTAAAAATTGAGATAGTTCCTAATGCTCAGTTTTCATCTGAGAAAGTGATGTCATAAAGTGTTTTGGATCAGCGGCGAATGACTTTTTTTGAGATGATTTTTCCTTTTGTGGCTGTTGTCCCTTTTTCATTAATTTGGAGGTTGTTAAGTGGCTGGATAGAGGCGCGATCTTCATAGGTTCTAGGAAAATAATTGAAAAAAGATTTGATAGTAGAAATTCCATTTTGTGCGAGAATATTGAGGTATCTCGCTGTGGTTTTAAGAAAAGGTTTGAGTTCTGTCATAGTTTTTTTTGACGAAATGAAGTTTTATTTTGAGTATGGAGATTTTTAATACAAAATCAAGCGTTTTTTATTTTTAAGTTTATTGTGCTTTGGTGAAAGGAAATTTTGAATCAGACTTCTTTTTTTCTCTAATGAAAAACACTTGCATCTTTGAGAAAAACTCATATAAGCTTTATATTGCTCTCTATAAGTGCAAAAATTTATTTGATAAAATTATCATGAAGAGTTATTTGATTTTTAAGGGGTTGTTGTTGATGGTCCTCTGAGGAATTTTATTGTTTTTCCCAGGAGAAAGCTTGCAAACGATTGTGATTATTTTTGCTGTTGAAAGTATTTTGAGTTTGCTTTATTCTCTTTTTTTCTTGGTTGATCAACCAGATTCAAACTTAAAAAGAAATCTGATTTTAGCTGCTTTTTCTCAGCTTGTTTTTAGTCTGTTGATTTTGTTTTTTCCAGCTATTATGCAGTTTATACTCTCACTTGGGGTTGTGATTTTGGCGATAATTTTGGCGATCTTTTGATATAATTTGCTTAGTATTGCAAGAGTTAGGCAAGAAGCAGGTCTTCCTTATAGTTCTCTTCTTTGGATTATGGGAGTTTTGATTATATTGAGTGCTATTTTTATTGGATTAAATAGTTTTGCAATGGTCTTAACCCTGATTTCTCTTTTTGGATTGGTGTTGATGGTTATGGGTTTTTGTTTTCTTATTCAGGGAATTAGATGGGGGAGGCCTATTGTAGTTGAAGATTTTGCTGAAGATGAAGAAGAATAATGATCTTTCTCTTGATTTTTTTGTTTTCATAATTATAATCATAGCACTATCTTTATTTTGGTGATATATTTTATTCTCTTAATACAAATAAATGACAAAACTGATTCCATTGGAGGATCACATTATTGTGAAGCCTTTAGCTCAAGAAACTCAAACAAAGTCAGGAATACTTCTCCCAGAAAGTAATGAAAAGCCTTCAAAGTGAGAGGTGGTTGCTGTTGGAAATGGAAAAATCCTTGAAAATGGTTCAAGAGCTCCTATCGATGTTGCAATTTGAGATATTGTATATTTTGGGAAATATGCTCTTGATGAGCTTGAAGTAGAAGAAGAATGAAAGACTGTAAAATATCTTGTTATGAAACAGTCTTATATTATGGCAAAACAGGCATAATAATCTGATTTTTAAAACTTTTTTATACAAATATGAAGAAGCGAATCTTTTGAGCTGCTATCATAACAGCTTGTCTGGTAAATGGAACTTTTGCGCATGAGGCATTTGATTGGGCATATCAGCACAATCTTATAAATTCCTCTAGTACGGATCAAGGTCAAAAAAACATTACTAGGGCTCAGTTTGCACCTATTCTTGTACGTTTTATAGATAATGTTGCACTTAAAGAATATCAGGCTAGAACTTGTAATGCTAGAGATTTATCTAAGGCAGATCAGGAGTATCAGGTAGATTTGCAAAAACTTTGTGCCTATGGTGTACTCAATGGTGAAAATGGCTCTCTTTATCCCTTGCGAAAGTTGACTAACGGTCAGGCTGTAGCATTGGTAATGAGGATTATTGATGGTACTCAAGATGAGTCGATCAGGGGAGGTAGACATTGGGCTCAAGGGTATTTTGATAGGGCTTCTGCATTAGGATTAGATGTCGGAGAGCTTTCTTATAAAAAGAATGAGAGTATTACTTATGAAAAGCTTATTAAATTGCTTTATAATGTAAGAAATCAGACTTCTTGAGGAAAGTCCTCTTCTTCTACAGTACAGTCTACCTCTTCAACTACAAAATCTACAGAAGATCCACTAAAAAGGCTCACAGATATTATGGAAAGCTAATTAGTACAGGTATTTTATATTTAGTATATTTCTAATGTTAGAGAAACTATTGGAATATCGTCGCGCTGTTCGTAGATATAGTAAAACAAATCGTATTGATACAGAAATTGTACAACATTGTCTTGAGCTTGCACAGCTTGCTCCAACGAGTTCAAATTTGCAGCTTTGGGAGGCGTATCATATTGTAGATCCAAAGGTATTGGCTGAAATTGCAGAGGCATGTTTAGGGCAATGATCTGCAACAACTGCACAAGAAATTGTTGTTTTTGTAACACGTCAAGATCTCTATTCAAAAAGAGCTCATGCTGTTTTTCAAGATAATGTAGACAATATTAGACAGACTGCTCCAGAGCATAAAATCGATTCAAGAATAAAAAAAGTTGATCAGTATTATAATAAACTTATTCCTCTTCTATATTCTCGTTTTGGAGGTATTTGGGGAAGAATAAGAGAATTTCTTGCTTGGATTGTTGGTTTTTTTAGACCAATGGTTCGTGAAGTTTCAGAGTCTGATATGAATACTGTTGTTCACAAAAGCTGTGCATTGGTGGCACAAACTTTTATGTTGGCAATGGCAGAACAGAATTACGCTACTTGTCCATTGGAATGATTTGATTCAAATAGAATAAAAAAGATCTTAAAACTTCCAAGATGAGCAGAGGTTTCACTTGTCATTACTTGTGGAATTGGAGAAGAAAGTGGAATTCATGGTCCACGTTTCCGTGTCCCTTTTCAAGAGCAGTACAAGAGAATCTAAATTAAGGAATTAGACAAAAAATGGTGAAAAAATCAGAATTTTTATCTTATTTTATAAAACAATTATGGCAAAAACATTACATTTTGGCGATGATGCTAGAAAAAATATTTTTTCAGGGATTGAAACTGTTGCAAATGCTGTTAAAGTAACTATGGGACCTAAGGGGAGAAATGTAATCCTTGAAAGAAGCTTTTGATGACCTATTGTAACTAATGATGGAGTAACTGTGGCAAAGGAGATCGAACTTGAAGATAAATCAGAGAATATCGGAGCGAATATGATCAAGGAGGCAGCAGAAAAGACCAATAAAGAAGCTGGAGATGGAACAACATCTACTGTAGTATTGGCTCATGCTATGGCAAAAGAGGGGCTGAGATATGTAAGATCTGGTGTGAATCCTTTTTCTCTTGGAAAGGGGCTTCACAAAGCAGTTGAAATCCTTACTTATGAAATTCATCAAAAAGCTCAACCTGTTGATAGCCCAGAAAAGATTAGACAAGTAGCGACTATTTCTGCACAAGATGAAGAAGTAGGAAATCTGATTTCTGAGGTATTTGAAGAGATTGGGAAGGATGGAACTATTACTGTAGAAGAAGGAAAATCTATTGGACTTACTAAGGAAATCAAGACAGGAATGCAATTTGATCAAGGATATTCTAGTCCTTATCTAGTAACCGATACTCAGAGAATGGAGGCAGTAGTAGAAAAGCCATATATTCTTGTTACTGACAAGAAAGTTAGTTCTATTAAAGAGATTTTGTGAGTGTTGGAATCTGTAGCTGCTACAGGGAAAAAAGATTTTGTAATCATTGCTGAAGATGTAGATGGAGAAGCTTTGGCATCTTTGGTTCTCAATAAGATTAGAGGTATGCTCAATATTCTTACTATTAAAGCTCCAGGATTTGGGGATAGGAAGAAGGAAATGCTTAGAGATATTGCTGTGGTAACTGGAGCAACTTTGATTACAGAAGAACTTGGAATCAAGCTAGAAGATACTACTATTGATATGCTAGGTAAGGCCGAGAAAGTGATCTCTTCAAAGGATAATACGGTGATTGTTTCTGGAAAAGGAAATCCTGATGAGATTGAAGCGAGAGCAAACCAGATCAAAGGTCAGCTTTCTCAAACTACTTCTGATTATGATAGAGAAAAATTGGCAGAAAGACTTGCAAAACTCGTAGGAGGTGTGGCAGTGATCCAGGTGGGAGCTGCAACTGAAATGGAAATGAAAAACAAGAAATACAAGATTGAAGATGCTCTTAATGCTACTAGAGCTGCGATTGAAGAAGGAATCGTTGCTGGAGGAGGCAGTGTTTTGCTTCAGCTTTCAAAAGTATTGGATACGGTTAAGTTTGATGATCCAGATGAGCAGGTAGCGATTGAAATTGTAAAAAATGCTATTCAATATCCTGTAAAGCAAATTGCAGATAATGCAGGTTTCAAGTGAGATCGAGTAGTAGAAAAAGTAAAAGAATCTGATCAAGTTAACTTTGGTTTTGATGCTAAAGAAGGGACTTTCAAAGACTTGTTTGCTTCAGGAATTATTGATCCAGCAAAGGTGTTGAGAGTAGCATTGGAAAATGCGGTATCAACTGCAGCAATGTTCCTCACTACAGAAACTGTTATCGTTGATCTCCCAAAGTCAGAATGTAACTGCGGACATAGTCATGGTGCAGAAGCTGGTATGTGAGGAATGGGTGGAATGTACTAATCCGGAAGATGAAGTTTTTTATTACTTAAGACACGGTTGTTATGATCGTGTTTTTTTGTAATTTATACAATGATTTTTTGAAGGATATTGATCTAAATTTATTTTAGAAAAAAGAAAAAACCTTTAAAAAACTGCTTATAAAGAGTTGGACTACTATTTAGGTTTAAAATTTATCGAACCTGAAAAAAATAAAGTAAGTTTTATGTGACTGGAAGCAAAAAATAAATATTTGAATAGAAAAAGACTATACTTAAACTTAATATATGAGAATTTTGTCCGGTACAATAAATAATATTTTTTTAAACTTTATACAGAATTCATGAATAAGTTTCTTTTTATTCTAAATAAAAATAAATAAACTTATTTGTCATAGATAATCTCAGTCTTAGACTTTTTTTCAGAAAAACTAAGACCAAAAAATCTGTAAAGTCCACTGCAGAGCAGAATAATAAGAGCAAATAAACTAATGATAAAGATAATAAACGATATTATGGATAGCCAAAGCTCGTCTTTTATAATTCTTGCTATAAATAAAAAAACTAGCAGTACGGTTAATATAAGAGAAAACCAAGAAAGTAGAAAAGGAGGGTGGGTTATATTCCTTCGTAATGATTGCTTAAATGAAAGATTCTGCTCATCGAGTGAGCTTTTTATTTTTAGTCAAAAAAGTTTGAGACCAATAGTAGGTTTGTGGTGCAAAAAACGATAAATATTGATCCATCATGGGATGATTAAAAAAGAACAAATAAGATCAATAAATTTAGCTAGATTTTTAATTCGCCAAGAGGGGTGTTGAGCCATGGGGAAACGATAAAGAGTAAATGACAATAAGTTTTATAGAAATTTTAAAGTCATAGTCAAGATTAAATATTAAAATACGGTAGTAGGCTACTTTTGAGATGAGAAAAATTTATTTGTTTCTAATTGATATTCAATTATACTCAAGATAATATTTATCTCTTGGTCCCCATAGTGATGATTGAATTAGAAAGATAATAATTTTTGAGTAAAACCTCTCCTTTTTTAAGCAGAACCTCTTTTTGATATATATGGGAGATTAAAAAAAGAGATGGCATTTCATCCATCTCATAGACTAATACGATTCTCTAGGTTATTCTAACACAGTGATACATTCGATATGATGTGTTTGAGGAAACATATCAACCGGCTGTACTTGAGAGAATTTGAATCCTTCAGTAGACAGGAGTTCGACATCTCTTGCCATTGTGATAGGGTTGCAAGAAATGTATAAGAGTTTGAATTGATATTCTTTTTTCAAGTTTCCGAGGTAAGAAATTACATTTGGATGGAGTCATTCACGAGGAGGATCGATTACTACGAGTCCAATATTTTTGATCTTGGTTTCAAGTTCTGGATAGTTGATGAGCATTTTTTCAGCAGGAGAGGCTACAAAGAATACACGGTCTTCGATTCCATTGATTTTTGCATTGTGCCAAGCATCGGTAATAGCTTTTTCTACGATTTCTACTCCGATAAGTTCTTCTCAGAGTCCTTGTTTGAGGAGAGAAATTCCAATACTTCCTGCTCCACAGTATAGATCCAATACATTACCTTCGATTTTCCCTGCCATTTTGATTGCAGTTGAGAAGAGGAGTTGTGCTCCTAGAGTATTGGTTTGGAAGAAAGAAGAAGGTCAAATCCTCAATATCGCTTCACATTCTCCCTCTTTTTGAGTGAAAAATAATTTTTCATAGATTGATCCTTCTCACCAGAAGGTTTTGATTTCAGTTTCAGGGTTATTTACTACATCGGCAAGTCCGTTGTTGTAGCTGATAATCATTGTCGAAACTTGATCTTGAAGGAATGAGTCAGCTTTTATCTTTTCTAAAAACTGTTCTCGAAGTTGAGTTTCTCCTTTTTCATCACTGAGATTTTCGTTGGATACGGAGAGGTTGATCATTATTTGATGCGTATTTACCCCTTCTCTTAGTACTAAGTGGCGGAAAAATCCTTGGTGATTTTTTTGATCATAGACAGGAAGCCCAGACTCTAAGCAAAGTTTCTTAAAATAGGTAAAAATCTGATTTGCTTTTTCGCTAATCAATCCACATGAGTCTACATCTACGATTTTGCTAAACTCTCATTGTTTGTGGAACCCAATATTAAAATCAGAGTCAACAGCATACTTTTCTAGTCCTTGAGCAAGAAGTTCTTGTTCTGGAGTTCAGGATTTTTTTGCTTTTTTGAAGGCATCATTGAGTTGTTTGTATACTCCAAAGCTAAATTCAATTTTATTTCTATATCCCTTTTCCAATGGAGAGCCCACAATTGGCAAAAAGTTGATCTGATGGGTTTTACTTAGTTTTGAAAAAGCATCTTTGATAATTGATTCTTTGAGAGCAAGCTGGGATTCGTAAGTCATAACTTGCCACTTGCAACCTCCACAGCCTGTTTTGTGAGCTGGTTGATTTTGTTCCCAAATTGGAGAAAAAAAATGAGCACAAAGCGGGGTCCCATTGATGATTTTTTCATCATATTTTCTGATTTCAAGCAAGTGTGCTTCAATATAATCTTTTTTGTTTTTGACTACGCGAACATCTACGATACTTCATGGTAATGCTCCTCCTTTGATCAAAACTTTCTTTCCATCAGGAAGGCTGGCGATTCCAATTCCTCAGTATCCTATTTTGTAAACCGTTAGTCCTTTGATAATCTTTTGCATGTGTGCAAAGAAATAAATAAATCTGATCTTAACTGTAGTGATTCCTTTCTTTTTTTCAATGGAAAAAACTCTTGCATTCTTTTAGGAGAAAAACAGACTTTGAAAATCAGATTTTTAGACTTTTTAGTTATGATGAAAGATTATAATAAGGCTTTGTATCATGAGATTTTCGTTACTGAAGAATATGCGATGATAAAACAAACTCTTGCTTGAGCAAAAAGTGTGTTTGATATTGGAGGTCATGTTTGATATTTTTCACTTTGGGCATTGAAACAAAATCCAGAATTAGTAATTCATTTTTTTGAGCCTTTCCCTCAGCTCCTTGAGCAAGCAAAAGCGAATCTGGAGGATTTTTCAGATCAGATTGTTTTTAATAGCTTTGGATTGGCAAAACAAGCTTGAGATTATCAGTTTTTCTTTAATCCTGAGAAAACGATGCAATCATCTCAGACATCATCTTTTTTGAACTCGAAAGGTCAGCTTCAAACGGTACATTGTGAAAATCTTAATCACTACTTAGATAATCATGCTATTGATCAGATCGATGTGCTTAAGCTTGATATTGAAGGTATGGAATATGAGGTTTTGTCTAATCTTTCTCCAGAGAATCGAAAAAAGATCAAAAATCTGATTGCAGAGATACATATTCTCTCAGATCTTGATCTTCAAAAATGGAATGTTCTAAAAAGTCAGCTTTCAAGCTATTTTTCTAAGGCTGATATTTTCCCTTCTCCCTATACTGATAAGATACTTCTTGTTTATGCTCAGAACTAGCTTGAGAAGATGGATTTCCATCCTCTGTAGTATCCCTTCCAAATTCAAGTCAGAATTGGGAATTTTTGACTTTGTCCGTAGTAGAGGGCTTTGATAGAAAGCCAGAGCGCTATCCCTCGAGAACTTCGCAAAATAAAGATCAAAAACTGAGCCCAATTTGCATGTTTTCTGTGTCGGATGAAAATATTTTTGATTTTTTGTTCTGCAGAGAGGGGAGTTCAGATCCAGGCTTGCTCCAAGATGCTTTTTTCTCTTTCAAAGTGTTGGATTTTGAGATTGGCAAAGGTCAGGATTTTTGCTCCTTTTTTGTGTAAACGATAAGTGAAATCTAAGTCTTCTGCGATTCGGGCGATTTGTTCGTCGTAGAGTGTGGTTTGCATAAGTTTTGCATTTGCAAATACTCCATTTCCGCTAAACATCTGAATTTGCGTTAGATCTTGATCGGGAGAGAGGAAATTGATTTGCGGTCTTGCAAGTCGATAGTTGTATTTTAAAAATCCTTGGTTTTGGATATTGGGAGTGTCTCTATAGTAGAGGCTTGGCGTGATTACTACCTCGCTTTTGAGTTCATTTTTCTTTTCTTTGTAGAGTTTAAGTGCAGTGTCTAGATAGTTTGGATCAAAGCGATTGTCATCGTCGAAGAGCTGGATGAATTCTCCTTTTGCTTGTAGTATTCCAAAGTTTCTTACATAAGAGGCTCCTCATGCTGATTTTGGAGTGAAATTGCTATTGAAATGAGAAAAAAGTCTGATTTTTGAGGCTATTTTTGTTTTTATAGAGAGGAGATATTGTAAGATTTCCCATTCTAAGTGAGAGAAGAATCTATCACAAACAATAATTACTTCAAAATCTTGGAAAGTTTGTCTTTCTAAGCAGTGTAAAATGTCTACTAGGAGCTGAGAATTTTGTACTCTTGCAGGAATGACGATTGAGATAAGAGGAGCTTTTTCCATGGTTCTTCTCTGTAAATAAATTAGTTTTCTTATATTTAAAATATCTTCAGATACAAGCTAATTCTCTTTCAATAGTATTGACATTTGTGATTAAAATGATATATTATGTGTTGTTTTATTGATTCTATTCTACTCATGAAGTTAAAATATCTTCTTTTGGGAGCAGGGCTTGTTGCAACATGTCAAAACCCTACTCAGAAACACGGATCACAATTGAATAATACTATTAGAGATAGTTTTGTAAATGTTCTTAAGGAGAATGAAGGTACAGGCTCTATTGAAAATAAAACTGATGAGTCTCTAGATTTGGATTTTTCTCGTATGCAGGATAGTTTTTCGCAAAGGAGAGAATGCATGTTGCATTCTATAGAAAATAAGGTCTTTATTACTCTAGATGATGGGCCTAATAAATATACTAGAGAGATTTTAAAGATGCTTGATTCTCTTTGACAAAAGGCAACGTTTTTTCGAGTTGGGCAGAATGTTGGAGAGAAATACAAGGAAGTTGCCAAGGATTTAGTTGATGCTGGTCATGAACTCGGAAGTCACTCTTATGCTCATGAAAATTTTAAAAAATATACAAACCTTTTTGATGCTAAAGAGAATGTGGAAAAAGTTGAGACTAATTTTGCTAAGATAGGACAACCGAGGCCTAAATATTTTCGTTATCCGTATGGAGAAAAGGTAAAACAAGATTTTAGATCAGATTTTTCTGCTTATTTGAAAGAAAGATGATATCAAAATCCTGTATTTCGAGATATTGATACCAGAGATTGGGATAAAAAAGTGTCTCGTGAAAAAATGAAGGAAGCTTTACTTAAGGTTAAACCTGGAGATATTATTTTATTACATGAAAATAAGAGAGCACTTTGAGAAACTTTGATTTTGATTGATTCAATTTTGGATGCAAGAGAGTTTCAATCTGTTCCAGTTTCAGAAAAGTTTAATGAAGATTAGTCCCATATTGGAGAAAATGGAGGATTATTATAACGATGGTTTTTGGGAAGTGAAGCAATAAGATCAAAATCCTGATGATCAAGAATGATCTTCCCTGAATTCAGGTTTTGGACTAATTTTTCAGGAGTAGTTGCTTTAACGATAAGGCTTACTCATTGAGCTAAACATCGAGCAATACACATTTGAGCTGGGGTTGCTTGATGTTTTTTTGCAATGTGCTTGATAATAGGATTTTTGAGGAGATGTCAGTGGGCAAGCGGTGAATAGGCAATGATTTGAAGATTGTTGGTTTTTGTATAATTGATCATCTCTGGATCAAAAAGACAAGGGTGGAACTCGATTTGATTGCAAGAGAGAGGGATCGGGAGCTTTGAGTAAAGCTGTTTGAGGTAAGAGAGCGGAAAATTTGATACTCAAATATGTTTGATGATTCCCTTTTGTTGGTAGGAGGAGAGGAGTTCAAGTAGGGCAAGGTCGTTTTCTTCTCGAGTAGGTCGATGAATCAAAAGTTCATCTAGATAGTCTGTTTCTAATTCTTGTAAATGTTTTTCAAATCTTTGTTTTCGTAAAGAGTAAGAAAAGTCTGACTTTTGAAATTGGTGTTTTTGGTAGTTGGGAATATAGTCAAATCGTGTTTTACTCGTGATGAATAGTTCTGATCTAGGAACTCATGATTCTTTGATGGCAGAGGCGATTTCTGGAGCATTTTGGTAGATCCAGGCTGTATCTATAGTGTGATATCCTAGTTTGAGAGCAGAGTTGATCGTATCAATAGCTTGAGGTCAGGAGAGCTTCCAGGTTCAGAGTCAGATTTTTTGTCTTTTGGTGGACATTATTGCATCGTATCGATGGTATAAAGTGAGATAAGAAGCTGATTGTAGAGCCATTTGTCTGCGAGGGAGAGTTCAGGAGAAATCATCTTGCGGATGCGATTGATAAATTTTTGTTTATATTTGTTTTTCCCGTACATAAGGAAGATTTGATCTAGAGAGGATTGGATTTTGCTGAGTTTCTGGAAATCTCCAGAAGTTGGCAGATATCCTTGGTATCCTGTGATTCTATCAGCTTGTCCATTAGGGGTAGTGCCGGTAAGTTTTTGATATTGGGCTTTGGTAAGTACGACAAAAGCGTCCATTACTCTTGTTCTAGGGCTTCTATCGAGAGTTTTTCCCTCATAGACCATTGCGGTACTGGCTCAAGCATCAAGAGAGAGTGCATTTCGACATCCAAGGTGATCCCTTAGGTAGGGAGCAAGTTTTTTTACGCTAATTCCTCAAACAACTCCCATATAGACTGTTTTTCAATCCTGAGTTGAGCAAATGAAGTTTCTGTTTGCGCTTCAGCTCATTTTGGAGTCGATGTAGTTTACATAAGCTTTTACTACATCTTCTCCTTCGAGCAAGAGGACAGGAAAGTTTCAAATTCAAAAATAAATCTGATCAAGTTTGTCTTGATTGATATTACTTCGGAGGCCTTCATCATGAAGTCCGCTATTTTTTTGTACAAAAAATGGCTTTCCTTCTTTGTCAAAAGAGAAAATCGCTCTAATACTCGTATCTCACCAAAAAGGGCTTCGTGACTTCCCATCTCAGAGGAAAACTCTCTCAGAAATGGTATGAGTAACCCTTTTCCCATTGATTCTACAGTTGCTGTAGTCATCTGGGCAGAAAAAGGCCGCATTGATCGCGGTATTTCCTCAGACTTTTTTTGCGAGGTTTTCTGTGGTGTCTCATCAGAGGCCAGCAGGTGAGGCAACTACAAAATGTTCTCCATCAAGAACTACTTTGATAACTCTGATAGGTTTTCCTCATCTTTCTTCAATCATGAGTTCTTGATAGGCATGTGTAGACGATATTCCTGTCCCAATAAAGGTAAACAGCAAAAAAAGTCAGATTTTTATTTTTTTATTCATAATAATGATTTTTCGACCAAGTAAAAAAGCAAATATTTTTTATCCAACACTTCCTTCCATCTCAAGTTCGATGAGTCTATTGAGTTCTCCTGCATATTCGAGAGGAAGTTGTTTTACGACTCCAGAGATGAAGCCATTTACGAGTAATGACATTGCTTTTTCCTCCTCAAGACCTCTACTCATCAGATAAAAAATCTGATTTTCATCAACTTTTCCAGCTGAGGCTTCGTGAGATACGATTGCATCTGCGTTTTCAGATTCGATGACAGGGATAGTTTTGCTAATAGATTTTTCATCGAGGATGAGCGCATCACAGTTGATTCCAGCAAGTGCACCTGTGGCATTTTTCCCGATTTTTACCAATCCTCTATAGGTAGAAATTCCTCATTGGGTAGAGATGGATTTGGAAATGATATTTGAAGTAGTGTATTTTCCTAGGTGAATAACTTTTGCTCCTACATCTTGGTTTTGCCCTTTGGATGCCATTACTACCGAGAGATTGTCAGATTTGCTGTAGTCTCCTTTGAGTACTGAACAAGGATAGAGCATTGTCGCTCCAGAACCGAGATTCCCACCAATCCATTCCATGAGGCCATGCTCTTCAACAATGGCTCTTTTGGTATTGAGGTTGTAGGTATTGAGAGACCAGTTCTCTACTGATGAATATCTCATTTTTGCGTGCTTTCCTACAGAAATTTCTACGCATCCAGCGTGAAGTGAGAGTTTGTTGTACTTTGGAGCAGAGCAGCCTTCAATGTATTGTGCTTCTGCTTCGTCTTCAATGATAATAAGGGTATGCTCAAACTGTCCTCCAGCTAGGGTATTCATACGAAAGTATGCTTGTAAAGGTTGAGTGAGTTTTACGCCTTTTGGTACATAGACAAAACTTCCTCCACTCCAAACCGCTCCGTGGAGAGCTGCAAATTTATGATCGTTGATAGGAACTGTTTTCATAAAGTATTTTTGAACGAGATCTGGGTATTTAATTACCGCTTCTTTCATATCTTCAAAGATTACGCCCTGTTTTGCTCGGATTTCTTTGATCTTGTGATAAACTGCAGTAGAGTCAAATTGTCCTCCAGCTCCGGCAAGATATTTTTGCTCTGCCTCGGGGATTCCTAGTCTTTGAAAAGTTTGTTTGATTTCGGTAGGTACTTGGTCTCGATCGTTTACATAGGTTGGAGATCAGGTTTTTGGCTTGGCGTAATAAACCAGTTCGTCAAAATTGAGATCTGAGATTTCGGGTCAGAATTTTGGCATTTCTAATTGGTGGAATACCTCAAGACTCTTGAGTCTATGCTGGAGCATTCGTTCTGGTTCTCCTAGGTCTGCTGAGATTTTGCGAATGTTTTCTTCTGTGAGACCTTTGAGATAAAGTTCGTATTCGATGTGATTTGCTTGGTCGAGATTCATATGTGAGCTATAAAATAACATAAAGTATCTTTCATAATATGAAAAGAGATTGTTTTCTCAATCTTTTTTGTAAAATAATTTTATTATTAGTCCTAAAATACTGAATTTGTCAACGAAAAGTATCTGAAATGATGCTTTGGAGAAAGAGAAAGGTTGATTTTGCTTTTGATAAAAATATTATCAAAGTGTCCATATTTTACTTTTATTGAGATAAGAAAATGAGACTATTTTCAAAATTGATTTTTTCATTTTTACTAAGTTTTATTTCTATAGGATTGGCTTCTGCTCAGGTCTCTGTACCAAGTAAGACTTTTGATCTGTGAACGAATGTTGATGGAGTTTGGGATCAGGGTGCGCAGACTTTGACTGTTCAGCCTCGTTGAGCAGGGACAGGAAAGATAGTAAAGACAAACTGGAATACTATGGTGAATGCTCTTAGTCTGAAAACAGAGGAGATTGCTAAGGTAGAATTTAAGCAAAATGTTTGGTTCCCTGATGATTCAGATGGCTTGTTTAAGGACTTTAAGAGTCAGATTATTTTCCCATCAAATCAGTATACGAGTAATGTTTGGTCGACAATGAGTATGTTTCAAGGGGCAGTGAAGTTTAACTCTAATATCTCCAACTGGGATATGAGTAATGTAAAGAGGATGCAGCATCTGTTTGATTGAGCAATAAGCTTTAACCAACCAATAGGGAGCTGGAATACGAGCAATGTTGTTTCCATGGATTATCTGTTTTATTGAGCAACAAATTTTAATCAACCAATAGGAAGTTGGAATACAAGCAAGGTAAAGGAAATGAGATGAGTATTTGGGAATGCGAAGACCTTTAATCAGGATCTTTCTGGTTGGGATGTGTCAAAAGTTGAGAATATGTATGCGATGTTTAACTGAGCAGAACAGTTTGATGGAGATATTTCTACTTGGAATACCAGTGAAGTAACCAATATGGCTGGTATGTTTGGGAATGCAAAAAACTTCAATCAACCAATAGGCAATTGGAATACAAGTAAGGTAACTACCATGCAGTCTATGTTTCAATGAGCGCCAAAATTTGATCAACCAATAGGAAACTGGAATACCAGTAATGTGACTACCATGAAAGCAATGTTTAATAATGCAGCAAGCTTTAATCAACCGATAGGAAGCTGGATTACTTCTAAAGTAACTGATATGTCAGGAATGTTTTGAGGAGCCAAGAATTTTAATCAACCCATAGGAAATTGGGATACGAGTAAAGTGACCAATATGGGTTGAATGTTTGCAGATGCTATAAAATTTAATGCTGATATTTCTAGTTGGAATACAAGCAAGGTTACTAGTATGTGGCTCATGTTTAATAGAGCTTCAAGTTTTACTCAGGATATTTCAAATTGGGATTTCTCTCAAATTAATCATGGTCAATTTTGAGGTATCGTTATTAAAGATGATGCATTAAAAGTAAAAGGTATCTATCGATATCCGAGTGAAAATTATAAAAAGCTTTTGGAGGCTATAGATGCCAAACATCAAGCAGGGATTTTGGACTTTGCAAAGCTTAGACATATTGGAGTTCAGTCTACGTATTGTACCTTTGCTGATTTGAGAGATAGACTGATCTCTGAAGGCTTGGGTATTCGGTGACAAGATAAATTTGACTGTAAGCCAGAGTTTCTAATCACGCAACCGACATTGCAAAGTAGTGGAGAAATTACGGATACAAGGTTTACTTTTAAGAGTTTGTATCCATTGACGCAAGCTGATCTAGATGCTGGGGTATTCTCTGTTGATTCAGCACAAACCAATGTTGATCACTCTTCTCTAGATTGTAAACTTGATGATTCAGATGATAAAGTTGCTCATTGTACAGTAAAAATTACCTCTACTCATGAAAGACCAAATGGAAAAATCTGAATTAAATTTTCGAAAACAGTTGAATGAGGAAGAGAGATTAAAGCTTCTGTACAGGCCAGTGGATATCTCATAGATACTCAAGCTCCAAAACTAGCACAACTTAAAATAGATACCAATAATGGAACTGAGATTGATAAGCCAATTATTTTTCTTTCAAAGCTTCCTGATGATCAATGAGCAGCAGGAACAAAATATTGCGAAGTGTTGTATACAGATTTCCATTGAAAAGCGAAAACTATTACTCCTTTCCCCATAAATTCTGCTGGAGAAAAAATAGAGCTTGTACCTTGAGAAGAAGTTCATACTTTGAAGGTGAAATGTTATGATACGGTAGGGAATTATTCCATAAGTACGATAAAATTTCCTCCGATTATTGAGTTCTCAGATGAAAATATTACGCTCAGTAATACAGAGATGATCTGATCTTTTACAGTGTATTCTCCAAGTAAAAAACCTATAACAAAGATTGAAATTGAAGATCCAGATTGAACTCAGGTTCAGCTTTGAACCTGTACTTCTCAGGAAGATAATGGAAAAAGCTCTCCTTGGACAAATTCAAAAGATAAACCTGTAATTTGTACATTTACCAATATTACAAAGTCTTGAACTCTTATCGTAAAAGCAACAGATAACACTTGAGCAGAAGGACACAATAGCCAATCTTTCACAAAGGACACTACAAACCCAACAATAGATATTCAGCCAGAACAAATTTTAACTTGAGGAAAAATTCCTTTCATTATTACTATTACTGATGATCAGGGAATAGATAAAGATGCAGTAAAAATTATTACTCCTACCACTTTAGATCATGATGGTTTTGTTAATAATTGTACTCAGGAGTCAAAGAATTTTGTGAAATGTAAATTTACTGCAGAAAATCCTATTATTAATTGAGAACTTACTCTAGAAGCGATAGATAAAGCAGGAAATACTAACTCTCTTACAAAATCTGGATATACTATAGATCAAACAAAACCAACAATTTTAGATATAAAAAAAACAGATTCAGATTTATGAAGAAAATGGATAGTTAACTTTGAAGTTAAAGATGAGTGAGGAGCAGGACTTTGGAAAGAGAATGAAAAATCAGATCCTAATTATAATGATTGAGCTATAACTTATGGAATATCTTCAAATAAAACTTGTGATAACTATGTGAGTTTAGGAAGTTTAGAATCTCAAACAACAGAACTATTCAAATATACTTTTGATTTTTCAGACTCAAACTATAATAATCAATATCTCTGTCTTCAGGTAAGAGATAAAGTCTGAAATCTGACTTGAGTTTCTTTGGGACAACTTAATATCAATATCGCTCCAAAGCTTGATCCGATCTCAAAAACTATCGCTGAGACAACTCCGAAAGATACTCATCTGTTAGACTTGCCTGCTAATGATAAGCAAGGAGATAAGCTTTCTTATGAAATTACTGAAGGAAATGATAATGAAGCTTTTGATATTATAGAAGGAAATAAACTTATCCTTAAAAAATCCCTTGCTGCTTGAAACTATACCCTTATTATGAAAGCAACTGATGCTAGAGGACTTTCTAGTGAAGTTAAAGCAACGATCACGGTAGATCCTGCACCGACTTTTGAAAACTTCCCTACCAAAGAAGTTTCTACAAAAAGAGGAAGAACTATGCACGATCTTAGTTTCACGGTAAAGGATAATAAAGCAGTGGATAAGGTTAAAATAGATGGACTTCCAGATGGGCTAAACTTTAATGTTACTGAAGTTAATCCTAAAGAAAAGACAGTAACAATTTTAGGAATTCCTACAGCGAAAGGAAACTATGATGTGACTGTTTCTGCTCGTGATGAAATAGGGAATGTAACAATAGGAGAGTTTACTATTAAGGTAAGACCGCCTTATTCAGATGATTCTTCTAGTGTAAGTGTTGTGTATGATAACTGTCCTAATGGGGATCATTCAGGAAGTAGAACTGATGGGAAATGTGAAGCTCTGCAAGTACAGATCAATACTGGTAAAAATAATACAGAAGAAACTGAGCACAACGCTGCTGAAACAAAAGCCCCAAC